>ERZ1106923.443-NODE-443-length-15294-cov-18.147319_pt1 | contig 15294 bp, 28 predicted proteins | sample MGYA00403657_ERZ1106923 | MGnify/ENA primary metagenome ERZ1106923 (study PRJEB35170, sample SAMEA104062425) | human gut metagenome | biome: human gut; feature: human-associated habitat; material: faeces | place: Denmark | collected 2012-06-19 ...
ATCCATTGTGACCCTTGAGGCATCCACGAAGAGTTACTTGAGCACACATTTCCTACAACACAACGATCAGTCCTATTCCGAAAGCGGCCCATCCAATCGATTATACACAATGCGGCAACTCCACCTACAATTCCAATCTCGAAGTATGAAAGCGATTAAGAGAATAAACGCGTGAAAGGGAAACCGCTCGTCTCCTTCCCCTCCCAGATTTATGCTTGGACGGAAGAATCGGGAACCGTGGATCGCTGGTTCTGCGGCGATTCGCACTCTTTTCATGTAAGAAACAAAGGAGGGGTAGACTGATTCCTGGGAGAGAGAGCTGTACTGACGGATTCTCGATTTGGGCAGAGATACAATGGTGGGTCTTCCGTGGGCGCACACGAGTGGCATCGTGCAGGACAGAAGATGGTCGCCAATGGCAAGGGCGTTCTCGCGCTGCAGGGGAGTGTTGAACTTGACCGCGTTCTTGCAGGCCTATTGTTTGCATGGGAGTGCTAACGGGTACGCGTTGTGCGAGAAGACGTCGTATCGCGGGAGGGGCGAATCGGGAGTAGTCACTGGGTTGGACCGTCTCGTTCCTTAGCGAGTCGAGATACTCTCTAAAGTCATCGGTGGTTAATGCAAATCCATCGATGATGGGAATCGTCTAGAGATGGAGAGAAGCGAGGAAGTCCACATGAATCAGCGCGTATTGATTTGTCTGGACATCGATGTTGTATTCCCAGTATGCAAGCAGCTCCTTGTTGCGACGGAGTGTATCCCATTGCTCACAGTTGAGACACACTCGCTTTGTGTGTATGCTCTCTCTTCCGATGACCTGGTGTGGATCCTCCTTCAAGCATTGCAAGTAGTGGTCGAGGTTGATTCGCTCGTGCGCCGCATGCTACGGTTTAGACGCCCTCTCTGAAGTACCTGGTCAATGAGATAGAGGTGTGTCGTTGACTCGTAAAGCAAGAAGCTATCGAACACTTGCCCGCGATACTTCGCCGCGCCCAAATCCGAAATGCATTCGATCTCTTCCCATTCGTATTCGTTCTGCTTTTGTGTGCTCCGAATTGGAGTCCGTCGCGTTGGCGTCTCTCTTCTCACTTCCTTTGTGTTTCCATATTGAATGTGGTTTGTGTTTTCGGCGTGATTGGTGAGAAAGGCGATGATCGTGTCCATCTCCTGGGTTGTTAGAGTGATGTTTTCCGTTGTCTCGAAGGATGCGTTGATGGTCTCTGATAGGTTCAAGTACTCATCGCGAATCATGATTGCCAGAAAGGGATTCCTAGGATGCAAGCCCACTTGCTCCACTACTGGTTTGCAAGGACATGAGGCGAATAGGAGATTGGTTTGTTGCCTTTGATGTGCTTTCTGGAATGGAGAGGAGACAATAGAGATACGTGAAGAAGTACTTCCACAGGACGTGGATTTGGTTTCCAATAGATAGCGAAGTAGACATGGGATAGTTGTTGAGATAGATGAAGTCATAGGTTTCCATTGTTTTGGAAATGGAGTGAGAAACTGCACGTGATTTGGAGTATAAATCCGTCACAGGGAGAGGAGAGATAGATGCATCCGCGGGGAAGCGAAATGGTCAGAATGGTTGTGTCCCTGTTCCAAAGCGAGTGGATTTCGTCAACAACCGATTGGCGTGGCGTTACATGTGTGATCGTCTCGCTCGTGTTGCTATCCACTCTACGGTCAGAGTCACACATTGGGTATCACATGGAAATGGACACTCTGGGATAGGCAACATGCATTTGCTGGACCACTTGGGTGAGTAAGGATCTCCAGGTCACTGCTGATTTGGTAATCGATTTCTCGTTAGGAATACATATCGTGGATCATGCAGGATATGCGAACAGGCGAATATCCATATTTGGAAATAGGATAGATACTGATTCGGGAGGAGGACGCGGTATTCACCGAGGTGTTCGTCTCTTCGCTTCTCTTGTCCTCGCCGCTTAGGAAACTCTACAGGAATGAGTCGAGGAGGTCGTAAACATGTCGGATCGTCTTGTGAGGGGTGACAAGAGCAACATCGACGCGTACAATGTAGGACAAGGACGAATATACTGCATACATGTCCTCCGTGATTGTCACGCCATCGGATTGGAAGACAATCTCATCTTGGGTCGTACCGACGTAGATGGATATCTTCGTTGCCCCTCCCTCCAGAATGGTGTACAGAACTAGGAGTGAACAGCTGGAGTGATTGCAACGAGTGTGGATGAGTGATGTGTTGGATCCGTACTGGTATTCGTTCTGAATGCAATTGGCAACAAAGGGACTCAGCCGATGCATTTTAGTGGGAAACCACACGCCTATCATTTCCCTCCATATCTTTCTGCAATCCACGCCGAATCGTTTTCTCTGAGATGAGATCTATTCAATCCCACATGATTATGTCTCTCTATAGTTGTCGATGGAAATCGCATCTCCCTTAAGTCTAGTCCTTGCGATGAGCACCCCTTGAACAATAGGACGCGAAGTGTGAAATGCGTTGGAGAGGACAAAAGGAAACGATTTGACAAGATTGATAGACACTTTTGAGAGGATGTTCTTCACGACACCTGTCATATTTGACAAGTGATGGGATGCCATTTCATTATTTATTCTACTCGCTGAGAAAATCTCAAGCCTCATTCCTGTAGTTGAGAATACTGTAGGATCATCGCGGGCGGGTGAGAGCTAGATGGATTTGCAACCCCTCCCGACGGAACAAACGCTTTCTCCTTTTGACATCATGTCGTGTGAAATAAAGCGAAGCCAGTTCTCCTCAAGGTCGTTTCAGAACAATGGAAGCTCGATCGCCATCCCCGTGTATGGTTTCAACTCTTTCGAGCAAGAGGAATCCGACGGCATTGATAATGTTGCCTCCTACAACGACCTGAACGAACTCAGCAAGGACTGCACCCTATCCTCCTCTACTCTTCCGCCCTATGATACTATGGACTCTCTCTATACTGACAATACGATGGACCCCAGTGACGACTACAATCCAAGTGATGGAATCCATCTCTTCCAGTCGTATTTCCCGGTAGATGAAAGCGAGTCGTTTCTTCTCCGCGACGATTCAACGAGCAACCTTAGCTTCCCCTGTTTCCAGCAGGGTTTATCCGATACTCCTGACGCGAACTGTGATATTTCCGGAGCAGAGTCCTCCGTCGATTCGACTATTATAAGAACGCGTAACGATTCGATTGACTCGAATGGTATCGTTTCAGACGCATTGTTGAGTGATATCAACCCCATTGGAATTCACGACCTCCAGCTTATCTCGTCTTCCTTCTCTCATTGTGTGTTACCAGTATGCCAACCGCTGAAGCGGATACATACTGTTTGTGGTGATATGGCCAAATCTCGAATGGGTTTCCTGACCAAGAAGGACAAGAGGAGCCGTCTCTCCTCTGCCATGAAGCCCATCCGTCACGATTGTCGTTTCGGTGACGTGTACCAGTGCTCTAGTGACCGTGATTGCTTTTTCGTCTTTTCCAAGAGACACATGGACTACCTCCGCAGCGGTCATTCCCGTTTCTCCACCATCTGATTACTCTTCCCTTGTAGTGTTTGTTTGTATTATTGTATTATTGTTTTATTGTTTTGTTTGTTGAAGACGTACGACTATTTCGTGCATCCAATGAGATGAAATGACGGAAACTCACTTGCCCTCGTTCTCATTCTAATTATCGTTTCTTATTCTATGTTGTCTCGTTCCGTTTCTTTGCTTTCCAAGTCTGCTAGAGTAGGTTGCATGCAACGTAGTGACATGTTAGGCCTTCTCCACCGTGAAGAATGTGGAGGCGGCCAGCGCTGCCTTTAGCGACATCGTCTCTTCCAGAACTTGTTGTCACAGCTTCAAGAGCGACGATGTGAGCGACGAGCTCCTGAATCGTATCCTTTCGGAGACTCTTGTACTTCTTGACTCGGCCCGTTAACCATAGTCGGCTCCTACCGCCAGAAACTGGCAGCCTTACAAGATTGTGATCATGAAGGATAAGGCGAACCGCGACAAGTTAGCGCAGTGGATGCCGAAGGGCAACGGGAACGTGATTTCCCAGGTTCCTGCCGTGGCCATCTTCCTGGCTGATACTCGTTGTTGCTGTCCTCAATCCTCATGAATAGAGCCCAGACTTTTGGGAGACGATGTGAAGGAGTTGTACAGAAAGCAGGGAATGCCTGAATCCAAGCTTGACGATTTCGTCAAGACCTTCGACCTGTGCTGCGGCAAGAACAACTTCAAGAGCCTTCTGATTAAGTGCGGACTGAAGAACCGGTCGAACAAGTCGTGGGCCCCCGAGTACTACACCAACAGAGTCATCATCAATGCCGCATCTGATGTCTAGGAATGGAGCATCAAGCAGTCCATGTTCCCACTGGAGATGTTCGTGCTCGCCTGCCAGGCCAACGGTCTCTGCACGGGCATCATGGAGGGCTTCGACGGTCGCCACATCCGTGATTTGATCGGTTGTCCAAAGCGCTATTTCGTGACGGGCGTTGTTCCCTTTGGTTATGGAAACGAGGAGAACAAGAAGGCGACGTTGCGCTATCCTCCTGGTAAGAGTGTGTTGAGGACGTGATGAGTAGAGAGAATGGTGTTCGACGAGAAGTTCAGTAACCCGAGAAAGGGTGTGGAGCCGCTGAAGCGCGATTCTGTTGTTTGTTGCGAAGAAACAAGTCATAGACGAAAGTGGACGTTCTCCAACGACGTGTCTGGCGTGGGATCGATGAAGTCAGCCAAGTCGTCGTAGTTGTCCACGCCCTCTTCCTCCTCTTCCAACAGCGCATTCACTGCAGGGTTTCGGTTGAACACGCGTCGTCTCGACCTCCGCTTTGTGGGCGACTTCTTCTTCACCTCGCTCTTCTTCTTCAACAACGTCGCCTCTGCCATTCCCTTCGACTCATACACACAACACACAACACACCTTCTCTTCACACACCCCTCTGATGTCCGTGATCACCATCTTCACGCCCTTCGCTTGCCTCTTCAGCAGGTACGGCGATTCGCACCACGCGGCGATCGCTAACACCAACGGCAAGAAGAAGCCACCCGCGACAGAATCCCTCCCGATTTCGTCCTTCGCCCACTGCGCGAAGCTGACGACGTTCTCGACCACTCTCTGCGTCACTACACATCAACACGACGATAGAGGGCTACGAGGCGAGCGCAGGGAGCAGTTGAAGCACAGTTGTTTCCATACAGCTTCGTACAGGAGAAGCGCGTTGGCGTCGATGACAGAAATCGGTTCTCTTTTGAACGAGTCCAGAAAGAGAGGGAATAATGTGGCAACAAGGAGAGCACTTTGCGTGTGCGAAAACGAATGGAACGAAACGCCCTCAGTGTCACGTGAGGGAAACGACGTCTGATGGGATTCCAAAATCGAGACGATTTCTGGAGCGATGGCGAAGGGGGCTTCTTCGACGTGAAAGAGCGAGCTGGGAAGCGAGTGCATCGCGGAGTGGAGGAGGAAACAACAGGTGGAGGGAGATTGTTCGTACAGGAATGGCGGGAGAAGGTCGAGAGAGAGAGTGGAGGCTTCGGCGAGAGTGGAGGGAATGGGGTCTGCGAGCGTCCAGGCAGCGAGGGGGAAGTGAGGCGGTTGGAGGGAGATGTGAAGAAGAAGGAGGGAGCGTGTGGAGGCGGTGGCGTGGGGAAGGAGGGAAGAAATCCACTCTTGGAGAGAGAGAGGGGCGATCGACTGTTGAAGCGACGTCAGGTGGTTTTGGAGAGTGGTTTGGAGGAGGCGGAGAACGAGGGATTGCGTGAAGGATGGTGTGAATCTTCGTTTCTAGTCATGAGAGGGGTGAGTGGTGCGTACGAGAGTCACGAGTGGCGATGGAGCGATGTCGCGCAGAAGGGCTTTCAGAGAGTCAAGCCGAGGTGTGTCGGACAGTGTGGGTGTTGGATGCGTGACGACATACGACAAGAAGGAGGGAGATGAGAACACGTCGGGACAGTCCACGAAGAACAACAACAAGAACAGACACACGACAGGGTGTTCTGTGTGTTGGAGAAGGCTATCCAGCGTTGTTCGGTCCACCATTCTCTTGAACGCGACCAACGACTCCTTCTCCTTCAGATTCGCCTCCAGCGTCAGCGCCATCTCAACACTCAACAACATGGTGTCTGTGTCGTCTTGTCGCAGTGCGTGGAACGCGCAGCAGGCGTAGCACTCCGTCAGGAGGAGGGAGAAGGGGCTCCAGAGCCTCGCTGGGAAGAACAAGTCGTCTGCGAGTCATTGACGAGGAGAACGCTTACCGCGAAGCTGGTCGGTCTGGTCCTGGAGCCAGTCGGGGTTGAGAGAGGAGGTGAGTGAGGAGGTGAAGGTGTTGTTGGAGGTGTTGGAGGAGGAGGTGCTATTGTTGGAGGAGTTGTTGGATGATGTGTTGGAGGAGGAGATGAAGGAAGAGGTGTTGAATAAGAGGAAGAGAAAAGGGTTGAGAAGGAGAAGTCCGGCTTCTTTGTCAATGCAGGACACGAGTGAGAACGGAGAAGAAAGCACCCTACGAATCATATCATCAACAAACACACCACGCGATATCGTGAAGAGTGGTGACGCAGTCGGATAGAACAGGGTGTGTTCTCGCCTCCAGCAGGAGGTGCTGTGCGAGCTGTGGAGAGCTGAGGAGCACACGTCGGATCGCTTCCTGGAGATTATCGCGTTATTTCATTCTCACTTGCACGGACGGCGAAGGCGATTCACCTCTCTGCGCCCAGACCGAAATGGCGTCCAACAACACACTGCACGGGGCGTGTTGAGCCTTCAACGCGGGGAAGTACTCTTCGACGAAGCGTGCGTCTAGACATAACGGACAACTGTGTCGCACACCACACACAACCCCGAACACGTAATGGTGAATCACACTGATCCCTTCGTCTGTTCTCCAGTTCTCCGATGCACGCTGTAAGCACTCCACCAACACATTCACAGAGAGTGACGAAAGAGGCGTTGTCGCCTTTTCCACGATTCGCAAGAAGAAGTGAGCATTGGAGGAAGTGAGACGGTCCAGAAATGCCTTCTCTTCACAGGTGTTGTGCGGGTGCTGCAACAACGTCAGTACCAATTCATCCAGCCCTTCCATCAACTCATTCTCAACGAGATGCAAGACGAGCGGGAATAGGGACGTGCATGACGATATGTTTCCCTTCTCCACAGCGGACCGTATTTCGTTGAGAAGCGGAGGGAGAATGGCAAGAAAAGAAGGAGTCGAGGTGGAATCGAACCCCTTCTCTCCGTTCTTCGCGAAATCCTGAAAGGAATACAGTCGAAAGAGGAGCTGAGCATCGTTATCGATGGAGTAGGAGGAGTTGAACAGCCATCTGAGTGTGTGTGGCGAAAGCGAGATGGAAGAGAGAAAGGCAATGGATTCTTCGTTCGTCCTTTGGGCGAGTTGGCACTGAATCACGTCGACGATCTGGGAAGCTTGCTGAGGCCTGGAGTCAAGGAGGAGATAGCAGCCTTCGAGAAATGTGTCATCAACACGCTGCTTAGGAACGGCGCTCTAGACTGAAATCGAAGTGGAGACCATACAAGAAAGCATGCAATGGCCGCCGAGGAGCCGAGGGAAGAAGCCAGACAGTCAAACAGAAAGGAGTGAAGAGAGGGAGAGGCGGACTTGACCAGGGACAGAACTAGCTAGTGGTAAACGATATGAAAAACGCTTAACACTGGGGAAGGAAGAGGGATACAGGTGGAGGATCACATTCATGAAACGAAGATACACGGGAAGAAAGTTGTCAGGGACTCGTGCCAACACAGCATCAAATGAGGGACCGAACTCCACTGAATCATCTGTCCTTGGAAAGACATAGTGCTGCAGTATTCGATTTAGTACTGCGATATAGAGAGAAACGGTGATAAAAGGAAGAGTCGAAAACTACGCGTGAGGAAAAACGGGAGAGAAGACGGAACCAACGACTTCTACAATTTCCATCACATTGTCCGCAGAGAGAGGCATCTGCTCTAGCGACTGAACCCACTCCAACACGTCCTGCTGCGAAACGAACCGTTCATGGATCCGATCCGGACTCTATGCTGCTCACTTTCCTTCTCCATTTCTCACTTCCATGAGCGCTGAACGACAGGGGAGAAGACAGGAAGCGGCAGAGGATTCACAAAAGGAACGATAGCTTTCACGGATTGGCTACGGCTTGGAAAATGAGGTGTTCAGAGACAACAGCACAATTCAGTAATCGTTCAAAGAAACAATGTCGTTGCACATTCTTCGTCACAAGAAGTGGCACGTGTGGAACCAGGACAATGTTGAACGATACGAGAAGGATGAAAGCGAGTTCATGCAGAAGGTGGAGAATGAGGAAAAGCAGGAACGCATGGCACTGATGGAAAAGCGAATCCAGCAAATCAAAGAGCGGAATGGGATTCCAGCGAGTGATGGGGGTTCTTCGCAGCGTGAGTCGTTCTCACTCCTTTATGACACGTAGTGGACAGCAGTGCCACAGCAAACGGAAATACGAACGAATCAAAGGAAGTGAGCTTCTCTCCGAATAAGGAGTACGAAGTCGTGGAGTATGATGCCGTTCATCTGTAGGAGGAGCGGTTTCAAAAGCAGCTGAAAGACATCCAAGAGCTGAAGGTTCCCATCTGGAAGCTGAAGCCCACGGAGATGCCGTACGTCCCGTGGTACGCGCGACCGGATGCAAAGGAGACGGGACGGGATGGGAAGCCTCTCGATGAGAGTGCGATTGAGAAGAGGAAGAAACGGGACGAGGAGAGGAAAGTGCTGGAGGATCCACTCTCTGTTTCCCTACCCGATTGGATTGACTGATAGCTGATTCGAAAGAGCGAGAAGGAGTCGTCGAATCCGTCCTCATACACATCTGAAATGACGCGTGTCCAGTTGGCGAATGACGAGGGGCAACGAGAGGCATTGAAGTCAAGGATGTTGAATCAGCCGAATGATATACAAGTCCCTTCGTTGCAATGTGTTCACCGTAGGCACCCATCGTTTCATGCACGGAGGGCTCGAGACACTCGCATCACCGTCATCGCCATCATCACAAACACAGACAGGAGGGAGACGGAATCGTCACGAGCATCGAAGAGTCGGAGCGTTACCAGGCAAAGAAGCGGAAAGAGTTGCAGCTGCAGAAGCTCCGTCAGGAACGGTTGCGGCGCGAAACGGAAGAGCGGAAGCGTTCAACCGAGTTGTTGATGCGACACATTCAGCAAGGATATCCTGTTTCGTGAACAAACACAACAATCCAGTGATTGAAGGCACTCCTCCACCTGCTCGTCGTTGAACAGCTTATATCCTTCTTCCGTCACCGTAGCAACGTCGATATTGTTACAAGTAATGCGATCCTTCATCACCTGCTTCAGCGTCGACAGAGCAATCTTGATACCTTCCTTCAGCGACAGATCCTACAAATGACCAGACAAACAAACCGGGAACAGGCTTGTAGAGATCCTTCAGCATATCGGTCGCGCCCTCACAGCCAGCACCAATACTAACCGCTTTGTATTCTGTATATGTTCCGGACGAATCCGTCAAGAAACTACACTTTACAGATAAGAACAAGTCGAACAGCTGGTAGCCGTATTTCTTTGTATATCCGCCGATGAGAAGCGCAACTCCGAAGGGGCGGGACTACAGTCGACGCACGAAACCACACGTACCATCTTCGTATCATCATCTTCGCCAAAGGCGAGCATAATCTCCGATATCGATTGTGCGACGCTCTCCGTCTGCCCCTCACAACAACACGAAACTGCCTACGCTCATGGGCTCGCCGTAGTTGAAGAAGTAGTTAGCGGCGTTCACGCGCGCGTTGTCTATCAGTGTAATGGCATCCGCCACCAGTCCGCTCATGGCAGCGCCAATGTGATGATCGATTTCCATAATCTTGATCACACTGCGCGTGAGTGGGATATGCAAAGACAAACCTGGACGGAACGATCAATTTGCTTGTTAATCTCTTTTCCACTGCGAGAACGACTCCCTCTTTCGTCTTTATGCCAATCGCGGTCGAGCCCAGCTACAGGATGAAATGAACAGCACGGCTTCCCACCTTGATGGATTCAATAGCGTATTCCACTTGGAACAGTCTTCCTTCGGGAGAATAGGTGCTTACACCGTGATCGTATTCCGTTCTAGAAAACTGTCAGCAATACGGGGTGAGCAGCGGAACGAGCATCCTCTTACCGAGAGAGATACATTGTAGAGTGTATTGTGATTGAAAGAGAAGAGTGACGGAAATGGGGCGTATTTGGTGTCGAAGAAACGGGGTGTTTTCTGCACATCCTCTGTCCCTGCATTCCTGTGCATTCTGTGAAGAAAAGGAATGTGTGGGGAGAGTGGAGTGAGGGCTGTGACGGAGTGGTGAACGGGCTTGGGATTGACAGGAAGGCGCAAACAAACATGAATAGGACAGGACTATACACTGCACACCACTTCACCGCAGGAGAGAGCGAGTCCCTTCATCCATGATCATTGCACTCTTCAAAACTCATCTACGATTCACCTATGTGCTCCAGAAATCCGATTCTGCGCTCCAACGCTCGCTCGTACAATTCCCAGTTGAAGTTGTTGAGTCCTCGGAAGAGGTATCCATCCATTTCGATCCCCTACAATCAAATGCAATGAGCAAAAGTCACTTGGCTGTCGTTTCGGGTCACTTCCCCGAGCACTTCTATGAACAGGAATTGAATATGCTCGTTGTGATAGGCTCCGCGAATGTGCACAAGCACGCCTATTCCCTTTTGTTCCAGCCACAATTGATCATGAAAGACGCGTTTCACGCTGCAGGGTCATTTCATTCCCCAAGTACTACGATCCAACAACACGGATTCGACGGGAAACCCAGTTTCCCTGAGCCAGGTGTGAAAGCAGAACGGTCTTGGCGCTTCCAAACCCGGGATGGCGTCTCAACACAAGAGCGCCCTCGTTCATCCGTGTGATGGAATGGGAGATGATTAGTGGTGAAAACGCAGCGGTGTGAGCAAGAAACAGAACAGCCATCAATTACTTCGGAGTAATGAACGGAATACGAATGATCTTCAACGCGAGAAGGATGTTCAAAACCAGGTACACTCCATACAGACAATACAAATAGATGCCATATCCCTTTGAAATCCGGTATTTCATACTAGGAACACTCTAATCGTCAGCATCGCCACGAACCCCCACAATAATGGAACTAATCAACGAAATCACTAGGAAAATGAAGGTCAGATTGATGTTTGCCGTGTCCTTGCCGAGATCGGTGGTGCCCCTACCCATCACATCCATCCCCCACACCCCACGTTTTCGCGCAACTGATCGTTAGCGCAGATCCCATACCGATCAGCATATTGAACATGGGCGCTAGACATGACCTCTCTCACCCACCCCCACAAGCGAACACACCGCCCATCGCCATCTGCGAGTAGCCCTGCACCGCCAAGCTCACGTCCGCCACGATGTCGCCGAGCGAGTTGCCCCAAGCGAGGATAGTGAGTCCAAGGATGACGGGCGAGATATTGAGCATGAGCCCGATGGCGTTAAGGAGCGAGACGAGTTCGTTGGCGATGGCGGAGATCCAGAGAACGGAGATGACGAAGCCTTCGAGGACGAGGACCTGTGCATGAGAGCGAGGAGGCGGAGCGTACGACGAGATACACGCCCTTGGGGGGTTCGTCGAAGGAGACGATGAAGATGTTGCAGAAGAGGAGAGCGACGGAGAGGACGAGAAGAAGTGCCCAGAGCGGGAGCTTGCCGAACAGCGCCGTGTCCATGTCAACTACGCGTCAGACGAGGTCCCAACACCCACTGCCCGCGAGGAACGCGAAGCCGAAGGGCGCGCCGAAGGAGGTGGAGAGGACCCAGTACTTGTTCCAGCGATCGTCCTCCACGATGGGACAGGTGACATCACGCAACAGCGTGAACGGGTACTCCATGATGTAATCCACCTTGCTTAGCAGCGAGCGCTCCTTGAACGCGCCGAACGCGTGCGACCACAACGCCTTCACGCTGCGACGGTTCACCACGGGGTCGGCCTGTGCTTCGGCAGTGATCACCTGCTCCAGTTCGGGGTTCGGACTCTGCTTCTCGACCAATTCCTACTCCTCAGTGAAACGCCACTCACTCACTTCAATGATGCGCTTCGCCGGCTCGGGGTGCAGCTTGGCTTCGACGACGGCGCTGATCTGCATGCCCGTGCCCTGCTTGCCGTCGGCGGAGGGGGAGCCTGGAGAGAAAAGAAGGGGGTCTTGGGGGGTGGTTTCGGGTTCGAGGAGCTAGGGGTGAGGGAACGAGTGGGAGTCGCACGGCGTTCTCGTCCTTCGGCTGCTTCTTCTTCGGGGTGAGGAAGACCATCTAGGGATGATTAGCGGAATGTGGGGGAACGGTGATGTAGATAGTGTAGAGCACGAGGAATCCGATGGCTTCCCACATCTTGATGCGCTTGTCGAAGAAGACGAAGATGAGGTAGAAGATGCAAATGGTGTAGAAGATGATGTCGCGGAGGAAGGCGCGCTTGTTGACTTCGCAGTTGGAGAAGACGGCAACGCTTCCGGCAACGACCGTGGTAATGAAGAGACCGGCGCCCACATTCGCGCCCACGCCGATCTCCGTGAGTCCGGAGAGAACGGAGATGATCAGCGAGAACACGTCGGGGGCTCCGTTTCCGAAGGCTAAGAAGGTGACGCCTACGCTTGAGTGGCTGAGCGAATGCAAACCAGCAATGCTGGGGGGAATGTGGAGCTTGTCGACGATGGAGTCCATGACGACGCAGAAATAGTCGTCCGCGGTGGATGCAAGGAGACTCAGAAGAAGAACCAGAATAATGATCCAAAGGAACGAGAGCCACACGCGCGCTCCCGAGCCACTACAGTTTTGGAGGTAACTAGTCGTCACGGGAGAAGACATGGAAGAACAGATAGTTGATGTAGTTCGCTTGGTCCGTACAGCCCACCTCATCGCAGTCATACTTTTCCTGCAAGATAACGAGACGGCACGTCACCCACCATGATTTCGTAGGCGCAGGTGTCATTCGCCTCATCGAACAGGAAGAACGACTCCAGTCCCAGATTCTCGCTCTGTCCCTTCGTTCTGTGAGGAACAAAGAGTCCTAAACACATGATTGCAAGACAGAGAGGGAACCCGAAGAGGTGCATAGGGCGATAACCACTGCAGCATACACAAGCGCCTTTGACAAAGAATGCGAAGAACACGTCATTTCCACTGAAGAAACACGTGCACGAGGTGGCGGTTTCATTGTGTGTCACCAAAACACAATTCAGACACAGATCAGAATACAACACAGGTGATGGAAAGCCTCCATCTCACCAAACGGCAGGATTAAAACGTGCCGTATTGGGTCTGGGCATGATGCGAAGGAGCCACGATGCGGTTGTTGGGGAACGCTTCTTCCCGAACAGTCCCACCGTTCCTCTTCACCAGAGCCACAACGAGAGCAATGGCAAGAATCACGACGACAACGCAGAGGAGAGCGATCACGAGCACGGAACCACTGAGCCGATTGCCCTGCTTCTGCTTTCCCTCGGTTTCCATCTCGCCACTCTCAACCACTGTCGGAGCAGGCGTAAACGCTTCCACAAAGACATCCGAGTTGTCGTCGTTGCTGTGACACTCCACGGATCTACGAATGAGCAGAGCGGCAAGGATCGACTCCATCCGGTACCACTTCCCTTCCGTCACAGTCGGCTTGCACGTTACGTTCATCTTCGTTTGCAGGTCGCTCAAATCGGCAATGCGTAACATTGGCAAGCCAAGGAAGGAAGGAAGGTCGCTATCGCGAGAACTGGGGTTCAGGAAGGCACTATCGATCCTATTCGTGAAGAAGAGGAACGAAGACGACGCATTCCAAACTTGGAACAGTTCGTGGAACGGATCGTCTTCCGCGTAGAATCTTCTGACCATGTTCATTTGGTCCTTCCTGCTTGTGTGCACTCTCCCTGAACATCACGCAAACCACGCGTTAACTACGGACACTATCGCGTTCGACGCAGTTCATCCAGGGCTGCATCGCGCAGTCGGGACGAATGACTGAATGAGGTCTGGAAAGGCAAGCAGCAAGAAGCATAAGGAAAACGACGGAGATCATTGTTCACTTAATGCACAATGCAATGGGAAGGAATACTCCCTGTCAAAGAATCGGTATGATGCGTGCATGAATTGGGTATTGTGGGTCAATTTGGTATCGAGGTCCCTAACAGCTGCCTTCTTGTTCTCGCGAATCGCGGCAACGCAGAGGCTACGCACTGTGCAGGGCGTGACAGTTCATTCTGACGGCCTCCCACAAGGACTGGAACAAGACTCGTCCCATCCTTCCTTTTGGGCCGTAATGGCTTACGGTGTGCCAGCTGTGCATCACCATCTCTTTGCCGCAAAAGCAATGAGGGTGTGAGTTTCCGCACCCGCCCACGCCTCTCGGTGGACATCTACACCCTCCTGTCATTCTCTTCGCCTCCTATGCTCCACATAGACCACCGATCCTCTTTCGGTCCTACTCATCCCACCACCGAATTCCGTTTCCACTTGACCGTGAGTGGAGTACTGAATGAAAGGAAGCGATTCATGGCTTGCTTTCACTGATTGGAGTTCGAAGTGAATCGCCTCTTCCGGTGTTTGGTCCCCACTCTCCTCTACTGACTCGCACGGAGCGATTACCATCATTACACGCGATCCTGCTGGCGGAACTCGCCGTCTTTGTGATGTGTGGCTCCGTGGCTACTATGTTGCCGTTGGACTCCGTTCGATGTGTCTTTTCGCTTTGATCGTTTTCGGTGGGACGGGGCGGCGTTTTGTAGCCCCCAAATCGTTGCGAGGTAATTGGTAATCAAGGAATCACTGCCCACTCCAAAATACTGGAACGACATCCCCTGGTAACAACCACAAAAAAAGCTTCTGAATCAGTTACGAATGATGAAAGCTGCCTTTGTCTTTGCTTTAATTGTTGCTACAGGTACTGGAGAGCGGGTTGCTGTGACGTTTTAGTTCTTGCTTGTGAAGAAGGTTTTATGGAGGTCCATTTCTCCAAGGTGTCTGGCGACGCTGTTTGCCAGGTCCGCCTCAGTGACGAGTCTATGAAGACCAACGGTTTGGTTCTGGTCGAGAAGTTCTGGGCTACCCCCAAGGCTTACTGCCTGAACCCTGGTTATTATTACATTGGTTGCAGCGCGCCTGCCACCGTGAACGTGAACTACCTGACCTACAACAAGGATCACGATCTTACCACCTCTCCCTACTACAAGGTCCTCAAGCTGGATCAGGTCAAGGAAGAGTGGACGACCGTTCCTTCTGGTGTGAAGAGACCCGACTTCGACAAGAGCAAGCCCATCACCGGCA
>ERZ1106923.444-NODE-444-length-15277-cov-16.156747_pt1 | contig 15277 bp, 16 predicted proteins | sample MGYA00403657_ERZ1106923 | MGnify/ENA primary metagenome ERZ1106923 (study PRJEB35170, sample SAMEA104062425) | human gut metagenome | biome: human gut; feature: human-associated habitat; material: faeces | place: Denmark | collected 2012-06-19 ...
TCATCGACGACGAGAACAAGGACATTCCGGATTCCATGACTTCGTTGTTGCGGTCTTAGTAATTCAATTCAAATCAGATTGTGTGTTCAACAAGTTCTATTCATTCTTGTTTACGACACAGGAGCTAGGAAACGAAAGAGAACGGAAGGATGAAAGCACAATGTGTTCAACAAACGCCTGCAAAGCACTATTGATAGGGCGCTGCCATGACCACTCTCCTCTGAGGCTGCGGAGGACGAACGACGCGACTCTTGCGCGACTTGTAAACGGACAGCACGCTACAACTGAGCACCCACTCCATCCTCTACATCACACCCACCAGAACGGCAACGCCAATATACACGAACACTTGAAGCGCCGTTTCCTTCCAATCCGAGGACTGTGACGTGGGCTCGTCCTTGTAGTCGAGCGAGGTGTCGTCGAACACCTCCACGGCGTCGAAGCGGAAGTCGCCGGTGATGACGATGGAGACGGGCTGGTATTTGGTGGAGAGGGAGTGTCGCCTGACGTGGATCAGGATGGTGGCGGGCTCATCTCCGCAGAGATCCTCCAGGTCGTTTTCGGAGAGCTTCGTGACCTCCACGTTGTTGTAGCGGTCGCCATCCGTGCGTCTACGCCTCACTTTGCGTGACGACACCCACTCATTGGGGTACACCCACGTGGAGTTCGCCTCGTTGCTCACGACGAGGTCCACGTCGTTGACGAGCACGTTGGCGCTGCTGGTGTCGGCGGGGTAGTCGGAGTACGCCATGGTGACCTTTACGTCGTCGAAGGAGTGGAGTGAAGGGGTGCACTGCAACAACAGACAAGGATATCTTCAGCGGCAGCCGGATGACGAACTCCTCCTTCTTGTTGTTGACCTGCCCGTAGTACAGGAACAGCTCGAAGTCGCTCTCGTCGTAGCGCAGCACGCGGTCGAGCTGCACTCTGCCGTGTCCCTCGAAGTGGAAGTGGTCGGTCGTGTACCGCGTGCACCGCTTCTCCTTGGTGCACGAGCCCTTGGTGGGAACGCCGGCGTGCACGATGAGCGCCTTCATGAGGGAGGCGCGCAGATCCACGGACTCTACGCCTCACGCGCACTGCCCACACGTACTGCCGTGATAGTTGCCCTCACGGAAGTACTGCGTGATGATGGCGCTGGCGCCAGCGACGGCGGGCGTGGCCATGGAGGTGCCGCCCATGAAGGTGACGCCGTCGTGGTTGTTGCAGGAGCTGCCGCAGTCCCGCTTGCTCAGCGACTTGGCGGAGTAGGCCACACCCGTGGCCACAATATCGGGCTTGATTCTGCGGTTGACGCGCGCGATTCAGGCCTACCTTGGGGAGTTCGCATCGCCTCTGGAGGAGAAGTAGGTGACGTAGTTCTTGCCGTCGGGGATCTTGAGGTAGTCGCTGTACACGGCGCCGACGGCGAGGGCGTTCTTGGCGAAGGAGGGCGACGAGATGGTGTCGAAGCTACGACTGAGCGACGCGGAGCGGACGTACCCCTTTTCTCCCTCGTTTCCGGCGGCGAAGAGGATGAACATGTCGTTGTGTCCCCAGACGTACTCGTCGACCTGCTGGCAGAGGTCGTCGTAGTAGGAGTGCTCCTCCAGACCCCAGCTGTTGGAGGCGATGCGCACGCCGGCTTTGTAGCTACGCGTTAGCGGAGAGCACGGAGAGGACAAGATGGGGAAGTAGTACTGCGCCAGGTTGGCGGGGATGGTCAGTTGCTCCTTCTTGTTTTGGATATCGATGAAGGCGATGCGCGCCTGCGACGCGATTCCCTACGCGTGATTCGGGTTAGGAGAGAACGCACGTTGTAGGGACGGGACGTGCTGGTTTGCGCGTCTCCCGCCACCATGCCGGCCACGTGCGTGCCGTGTCCGTCGGTGGTTTCGTCTCCCTTGGTGCCGTAGACGTAGTACATGGCGATCTTGCGGTGGTTGGGGTCGAGTGTCTTCTTGTTGTACGCGACGTCGTTGGCTGAATCAAAGAAGAAGGCGCTCTTGTCGTCGATGCCCGTGTCGCCGATGCCCACGACGACGTCCAGCCCGGTGAGGTTGTGCTTTCTCAGCAGTTTCTTGTCCTCGCCGTCCGAGTCGTACTTGCCGTCCGTGAGGTACTGGCGCATGTGGTCGTTGAGGCGTCCTGGGGGTGAAGAGGAAGGGTGGAGGGGTACGGTGGTGTGAAGTGTGTTGAGAGGGGTGTGGTGAAAACGAGAGAGATGAAGACGCAAATGCTACACCTCAACACAAAGAAAAAAGAACTACGCTCCGAACGCAGCGAAGCGAGAACAAACTTGCCCTTGACTTCAACGCGCTCGACACGGTTGGACTGCAGCTGAGAGACGATGGTGCGAAGAACGGACTGGGGAGAGCCCTGAAGGGTTTGCTGCAAAGAAGAGGAAGACGCATGAGGAGATTGGAGAGAAGTGAAGAGATACTGGACCAGCTTCTCAGCGTCCGCAAGATCGTTCGGAAGAGACGATTCAGCAACACTCTCGGACGGCAGTGGAGTGGAGAAAAGAGAACTCTTCAGGGCACTAAATGCATTCTTGAACGTGGAGACGGCAGTCTGAATAACGGAATGCTCGGGCAACGCGACGAAGGACACTTCCAGCTCAGAATTCGCATTCCACTGACTGGCGATGGCATCGACGAGCGAAGGATGGATGCGAGCGAGGAGAGGGAACGGAGCGTAGGCGTGAATAATCCCTCTGAGACTGCTGGAATGCAGGAACGACTCCTTGCAAATAATCGTGACAGCTCGATTCGTTCCGCCCACGAAATAAACGGCCGTGTACGATCTTCCCTTGGCGAAAACGGGAAGACGCTCGACGAACTGATATGGGTAGTACGACTCTTCGAGAAGCACGAAGAAGCGGTCAAATCGCGAAGGATCGTCCGTGACGTAAGAAGAGGAGGGGTAGCCGATCTTGGATTCATTTTCATTCAGAAGGAGATTACGTGAAATAGACTTGCCGAATCTGCATTTGAAAGACGAGATAGGGGCGTGTTCGTGGATTGCAGGAAGAGCGAGACGATATCATTCTCCATGGCTGAAGCAGCGGTAAACAGCAGCAAAGCAAGAAGAATCATTCTCTGCACAGAATAAAACTGAAATGTCCATTCTTCAAATAAGGACCCCGATGGATCCAATCGCCGAGCGAAAGAAGCGAATCGAGGAGTTGAAGAAGAAGAAGGCGCAGTTGGAGGCGCAGAAGAAGAACGGGAGCACTGGGAGCGAACCGTCCCAAACGTAGTGCGTTGCTGCGGTTGGATTACAGAATAGAATTCGATTCCGAAACTATGTGCCGAGCGACGCAACGCTCAAGGAGCAGGTCGATACGGTGTCCGTGACGGAAACGGCGCTGAATTACACGGAATCGATGAAGGAAGCTACGGCGATGCCGAGTGTAGGAGTGTGCGAAGGGGGTGTGAGCGCGTAGCGAAACGAGGAGATCAATCTGGCTCCGAAGAAGCCGAACTGGGATTTGAAGAAGGGGATTGAGCACAAGCTCGACAGGTTAGAGAAGGAGACGCAGAAGGCGATCACGCGCATGATCAGTGAGGGTGGTGAATGGGAATGAGGAATAGAGGAGAAGGTGACAGAGGAGGAGGAGTGAGGAGGCATTTGTATTATGGAGTGTTTGTTGTTGTGACGTGCGTTGCTTCACTTCACCTCACTTCACTTCACAGAAAATAAAAAGGAATTTCACACTCATTTCAGAAGAGACGGCGTTCTCAGAGTAATCCTCCCATTGCCGTGATTCTGTTGCGTTTCAAAACCATCGCTATTGGAAAGGATGCTATCGAGTCTCTGTAGACGCTTTCCTCGTAACGGAGGCTTTTCGGTGGGGAGGAGTGGACGAATGAGAATGCTGTATCATTGGACGTACGGGCTGAAGACTGGGCAGAATGCATTCCAGTATACTGGAAATAGAGCGTTGCTGCGATCATTTGCTTCGGCGCCCTCTGCGGAAGGAGACATACGTGATATCGACTTAAGCGGTTGGAATACGGACAGTACTGCAATCGTGAAGAAGAAGGGAAGCGTTGTTGTGAAGGGAAGAGAGAAGGAAAGACTTCCCGATTATTCGCCACTCCCCGCGATGACAAGGAGCGATATCGCCAAGTTGACGTCAACGGAAGTGGGAAGCATGAATGTGAACGTGTCGGAGAGCGATATCGTGAGTATCGATGCCTTATCGCACCAGCTGTACGACATGCTGAACGAGCCCATGTCGGACGACGTGTACTTGACGCTGAAGGAGATGAACGTGGATCCGCTGCTCCGCAAGGTGAAGGACACGTTGCAGGTGGATGACCTGCCGGCGGCGGTGAAGGCGATGCGCGTGTTGTCTGCCCAGGACCGTTTGGACGATGTGCTGTCGATTTGGGAGGTGATTCGCAAGAATCCAGCGCAGTGCACCCGCTTCGCGTGGACGGCGTACTTGACGGCGCTGGCGACGCACGGCCAGACGCTGAAGGCGCGGGAGGAGATGAAACAGATGGTGATGTCGGGACTCAAGCCGGATTTGCACGTGTACGGGACGATTATCAACGGTTTGGTGAAGGAGGGATCGCTGGACGCGGCGTACGGGCTGTCGCGGCAGATGACGGAGGCGGAGATTCATCCGAACAACGTGGTGGTGGCGTCGCTGATCTACGGTTGCATTGAAAAGCGCCAGTTGTCGCGTGCGGACGAGACGTTCAACCTGATGCGGAACTATATCGAGGAGGCGGATTCGATCACGACGAGTCTGATGATCAAGGTGGCGGAGCTGCAGCACAACACGGAGAAGGCGATTCACCTGTTCGATTCGCTGGAGGTGCATCAGCAGCCCGTGACGCAGGGCTGTTACCACGCGGTGATGAGTGCGTGTGCGAAGAGCTGGCGCTACGAGGTGATGACGCACGACTACTTCCACCAGATGGTGAACGCGGGGTACCAGCCGACGCGCGTGTCGTACCACTTGCTGCTGCAGGCGTGCGCGACGTCGGGCGACTTTTGCGAGGTGGACCGCGTGTTGCGCGCCATGCAGGAGGACGGTTTGGAGCCGACGGCGAGCACGCTGTCCTTGGTGCTGAAGTCGTTGGGGACAGCGAGTTTGCATCACTTGGCGCTGCCGGAGCACCCTGCGGGGAACCGTCGCTACACGCGCGAGGAGTACAGGCGTTATTTGCAGGGGTATGAGATGAAGACGGAGCGGGACCGTTTGAGCTACGTGCGCGATATGCGTAAGAGAGAGATTGACGATGGTTTGGAGAGCGAGCGCATGCGCGAGAGGGTTCTTCCGGAGAAGGAGGAGAAGTTGAAGTTTGATTTGGATGATTTCTTCGATGTGTCGAAGGGGAGTGTGGTGGAGGGTGAGTTATCGAGAAAGAGTGCTTTAAGTGGAAGTGAGAGAGGTTTAGCGGGAAGTGAGAATGCTTTAACAAGAAGCATAACGGGAAATGACAAAGAAGAAAACACGTCAAGAAATGCAAAAGGAATCACCAGCGGCCTCAGCAAGGAGACAATCGAGGCGGAAATCGCGCGCATGGAGGGAAGAGAGCTGCCCGCCAAGAAGCCCACCGCCGCGAGCCTCTCATCTTCCGTGGAGAAGATTGTGATGGACAAGTACCTGATGAACGAGGGCGAGGGCGACGACGGCAAGGAGGGCGCGTACGGTCACAAGGACGCGGTGAGCGACCTGACCAAGCTGGAGTCGTTGGGGAGACAGGAGATCATGGAGGTGTACAAGCGCTTGGGCGGGGACGAGAAGAACGTGGACTACGGCAGCGCGCTGTGGAGGAAGAGCGTGGAGGAGGTGATGAAGAAGGAGGTGGGACTGGCTGCGAGGGATGAGGCGTAGGGACCGTTGCAGAAGACGCTGCAGGGCATCGTGAAGACGAAGATGGGCATGATGGCGTTGACGGGGAGTCAGTTGCTGAAGCAGAAGGAGGCGGCGGACAAGGCGTTGTTGGAGGAGTTGAAGTTCCTCAAGTCGTGCTTCCTGGAGAGCCCGGACAAGGCGCGCGCGATGACGCGACTTCGTCTGGCGGAGGAAGTGAGCGACGACGTGCTGAAGCGGTACGAGTTGCTGCGCGGCGTCGAGCCGACCGTCATTTACCACCGCGTTGGTAACGTTTCCGTTGCGTGATGCGTAGTCCGCGTCGCCGCTGGCGTTGTCGAAGCCGACGGCGCCGTACCTCACGCTGTCCGTTCCGAACCGCACGGTGGACTTGCAGGACTACTGGAACCGCCTGTACCACGAGGACATCACGGTGCCTCCGCTGAAGCAGTACCTCGCGCACGAGGGCGAGCGGGTGTGGAAGCAGTTGCTGGCGGTGGGGGAGTGTGGTGGCAGTGACGCGTAGAAGACGGAGAACCACCCCGATTTGACGAGCGTGAACAACTACCTCTCGGTGTACGCGAACGCGGGCTTCCTGGCGCGCGGCGAGAAGGTGTTCCGGTCGATGGCTGTGTGGGATGGGAGGGAGCGTGAGGCGTAGAAGTACGGCGTGGAGCCGGACGCGTATTCGTACCACGAGCTGATTACGATGTACTGCCGGAACAAGAGGATCGAGGCGGCGGCGAGCGCGATGCGCGAGATGAAGCTGAAGGGGATGATGCCGGCGCCGGAGACGTACGGCGAGATGGTGTTGGCGTTAACGCGCACGGGGAAGGTGGACACGGCGCTGGCGGTGATGACGGAGATCAAGCACAAGAACTTGCCGTTCCCGAAGGAGCGTTATCTGCGGCCGTTGCGCATGCAGTTGAATGTGTGAGGTGCGTGGGAGAGATGACGCGTAGAAGTTGGACATGGCGGACCATCCCTCCATGCCAGTTGATTTAGAGGCGAAGCGGAGAAAGGAGTATCGCGTTGCGGTGAGGAAGGACGGGAAGAAGGGGAACTACCGTGTGCAGCACGCAGCGAATGCGTGAGTGTGTTTATGTGGGGTGTTTGTTTGTGATGCGTTGTGCGTTTTGAGTTCTGGATTTCGAGCGAGATGCTAGTAGAGTCCTGGATATCGAGTGAGATGAATTCCGAGTCTCTCGCGCAGAATGCATTGACCCCGTTAACACAAAGGGACGAAATGGATACCCTCTAACGCGTTCGGTGGGAACTGAACGCCTTCCTCTCATTCCCTCAAAAATGTTTGGTCTCAGTGCTGTTGCATCGGCAACAAGTACGATTCTCTCCATTGAAAACACAGTCCAAACGATTGCAGGTGCTGCCGCCATATGCATTCCAATAATAGCGACGGTAGCTGGGTTTGTTTCTACACACCTGTCATTGCCTGAATGTCCCTTCATGATGAATGGCTGCTGCTATCACGGCAAGGTGTTCTACTGTACGAGTTAATAGTGACTGAGTTGAAATTTGTGGTATTGGGTTTCTTTTACACACATGCAAGAACACACTCGCTTTTCTTCTTGGAAAGTCCGTCAAGAACTATTCAACACGGTTAACCACCACACCGAATTCCTCTCCCTTCTCTTCCCCCAGGGCGTTCAGTACCGACTGAAAGCCAAACCCTATCATCTTCAAAAAACGATAGAATGGGTTTTTGTGGTTGGCTTGCGAACGCGCTTGGCTTCGGTGTGGGTATCATCAAGGGATCCTTCGCTGCGCTTCTCATGAGTTTCGCCTGGACGCGAAACTGCGGAAAGAGTATTATCAGCTGCTGTCAGAGCTGTGGAGCGAGACGACAGAATGCGATGGTATAGTCGCTGTTTTCCTTTCTCTCTGGTTAGTTTGCATAGTTTTTGTGTGTTTGTTTGATACGGTTAAGCGTCGTTCAATGGGATTCGACATCCCATCATTCCACAAGAAGATAGTGAGAAAAGCAATGCTAATACATAACAATGCATCACACACAGAAACGAACACGAACAGACATCATCCCCATCACGAACGTTTCTTCCTCATTAAATCGATTCCATTACACAGAAGGAACCCCACCCCATCCAAACAATCAAGAAAAGAACGCGAGAGACGGGAACACTGGTCTTGGAGAAGAGCGAACCGCTGACCAATCAAACGGAGAATGGGGTTCTTCGCCCACCAAAATAGTCCCGAAATGGGGAAATCTCCCTTTCCACGTATTGTTTTTAGCAAAGAAAGACCGAAATGAACGGAAAGCGCTTGCTTCTTCTTCTCCATTTCTGCTGTCGTGCAATTGCGCGTCGTGTCATGTGTAGACGCTGTCGTTTTAGCCACAATCACCTGCAATGACGGGGAGACGTACATTGCGGTGTTCACGAAGACTGCGAGTTATGCCCACGAGCAGTCCTACAAAATTCTGTCGGGCACAACGGTTTTGAAGGAGAGTGCGCCGTTTGGGGCGGACGAGGAGAGAACGGATGAGTACTGCGTTCCGGCCTCGACGAACAACCAGTACACGTTCAGAATGATCGATTCGTATGGTGATTCGTGGACGCCTGGCTCGTGGTGTCGCATTTTCGGCGTTTACGGCAATGCGGTGTTTCGAAATTACATGTCGTTGGACCGAGAGGAAGACTTCGCCATTTCCTTGTACTACCCCGTGATGAAGAGCGTGGAGTGGAAGACGACGTCGACGGCCTCGATTCCGGCGGACTGGAACACGGTGGGTTTCAGCGAGAGTGGTTGGAGCACGGTGACGCTCGGATCGACGACGACGGCCACGGGCACGCAGTACTACCGCAAGCAGTTCACGGGAATCGCGGACATGGCGGCGTACGAGTTTGAGCTGAACTACCGCTTCGGTATCGTGGCGTACGTGAATGGTGTGGAGATCTTCCGTGACAACATGCCCGCAGGCGCTGTGACTCCCGCCACGCTTCCTACTGGCAACTACCCTGCTTACGGGTACCACGGCGTGATTCGTCCCGGTTTTGACGTGACGGTGTCGAGCAACAACGTACTGGCGGTGGAGCTGCACTTCCTTTCTGGCGAGAGCGACGTCGACTTCAACGCGTACGTGGCGGCCAACGCGGCCTCGACTGCGGTGACGGACACGGACAAGTGTTTCATCTATCCCTACAACGTGGACCCCGCTTCGACGCAGGGCATGGACGTGTCGAACATTCTCGACTTCGACATGGACAGCGCGTACTCGTTGAGCAAGTCGGAGTTGCCCGCGACCATCAACTACCAGATGAGCGGTCCGCGCGCGGTCATCAACGGTGTGAGAGTGTGGCCGTCCGGCGAGCCGACCTCCGCCATGAAGGCGTTCACGTGGGAGGGTTCGATGGGCGGCTCTTCGTGGTCGAGCGTGTTTTCGGTGACGAACGCGGTGTTCCAGATGTCGCAGTACCAGACGTTCTACAGCCTATTCAGCAACGAGGCGTACGCGTCGTACCGCCTGCGCGTCACCGACGCAGTGGGTTCCTTCATGGCGTACGTGTTCGAGGCGCAGCCGGTGACGTGCCTGGTGGAGTTCCCGAGCTCGCTGGTGTTCGATCCGGCGTCGTACTCGGTGTACGCCGTGTACCAGGAGGTGGAGATCCACCCGACGATCACGGAGTTCTCGAGCTGTTCGATCCAGCCGGCGCTGCCCGCGGGTCTGACGCTGAACGCGGCGACGTGCACGGTGCACGGCAAGGCGACGACGGGCGTGGCGAGCACGACGTACACGATGACGTCGGTGATGGGAAGCCGCACGACGTCGGGCACGTTCACGTTGGAGACGGTGGAGTGCGCGGGCGTGTTGGCGAATGTGCTGCGCGTGTACCGCGGCGAGGCGTACCAGGAGTCGTTCTCGATCAAGGACCTGGCGACGGAGCAGGTGGTGCTGAGCGTGGCTGCCAACTCGGGTCAGCCGAACTACGCGAGCGTGGAGAGCACGGTGTGTTTGACGGGCTCCAAGTACGAGATCGCGATGGCGTCCAGCGGGACGGCGTGGCAGAGCGACTCGTTCCTGTACGTGAAGGCCATTCTGTTCGAGGACGAGTACGAGATGATTGCGCGCGTGCGTTTCGACGGCGTGATGGGCACGTCTCCGGAGCGCATCGTGTTTGGTCGGTGGGAGGTGGCGCCGCATTCGCAGTGGTTTTACAAGATGAGTGAGGTGCCGGCGAACTGGTTTGGGTCGGACACGTCGGGGTGGAGTACCGGTGCGATGGGCAGCTTCAGTGGTGTGACGAACCAGATCCAGCTGTACAAGAAGACGTTCAACATTGCTTCGCTGACGGACGTGTCGGGTTTCGTGCTCTCGTTGCGCTATTTGTACGGCTGCGTGATCTACCTGAACGGCAACGAGGTGTTCCGCAACGGCGTGGAGGGCGACGTGAGCGCGTCGAGTATCGGTCTGAACGCGTATACGGACGTGATGTACCGTCACGTGTCGCTTCCCGTGCGCACGATGGCGACGGCTGAAGCGCCATCAGTAAACTACCTTCAGGAGGGCACGAACACGATCGCGATCGCGATCGTGGCGCAGACGGCGACGCAGACGACGTCGTACTTCGACTGCGCGGTGCGTCTGATGGGCGCGGCGGACTCGCGCGTGTTCGACTACAGCACGGAGGACGCGAACATGTACGGCAACCCGATGTACATCGCGGACCTGTTCTACGGGTACTCGATTGCGTACAGCACGTGCGCGGACAACCACCTGACGATCCTGTTCAAGGACAATCGTCGCGAGTGGATTTCGAGCGTGGACCTGTACCTGTACTACCAGCAGGGCAGCGACCACCCGGCGCAGTTCACGCTGAAGGCGCGCAACAGCAACCTGGAGGAGTGGACGACGCTGAAGGCGGTGACGGGCATGCAGTGGTCGCTGGTGGGCGAGCACAAGAAGATTTGGCTGGAGAACAACAAGCCGTGGAACCAGTACCGTTTCGAGAACTTCGCGACGGGCAATCCGGACAGTTGCAGCTGGAAGCTGGGCGGCATCGACCTGAAGGCGGACGTGATTCCGTCGACGATTCCGGAGCTGTCGTACCCGAGTCCGGTGGTGATTACGCCCGGCGTGGAGATGGGCGAGGTGTACCCGACGCAGGACTATTACTACGACTTCAGCGTGACGCCGGCGCTGCCGGAGGGTCTGTCGCTGGACGCGAACTCGGGCAAGATCTCGGGCACGGTGCGCGAGCTGATGGCGGCGGCGACGTACCAGATCACGGCGACGAAGGTGGGCGGCGGCACGACGACGGCGTCGGTGACGCTGTCAGTGGAGACGTGCAGCGGGACGAAGTCGCTGATCACGCTGGTGGTGCGCACGGACAACTGGGGCTACGAGGGCTCATACAAGCTGTACAGCGGCAAGGGCAAGGGCGGCGAGGTGATTTCGTCGCTGAACTCGTTCAAGGTGAGCAACGCGCTGAACTACGGCGACTTCTGCGTGCCGCACGGCATCTACACGGTGGAGCTGTGCGACAGCGCGAACGACGGCTGGATCAACCCGGCGGGCTGGTACCTGACGGTGGATGTGGGCGCGATGATCTTCGAGATGGGTCAGGTGGCCTACAGCGTGCGTTCGATGACGAGCCTGTTCTCGTCGTACCTGCCGTTCCAGGTGGAGTACGACGACTGGAAGGTGTGGAACAAGGACGAGAATGTGGCTGCGGACTGGAAGAGCGTGGACTGTGACGAGGCGGAGTGGGAGACGAAGAAGGCTGCAGAGTTTGGTAATCATATAGGCACGACGGCGTACGTGAGGCATGAAGTCGTTATTCCTTCGTTGGAGGACTACTTCGTATTGAACGTGCGAATGAAGTACGCGGGCGGCGTGGCGGCGTACTTCAACGGGCGTCTGGTGGCGCGCTTCAACCTGGAGGAGAACTTCGACGCGAGCACGGAGGCGACGGCGGTGCACGACGCCACGCTCTTCTCCAAGTTCCACGTGATTCTGTCGACGGTGGGCGCGGTGACGGGCAAGAACGTGATGGCGTTCGAGATCCACCGCGCGGTGGGCGAGAGCGCGCTGGTGTTCGACGCGACGGGCGTGTTCGGCATCAACGACTGTTCGCCGGTGCTGGATACGTACGCGTCGATCGAGAGCAGCACGGTGACGGGCTGCACGAAGGAGGACCTGCTGGACCTGAATCCGGTGAAGTTCGGCAACATCCCGAACCTGGCGAAGTCGTTCCTGTCGTGGGTGGTGGAGAACCAGGAGGGTTCCAAGTTCAACAGCTTCGCGATCCAGGCGAGCAAGGCTGCGACGGGCTACGGGTTCTCGGTGTACGGTCGTTGGTACGCGAACGAGGAGTACACGAGCGCGCTGGCGGTGACGGGTCAGCGGATCGAGGAGCGTGCGCGCAACGCGTGGGCGATGCCGGTGGGCATTGCGGGCTTCAGCCAGTTCAAGTTCGAGGTGGACGGCACGGCGTCGACGATCATCAGCACGAACGCGTACTTCGGTCAGTACTGCAAGCCGAGCGGCAGCGGCTCGTGTCCGGGAGTGGACGAGTATCCTGCTGTGGGCGAGGGCGAGATCTCTCCGGCGAAGTGTCCCGAGGGTTTCCGCGGCTACGCGTACAGAGAGTGCGCGAACGGTCAGCTGGGCGACGTGAAGACGGACAAGTGCGAGTACAAGCTGCCGGACAAGATCCGCTACCCGAGCATCGTGATGGAGTTCGTGATGGACACGGAGGTGTCGAGCGGCGCGCCGACGTACGTGAACATCATCGAGGAGTTCTACATGCAGGAGAGCACGCCACTGCCCGAGGGTCTGAAGATTGACGCGGTGACGGGCGAGATCAGCGGCATTCCGCGGACGATCGTGGACAGCACGACGTACGTGGTGCGCGGGAAGAACCAGAAGGGCGAGACGTTCGCGGAGATTTCGATTCGGGTGCGCAAGGGTCTGTGTCTGCCGGAGGGCGTGTTCGAGCGCACGGAGGTGGGCGAGACGGCGGTGTACGAGTGCTCGAAGCAGGGCAGCTACTTTGGAACGCAGAAGAGAGCGTGCGTGCTGGGCAAGAAGGACGGCGAGTGGGCGGAGGCGACGGGATCCTGCGTGGCGATCCTGAGCATCGTCGCGATTCTGGTGATCGTGATCATTGTGGTGGCGGTCGTGGTGCTGATCGTGATGAAGAAGACGCGCAAGACGAAGAAGGCCGTGGGCGGTGTGAAGGGAGCGGCGGCGAAGAAGGTGGTGAAGCCGGCGAAGGTTTAGTGGGGTGTTTGTTGGAGAAGCGAATAGTGGATTTGCTAAGCATAATCAAGGGATTGCGCGTGCAGTGGTTGAATCGGATTATGAGGCATAAAACGTGTTGAGTGCATCTGGAAATACGTAAGTGCGATTAGAGAATGGAAAGGAGTACAGTCAGCGTTTTACAAGCGAGGAGTTCATGCTTGTCACGAATGCGTCATGGGTTTCGTTCTGCGTGGATTACGGCGCGCGGAAAGGAAGGATAGATGACGCCGAAAGGAATGGATGAGACTGTTGCGGAAGACAGAGAGCACGCGTGTGTTTTGACGAGGAAGGAAGGCAGAGAGGGAACTGCATGTTGGAGATGGAGAGTTGGGTAGAAGTGGATGCGGAGAGGTATGTGTAGTGTGCTAGAGTGCATTGCTGATGTGCATTCCACTCGTGAAGAACTAGCCTTCCGAGGCTAGAGTGTATTAACGAGCAAGCACAGTGCTGTCCCAAAACCAAGTTCACGAAAGCGTCGAAGGCGTTCTCGCAGGCCTTACGCTCATTGAGCTTGAGGAAGTCCCAGAGGGACTTGGGTCTGTACTGGCCGAGGGTCTCCACGGAGAAGATGCGTTTGCCGTTGCTGGTGTTGCGCATCATGCTCATGCGCCTCGAACACCTCGCGGTTGGTGGGTCGGCGCTCGCGAGGCAGCTCCTCGACGTATCCTTCCTTGTCCAGGATGAAGATGTCCTTTCCGATTACTATACCGCGAATCTTCGTCCCCGGCTTGAGGATGTAGCGAATTGCGCACTGTTGGTCCTCCAGATGCGCAGGGGCACCAAGTAGGTGTCCCTCTCATGCATTGGAGCTGCATATTAATAATTGAATCATACGCATCGTCCGAGTGAAGCGCACGAAGGAGTGCGCGTAAAGGCAGGAGGGTAAGAAGTGGAGAGACGCGGTGCCTTGATCTCCACCGGGATGATAACAGTGTCATCCGGAGAAGGGCGAACGACTGAGATACGGGGCAGCGCGAGTCGAAGGGTTGTCTGACGCTGCCCCGGGTGGTCTTCCTCCATGATCTCATCATCGCTGGCGTCCAACGAATCTGGCACGCTGGTAATCAAAGAGGGGGGAGACGAAGATGACGACAGCGAACCCCCCGACGTAGCGGAATCCAACGAATCTGGCACGCTGGTAATCGAAGAGGGGGGAGACGATGACGACAGCGAACCCCCCATGGACTCGTCTGAAGACTCCAGGAGTGCACGATCTTCATCAGGAATGCTGTCGGACATTCCCGAATCAGAGAACTACGGCAGCAGGTCGCAGTCGAAAGCAAAGTCATTGCTGTTATAAGAACTCATTACTTTGAGCAAAACGAAGATTGAGAGTTTAGAGTGGCGTCTAAGAGCGTTTCGGAAATACACAGCGGGACAGATAACACTCCATGACACTCCTGGAGAAGACACAAGTAGATAGTAATGTGGATTTGTTTTGTTTGTGGCAAGAAATAGGGTTTAGAATTACAGTAATCACGATATCAATCAAGGAAAAGGAATAGTGGAAACGATGACCATCAAGACTCGGAGACTACACCCTCCAGTGCTGTGATCATGTTGTGTGAGAGTGCTTGATTGGGATGTGTGTAAGTGAGTAGACTCGCCGGTGTTGACATCCATTCCAATGGGTTGGAATGCGTTGAAGTTCACGAATGTCGATACTTCGAGCACGTTGATCATGCGAAGTGGTTCTCGTGGAGTGGGTTGATGGAGTAGACCTGCCGCTCCTCGCAACGGTGAATGCAGGGTCTTACGGTACCACCGTCAGGAATCCGCAGTACATTACGCTTCAGAGTGGTATCCATCTGCTGTGAGTGATGCCTAGACATGCCCAATCTCAACACGGTGGTTCTTTCTGACAAGGCATTCTACTACAAGAATCACGTGACAATCAGTGGAAGTAGTCGCATCTTCTCGCTCTCACGAATAGACATCGGAGCCTTCCGGAACTACTTCAACTGATGAGTGAGAAGTGGGTTGCTGTTTGTGTGACACATTCGTAATCGTAAACGAAGTGTTGCGTTTCACGAGATGTCATGAGACTTCACGAACTGAGTGGCACTTCAACTCACCTCTCAAGTCATTTCACAATGTCAGACTCGAGTCGAGCTCCTTCCCGCTGATACTTCCAAGCCCGTTCCCTTGGCTGTGGTTTCGCTAGATAGTAGATAGGGACAGTG
>ERZ1106923.447-NODE-447-length-15229-cov-19.135165_pt1 | contig 15229 bp, 27 predicted proteins | sample MGYA00403657_ERZ1106923 | MGnify/ENA primary metagenome ERZ1106923 (study PRJEB35170, sample SAMEA104062425) | human gut metagenome | biome: human gut; feature: human-associated habitat; material: faeces | place: Denmark | collected 2012-06-19 ...
GGCGCACGCTGGAAGGAGCCGAGAAGTGAGCCTTGCGGGTAGTGCGGCGAGAAGACGAGACGCTGGGACTACACAGAAATGAGACGTGCGCTCCTTGACATAGAAAGGAAATGCATGCTAGGGAGCCATGCAGATGCCGTCAACCACACACAGAACCATCATCCTCCCAAAACAGCCAAAAGGACATCAAACACCTCCAGCAGGGAGTAAACGTACTTGAACTTCATTCTTTCCACAATGAACTGGTATATACTCTGCGATTTCCTGAGAATGACTAAGGATGCGGTTTCAATACATGGAATCTATATACAAAGTCTGATTCCCTTCCATTCTGAGTTCTATCAAGAGTTAGGTTGTACAAAAACCACTCCATTCCCAATCGCTTGCAAACCAACGCTTCTACATCAAACATGGACACAGTCACAATATGACAATAACCACGGTAGTCAACAGAACCGAGTTACTCACATGTACTGAGGAAGGGGGATCTCCTCTCTTTCAACAACCCCGTTCAGTCGCTTATCACTCCCACCCAACTCCCTTCCAGAGAGTGGCTGAATCCCTGATGCGAAGCATCCGTCGTTGCTAAACCCCATTCTCTGCTTCAAACACCTCGAAATGAACATGTCCAACGAGGAAAAGAATTCTTCCTCACAAGAAGGCACGGCCGGAGCATACATGCAGCACCCGTGCGAACAACTGGGAAACGCGCATAGACACTACGATGAAGCCATCCATCCTCGCACTACCTTGCCCTTCGCACTGCCATACGGAATGTTGTTGTGCTCATAACCCGGTAGGCACAGCACGATACCGTCTTCACCGACATACGACTTCAATAGCTACGCATGAGACGCAGAGCGCACTCCCACCTCTTGAGAGGCTGGCGAACTGTAATTGTCCCTGGAACCGTAGACGCACATTAGTGGACATTTCACCTTAGGGAGATACGTACTAAAGTCCAGACGGTCCAGACGCTGCTTCCTCTTCTTACCAAGGAAGCAGTACGGAACGGGAAAACACGAAAACAAACCCACTGGAGACTCGAGGACCATGCACGTTACGTTCGGAATAACCGACGCCAGGTAGGAGCACGCCAGACAGCCCAACGAGCGGCCATACAGGATGAGAGGCAAATTTGCGTAGCACCCCGTGCGAAAGTACTCCATGGCCACCTCCACTACCTTGAAAAAACGGTCCGTATTGCAAATGCCCTTCGAGAGTCCATACCCGGGATACTCAATAGCAACTACCATTAGCGAAAACTACGTGTGACTCGACAGAGACGAAAGCACTAGGTTCGAGAGCTTCTCCATCTTCTTCTGCAAATACCTGCCGAGCTGGCTGGAATTTGCGTGGAAATACAGTAACATGCCGTTCGAACTACGAGTGAGGTTGAATTATCGGGCGCACTTGGGCCTATCGATCTGAATACACGAGAAGCGGATTCTCATGAACGTGTACTCGTGGTAGCAGCTCTGCTGGCGAATGTATTCATTGTCCTTCAGACTACGAGCGTAAGCGCCTCCGCCCAGCGAACTACATCTGCTGCCTTCGCTTCCTCTTGGGGAACGCTCCTCGAAAGATGGCTGCCTCGAGCATTCCACAAGAGCCAGTTTTCGAGGGTACTAAAGAAACAAATGAACTACTACACACGAATATCTAACAAATACACTTGCGAGTCCATCGTCGCAAGACTGAGGATCTCCCCTGAACGGTTGAACGCCATGTCGTATATGTGGTTGTTCGCCTTGTACGACCGAATCATCTCGTTCGACTACGCGTCACACCCTCAGCACAGAACAACCGTCGTGTCGTAGAAGAACACCGACTTGTCCAATCCCGCGCTGGCGATCACATTCGCGAAGTTCCCGTTCGATTGCGCCAGCCGCGTCACCGCCGCTCTATTTCTCACCGTCTCACACCGCCTTCCACTCATGATCGGAGTATGTCGCAACTGCCGCTGCTGAGTTGATGTCGAACACCTTGACCGTCTTGTCACTGCTGCAGCTAACCCTGACTCCAATTTCGCATCACTACGAGAAGAATTGCGAAGGCGTCGTCGAGGACGGCAGCACCTGATAGATCTCGCCCGTGTGGGACACGAAGTCGAGCACCGACGTGTTCTTCTCGTCGTTCCACAGCTACCATGACATGCCAAAAAGAGTCCCTACTTTGATCACGCGGTCTTCGCCGCCCGATATCAACGCCCGACCGTCCTTCGTCCACGCCACGCAGTTTATATCTCCCTGCAGGTAAGGAATCGAGACATCCACCACCTCATGTCCATTCAGGATCTGGATGGGCTTTCGCGACGGATTCAGGCTGATATTCACAATACGGTTCGTACTGTCCACAAAAGTCAGCATTTCGTCATCGCGCCACAGCGAATCCAAGATCACCGCTAATCATGAGTCTCTCTCCCCAATGCCACTATTCATAGGAACAGACACCGTGCTGTCAAACTGCTTTTCGCGCTCGTTGATCGAAATCGCGTCATACTCCTGAACGGCAGAACAACCCTCGATTTTGTATATGAAGAAACTCGAAAGCACTCCCGTTACGAGGAGCTGGTTGCCGCTCGGAGAGAACGCTACGTTGAACACGGGATTGTGGAAGGAGCAAATCGTCGATTGCTGATTCTCCACCTTGCTCCAAATCCGCACTTCTCCGTTGTAACTCGCCGTCACTAGTCTCGAACCGTCCTTCTACTCTTCAACCAGCACCCCCTCTACTCACAGACCAATCCATGCACGTAATGCTGTTCTCCTCTCCCTCCGAGCCTGCATGAGACAGAACGGGACCCTCGTCGCTCTTGAAGGAGGAACTGCTCCCAGGCTCTGCCGCAACGACATCCCACAGATGAACGGTCGAATCCGCCGAACTACAGGTCATAACTGTTTCCAGCCAGTACCCCGTCGCCAGGACATCGGACTGGGGACACCATTTGCACGAAAACACCTGCGGATCACGAAATGCAGTGGAACTCACCTTGCTAGAATGACCTTCCAGCGCCTTCACTTTCGAAGGGAGCAACTCCTTCGTAGGCACTTCCTCCTCCATCACGCTGTCCACCACTATCCGTGAGAAGCAAGCTCAAACCCAAACCGGGCTCCCGCTTTCCGGAAATGCATTTGTGGGGCCGGATCAGCGAAAAGGGAGCAATGCACTCCACTTCGGTTCCGTCCTAGGCGTAATCGTCAGCATGGACAGTCCGTACATCGCGGACATGCGCTTCCAGCTCCATGTACTGCAGTGCTTTCTGTAGCAATGAAATCAGCGTGCCAGGCTCGACATGCTCATCACACACTCTGGTATCCGCGATCATACTCTCGTGCGAAAAGATAAAAGCGCTGTGCTCAAATCCTGCTGCTCATTTGCAAAACGAAGCACCCTACCACACTCCTGCAAGTAGCGATAAATCAAATAGTTCACTTCCTCGGAACGAATAGACATTGCTCCGTACACAACGGCTTAGGGTCTGAAACGGCGGTGGTAGCGAGGAAATGGCGATTCAAAGCGATTCCAGAAATTGGGCTGATTATTCAAAACAATTCCAGAAATCGGGCTGATTATTCAAAGCGATTCCAGAAATTGAACCGATTATTCAAAACCAAGAACGCGTCTCAACAACAAACACAACACCGCTAGGCTCATCAAGGGACACCTTTTAGACGCTTCCCACCCCCTTCCGCAGACTGACCATTCGGAACATCTCTCCGGATCGGTTTGTTCGGTCCAACAGACGACACATTCCCAGACTGTTGCTTCGGTATTTCTGTCGGGGGACTGTTCCCATCGATCTGAGACACCAGCGACTCCAGGGTTTGCACTCCCTGACACTACACAATGACGATTGGAAAATGACGCTACGAGCACGATTGTCCGAGAATCCACCTCCGCCACCTTGCTGCGAATGAATTCCGCCGCTCCGATGATGTTCTTGCTTATATATACTGTGTTCTGCGGAAAGTTCACCAGCGTGCTGGCATCGTGCTGAATGGACTTGATTGCATCCACAATGACGGTGCTGGACATCACGCCCTTCTGGCTCGCCTCCTTCACCATACTCGCACAGTTGTGCATCTTCTTCAGCGCGTCTGCCGATAATGCGCTCTTCTCGCTCTGCGCCTTCCAAACCATCTCCTTCTTCTCCATGTCAGCGAGAGCCTTGTTCACAAGCACGATTTTCCGATTCAGTTCGGCCAGGTTCTTCTTCATCGCGGCAATCTTCACGTTCCTCGCTTCTACCGTCTTCTGCAATTCATTTCGCTCTGTAACGGTGAGGTTGTGAGCCGTCTCCAGCGTCGACAGTCTGACCTTCACGCTCTTCAGTTCCTCTTCCTTTGCGTCCAGCTCCGCCGTGTCCTTCTCTCTCTCCATCGAAAACGGGAGCTTGTCTAATCGTCACTCTTCCGCATCTCTCTCACCATTCACCAGAACGGGAAAGGGAAGGCCATTCTTCTGGTATTTTACCGTGAGATCCTGGATGATCTGACTCTCGCGGTTCAAAGCCACTACAGTCAAAGAACAGCCAATTCACTACCCTGGATGAGAAAGGAGCAGATGGGCACGGCAGAGCAGCTGGACACTCTGTCGATCAAGTAGCATATGTTTTTGTCCTTGAAGAAGAAGTCTACTCGTAATCGCGGAATGCGGCTGGTCTACAGGGAATGATGATGGAAGCGATCGAATTCAGCTGCTGCGTGTCGCAGCACGTGCTGCTCGGAACCAGCTCCATCTTGGACGTTTCGTCGGAGAGCACGATCGAACGAAGATTGCCTCCAAAACTCGACGTCACTCTCGACAGAATCTCAAAGACAGCCTCCTCCTTCGTTACCTTATCTACACTGAACACGCCTCAGTCACGCTACATCGAATGTGGAAGTAGTGCAAGCACGAGGGCTTGTTCTCGATCAGCAGATTGCGAATCCGACCCATCCCCGTTCCGTCGACGATCACATCGTGGTATGGAATGGGTGTGTTAAATGACAGGGGAACCTAGTCCTGAGGGAACCACAACACCGCGACAAAAATGACAAACAGATAGTCGATGTTCGACGCCGTGAGGGACGCAACGGTCATGGTGGGCGGAACGACACCGTTCATGCTAAATGCGATGGCGTCGTCCTCGCGCGCCACAGTCTGCTTTATGTTCGTCAGCACATCCACGACGCGTGTGGACGGATAGACCATTTGGACGAAACACTCCCGGGTAAGCAAGGACACGACTTGCAACTAATGGAGAGGCAAACCCATTTCCACTTACCTTTGTCACAGTATTGCTATTAGTGCCATTTGAATTCGTCGGAGTTAGGTATGGAGCTGGGTTCATCGGATTCGGCAACAACGGGGGAGGCGGGTATCTCCGCTCTGCAGTCATGTAGGGACTCCTCGGCTCGATCAAGATATCGTAAGATAACTCCCTTCCGAGACTGTTTGGAGAATCAAACGGATTCAACACAGTATTTCCGCATTTCATGATGCAATTCCTCTCATTAAGCGTGGAAGACAAGTATGGAAAACGCTAGGGTTCAAATGGCGACATCCTCCAATACCCTTAGAAACTCGAGGAAGCAGTCTTTGAAAGTGGTCGTGGGATACACTTCAAAATAGGAAGATGCATCTCCGTACACCAACCGCACTCGCTTCGGCATAATCTGCTCTCGTTCAACAAACACACAACCGCACTCGCTTCGGCATAATCTACACTCGACCAACAAACACGAGCACAAGATAACAGTAACATCACATCCGTTTGAAGGGGTGGCCCTTTGCATTGAACAGCACTTTCTCGAAATCGACCGGTGATGCGGGAGAGAACAGCAGATACAGGTACTTCAGCGTCGCCGCGGGGAAGGAACTCTCCATGCGGTCCATCGGCGTCTTCCCCTCCACGAGCACATCCTCGTACTCTCCGTACGCGTAAGCCGTCTTGCAGTGCTTCTCCATCGCCATGAAGATATCGTAGCTCCATTCTCTACACATCACCTCGCGCATCAGCCGATACACATAGATCGGGTCCTTCGTCACGGAATACAGCACGTAAAAGGATTCAAGCGCCTCCGGGAACAAGCGGTAGCGACGGTTCCTCGACCCCGCCGCCATTCCCTTCTCATCCGCAAATGTCACCGCCTCGGGCGCCAATCCCGTTGGCATGCTTTTGTGCATCTGATAGCACGTATAGCTACAACTCAATACCGCGATCAAGACCCAAACGCTAATCCGCGCGCCTTCTCAAGATCACGGTTCTTCCTCTCGTCCACTTCGTTCGCGGCGCCGAGAGCAAGCATACCACTCACGAAGCACGTCCTCTCATCCATCTTCTTAATCACACGATCACCCTTCTTCTCCCCCACGAACAGGTACTTGTCCTTCTTGCTCTCTCCCAACAACTTCTCGTACATTCCCTTCACACCCTTGTCATACAAACTCTTCAATCGCTATTCCTCAGAACATCGCGTGATTAACACCTTGTCTCTCTTCCCTCCCTGTAGCCACGTCTTCAGCAGATACTCATAATACCGACTGAGAGCGTAGAAGTCCCCATCGAATTCGCCCGTCATTCGGCCCACGTGCCGTTAATGAAACCGAAGCATCATCTGCAAGGATATCGTCGACGGCAGCAATCCCTCCGCGCCCAACTTCTCCTCCACAAAATCCATCATCTGGCTGATCCGGTCGCTGTACGTGCGATCGCGGGTTAATGCCGACAGACGGTTGAACTCTAGCGCAAGCGTGCCGAAATCGGACACCTCCACCTTCCCACCCTCAATGAGCGTTCGCTCCTCCAAATTCAGCCGACTCTACGCGTCACGCCACAAATCGGAAAGAACCGCGGGGAGCCGATCCTCCTCGTCGAACGCCAGAAGCAGCAAGTCCGCCAGCTCCACCGCCTTCCGCAGCAGCACGTCGCGCTGACTGAGGTCGTACGCGCTCAGGAGCCCGCCCAGCACGCGCGTGGTGAACGCCGCCACGGACGCGTTCTTCACGCCCTCGAACGCAAGGTTCTGACCGACCTGCACGTTACGCTTATCACCACCACGCACCCAGTCGCACGCGTCGTCGAACTCGCGCGTCATGCCCATCAGGAACAGGGTGTCCAGACTCTCCACCAGCGTCACGCCCACCTTCCCCTCGCTGTCCGAAAAACCGCCCGTTTCCGGCCTCAGCTCGTCGTGTCCGAAGGCGTGTTGGACGTAACTACCGTTCACTGACCTCGCCACGACTACTTCTTCCACACGAACTGCATCGCGCGCCTCACCCGGTCCGCACGCGCCGTGTTCACCACACTGTACTTGCGCTCCAGCGACGAGGGCAGGGAGAAGTGGTACTTGCCGGATTTGAGGCGCGAGATGTCCTTCTCACGGAGGGAGTTTCGGAACAGGTCCATGTCCGACACGCCGTTGCGCAGACGGCTTCGCACTCGTTTGGAATCTACAGTGAAACGCCCTCCGTGAAACGTACTGTCCACCATCAGGTTTTCCTTCTCTTCTTCTTCGTCCTCTTCCTTCTCCTCCTCCTTCTCCTCCACCACCTCGCGGGGCACGAACTCCTCCGCCTCGTCTTTTCCCTCCAACTCCTCCTCGTTGATCTGCACATTACCCGCCATCCGCACACACACCGATGAAACACCCAGCAGATGCATGGTCTGACCGATGCGCTCCGAAATGACCTCCGGTCGCAGCTTCACGAACAGCTGCTCCGCCTCCACCGCGTCCTGCACAGGGTGGTAACGCGCGAGGTCCACCACCTCCGTGCTGGTGAGCGCCGTGTTGTACACCATCACGCTCCCGATGCAGCCCAGGAAGGGGTAGCGGTTGTCGTAGAAGCTCCCGACGTGGAACGGGATGCTCGACTGCACGTAGCGCTTCGACTCGCGCGCATCCAGGAATTCGCCGTTCAGGTAGAACGAGGCCTTGAACGGGTAGCGAACGCCCTTGGACTTGCCGTCTGCGTTGTGAGAGAGAAACGAAGAATACCTGTTCGTTTGAAGACTACGGCGAGATGCGTCCACTTGGATAGACTACGTGTTAGGAGCGAGTGGAAAGTCCAACTCCTCGTTGGTCTGCACGCTGAACTCCTTGCAGGCATCGTCATCACCGGAATAACGAAGCACGATGTATCTACGCGTGATTCCATCTCAACGCAAATCGACTTCTCATCTGCACTTATGATGTCGATGTAGATACCGTATCCATTGGTTGTCATGTCACCGAGAGAACCACCCCCGCACTTCGAGTCACGGTTCGATAGGAGAGTTCGCTTTCCTCGATGACCCGGATTCGTCACGTAAAACCACACCGATACCTACACTTCAACGAAGAGGGACACGAAACACTGTTTGCGTATAGAAATCCATCACAGCCGACGACTCCACAAACGAATACCCATCAAATATGTATCCCTGTCTACGCATAACCCAATTCACACAAAACGACAGCGGGTGCGTCTTCACGACCTCCTTATGCTGTCTCTCTTCCGATGAATACGTACTGAATCCCGTTCTATGCGATAAAGCAGGAGACGCGCGAATACAAAACCGACAGCGGGGTACTGTTCATATGCGATCCCATCACGATCCACACGAGGATCAAAACACCCGAAACGATGAAAAACAAAAACAAGCACAGGAAGCCCAGAATCACCCTATCAAGGAATGATCGCTTCCTTTTTCCTATTCGGTGATACTCTAAAGGAGAGGTGTACCTCTTAAATGTAAACGGCCTTGTTGCATAGTCGCAACATGAATCGCGAAGACGCAGTTTTCATTTCAGGAAGGAAGAGAATAGGTGAAACAAACACAGAAAAAGAATTACAACTCGTCGTCATCCTCTGGCTCCGGAAGCTCCACCGTCGCGTACTTGCGAATGAACCGCTCCAATCCCTTGTAGCTCATCGCCTCCTTGTAGTTCACCCATCTCTTCTTCTTCTCCCCAGGCTTGGCGCGCGGGTAGAACTTGATCGCAGGGAAGTGGCTGATCACTGTCGATTTGTGGCTGAACTCGTTGCGGTCCACGTACGCGTAATAGAAGTGAAGGTGCTCCGTTTCCTCGTAATCCTCCGAAAAGTTCATCAACTCCACCTCCATCTCAATGCACGCCTCGCATCGCTACATCTCACACCAATCGCATCGCATACAGCCTTCTCATACAGCACCAGCACGTCGGAATCCGGATCCAACACCAGCTGGTCGAACGTCTGCTGCACCACCTTCTACACATCATTCTCTCGTTCCGATTCCACCGTGCAACTCGGACGATGCGAGGGCTCCGGAATCGCTTCCGACATGTACAGGCGAGACAGCGAGGCGTCTCCGCGTGATGCCTGCTCCACAAATCGGCGCAATTCCTCGCTCACCAACTCTCCGCGAAATAGGTACTTCTTCGGGAATCCGCCTTCCGTGCGATCGTTCTACGAATGATTGCCGGGAATGCGAGCAGACGAAAACAACAACTGCGGAGGTGGGGTTTTGGAAGATTCCGAAGTACTTGAGCAATCGATCTGATGTCGCAAGGTTCGCCTTCAAGCAATACACCTCGCCCAGCAGCTGCTTCGCCGCGCTGTAGAACTCCCGCATGTAATCCTCGTAGCCCTCCTCCGTCGCGTTGTAAAAGAGCACCAACTGCGTCTTGATTCGCTTGTTCTCGAACACCTCCCGCGCCGTCTAACTGTGATTCCTCGTTTGTACTCTCACCATCGTGTCCTCGTAGGCGATCACCAGCGGCAGCTCGTTCAGGTCGACGAAGTCGCTCATTTGGTTGTAATTCGTCATGTCGCCCGTGTACTCGATCACGGAGTGGTAGTCGCTCGCGTGAACTGAAAACATGGAGGCGCGGCCCGCTTTGAACTAGTCGTTACAAAGGAGGAAGGGAATGACAGAATCACGGATAGCTGGAGAGAGCGTGTAGAAGAACACGCTGTTGCCCTTTCCACCGGAGAGTCGCTCGTAGAGTTCGAATTCCTCGCACTACAGCTCATTGTGTCATCCCACTCCCACGTCCTTTGTCTCGAAAATACCCAGGGTGTAGACGGACAGCATGCTGTTTAACTCCTCGAGGAATTCAGGAGTCTGTATTTCGACCAAATCCCTGCCATAGCGGCTCATGACGAGTTTTGTGAGAGCCCTATGAGTGATGGAGTTTGACAAAGAGTAGCATACACATCCGTGCTGCTTACAGACAGCGTTTCGGGATCTCGGCCAAAGGAGTAGATAACCATGTAGGTTGGATAGCTCGTGACGTTGTATCGCTCCTTCAGCACTGTCTCCGAATTGGAATCCACTTCTCCCAGGTACAGGGGCTTTTCAAGCTTCGATATCAGCTTTGCCGCTTTTACATATCCCTTTCTGCTATCTCTGCAAATGCCAATCTCCTGCATTTCAGAGAGAGGATATTCCTCTTACGGGGGCGCAAAACATCAGCATGACTTCGTACGTCGCATCCAAAATGTCATCGATGTTGCTGTCCGTCACCTGCACAATTCCGTCCACCATCGGGAACTAATGCGTGAATGAAGAGGAGGGAGCCAACATCTGTTAGGGATTTCTTTCCGAAGGAGAGGGAGAGGAGGATGCAAAGAATAAGCAATTCCTTCATTGTGTTTTTGTGAGGGGAGAGGGGGGCCGTGGGGTGGAAATGGGGGGGCGAGGGGGAGTGGTGGGGGATGAGTGGGGGTGGATGGAGAGAGAATGGTGAGAGAGGCAGTTTTGTGGGTGATGTACTGTGTTATTGAGGATGACTGAGTGAGTCAATTTTGGATTTCATGTGAATGGAGATGCGATGTGGGTTATTTGAGGGCGTGACGTGATGTGAATATCATGCGATTTGGAAGAATGAGCTTCTGTTATCGTTTCCACGATTCTGATTGGATTTCCATCATTCCAGATGCGGATCGTCATTATTTCCGTGTTAGCATAGCCATAACGCTCTCTCAAATGCCGCTGAATGAGCTCTGAGGTGGGATGAGAAGTGGGTGTTGTGGGTGTGTGGCACAAAGAGAGGAGTCACGTGCCTCTCGGTGATCAGTTGAAGAAGTCTTGAAGAGCTCCGATGTCTATTCATGAGAGAGGGATGAAGTGGGTACTGCCAATGATTGTGACGTCAGTTTTATACTTAAATGCATAATTTGAAGAAAGATACACATTGGTGAGACTGGGCATGTCTAAACATCATTCATAGTGGATGGGAATCACTCTCGAGAGTGATGTGACGAGGATTTGTGAAGGTGCCATCAGAATAGCTGCCTTCAGTAGTGAGAGAAGTGAGTTTGGGCAAGTCTAGTCAGTCAATTCACATTCATGAAATTACTTCGCATTATCAGTGTGCTTGATGCATCTTCAATAAAGCAAAGACCGCCACCTCCACAAGAAACAGATTGCAATTCAGGCAAGTCTATTCAATCACTCACATCACAATCACTCACTCTCAAACACAACACGAGAACAAACCTGGAATGCACCCCAACCAAACTCAAGTGATTTGAGCGAAGGCATGTCTAGTCATCACTCTCTGTGAATGCGAATACTCTTCAACTCCAATGAAGCAGAATCGAAATTGTAACTATCGCTGTATAAGTAACCAATCTCAATCACTTCCAACGCATCCACATTCTCAATCTCACACACAGTGTAATCAGAGAAGGAATAACGACCCAGTCTCAATGACTTCAGTGAAGGACACTCCTTCAAATAGAAGTGACGATTTGAATCAGCTGTTATGTAATATGTATTCTTGTATTGAGTGAAGCTGTTCATTCCAATCTCCACACTCTCCAAACAGTTCAGCCCAACCATCTTCACCTCATTCACATACATAAAACACTCGTCACCAACCACAAGCTTCTTCAGTCTCCTAAAACGACTCAAATCCAGCACAGTGAGAGAAGCATCATTCAGGTTGTTGCTTGGAATGGTTATTTCAGTTACTGTTGTGTTCAGCGTGTTAAGCTGATTCCAGTTCGTGACAGTAACAGCCAGTGGCGGCTTTGGAATAATACATGGATGATTCGCCAGTTCCCCCACATCTATTCATCACATAAACATCATTTCACCACTTGATACAGTATAGTTCTCAGTATTGATGAAAGCATCCCCAAGAATCACATTCGTGAGAGAAGGCATGTCTAATCCTCACGCCCCACACCCTCCACCACTCTCAAGAACAATCGAATAAGGATACCCAAAACACTCATTATCCTCACTCGTGTACGTCGCTGAGAGAGTGACCAGCTTCGGCAGATCTGTTCCTCACTCCTCACAACCACTCAAACTCCGCATCACAAGTGAAGTGGCACTACTACCAGTACTAAAACGGAACGTGTTCCAGTCCATCTGAATAGTAATCAGTTCGGGCAAGTCTATTCCTTCACTTCCACTCCCAAGCCACACCCTCAAACTGAACCTGAATGCAATCACGGAATGCGTTGGCACCGAAATCGAGCGTCTGCAAACGAGGCAAGTCTATTCTGTTAAAACCATTCCCAAACCACACCTTCAAACACAACAATCGTGTTATCCCGGAACGACTCAAACCCGAATGAAGCACTTCGCAGAAGAGGCAAATCTAACTCATTACCACTCATTCACAAATCCACCCTTGAAAGCCAGTCTCTCATTCATGACGAACGAGGAGTTGCCGAACGCGACCATTTCCAGTTTGGGCAAGTCTATTCCATCACCCACGCGCACAAACCACACTCTCAAATACAGCATTCGCGTTATCCCGGAATGACTCAGATCCAAATGAAAGACTCGGTAGCAGGGGCAAATCTAACTCATCACCACTCATTCACAAATCCACCCTTGAAAGCCAGTCTCTCATTCATGACGAACGTGGAGCTGCCGAACGCGACCATTTCCAGTTTGGGCAAGTCTATTCCATCACCCACGCGCACAAACCACACTCTCAAATACAGCATTCGCGTTATCCCGGAATGACTCAGATCCGAATGAAAGATTCGGTAGCAGAGGCAAATCTGACTCATCACCACACACTCACAAGTCCACTCCTGAAGATGGCGTTCTCACTCTGGATGAACGTGGAGTTGCCGAACACAATCGTCTCCAGTTTGGGGAAGTCTATTCCATAACCCACACTCACAAACCCCACTCTCAAACGTACTCACACTGCCGTCGTGGAAAGCAGACATGCCAAACACAACCGATTTCAGACTCGGCAAACCTACCCCTCAACACTCCATCCACCCAACACTCTTCAACTCTAGTGAAGCCGAATAGAAGGTGTTGCTCACCTGACTCAACTCGCCCATCGCGATCACTTCCAACGCATCGTTACCCTCAATCACCGCAGAAGCATAGTCAGAGAAGGAATAGCGACCAATCCTCAGCTCTCTCAACGAGGGACAGTTCTTCACGTAGAATCGACGGTTCGACTCCTTCCCAAACCCATTCTTCTTCTTCGTGAAGCTGTTCTCGCCAATCACAACACTCCTCAGCTCTGACAAACCGATCAGATTCAACTGGCCCACGTTCATGAAGCAATTGTCGCCAATCACCAGCTCCTTCAGTTGAGTGAAGCGCGTGAAGTACAGTGACGCCACCGTGTTCTCGTTGCCACAGTTGTTGCTCACAGTGATGTGTGTGACGCCTGACTCGATTGAAGCCAGGTCACTCGTGCTGCACACCGTCGCGTTCGTGTAGAAGGGCATGAAGGGAAGACGACTCATTTCGCCGATGTCTGTTCCTCACTCCACTCTCACGAACTCACTCGAAATGGTGTAGTTATCCAGCTGTTGGAAGGGCTCGTGCAGCACGATGGTCGTCAGAGAAGGCATGTCTATCCATCATCTCACCCTCAAACAACCACTCTGCAACACGGCATGACGCACATACCTGAAGGTGTTGCTGTCCACGCCATCCGTCATGAGGGTTGTGAGCGTCACCAAGTCTGTTCAGTCATCCCCTCTCATCACACTCACTCTTCATCACCAACGTGGACTCCTCGCTCGCGGAGTTGAACGAGAAGGTGCTCCAACCCAAGTGCATCGAAGTCAACAACGGCAGGTCTATTCAATCACACCACTCCACAAAACGCACTCTCAAACACCACACTCTCGCAGTTCTTCATCACCTCGCTCCCAAATCGAATCGTCTTCAGCTTCGGCAGATCCTTCAACTCGAACGACACGGCGCTGAAGCAAGAATCGCCCATCACCAACTCCTCCAGCGACGGAACACTCTCGATCTCAACCACGCCAAAATGCACAAAAGAATCGTCTCCGATCTTCATCGACTTCAACACCCCACAGTTCTTCACGAACAGGTGATTCGAACCCCCATCCACCTGTCTGAAACTGTTCGACCCAACCTCCAGTCGCTCCAATCGATTCATCCCAATCACCTCCAATGCCGTGGCGCTGTTCAGACAGCCAGTGCCGATCATCAATTCCTTTAGGGCGATGAATCGGCTCAGCGGCACTTCGTTCATCGTACTCGCACTCACAGTCAAGTGCGTGATCGTCGGGTCCAGCGCGGACCAAGCATCACCACTGCCAACAGTCACTCGCTTCACGAAAGAAGAAGCGAACACATCTAATCGTGAATCCCTTCTCACATCAACAACTCGTCAATTGAATGTCATCACTGTGTTGGAACGCTCGTTGAAGAATCACGGTGGAGAGAGAAGGCATGTTCTCCAACACGATGTGACGAGGATAACCAAAACACTCGTTCGCAGGCGTTGTCACAGCGGTGGTTAGGGACTTCAGCCGAATCATGTCTATTCCTCACGCCTCGCTCACGCCACCACTTCGCAGAACGAGAGTCGAATTCGCACTCTCCTCCTTGAATCGGAACGCGTTCTTGCCCAGCTGAATGGACTCGAGAGCAGGCAAGTCTATTCAATCACATGAACGAGAAGCACGCACTCTCAAACACAGCGCGATCACAGTTCGTCATCACTTCACTTCCAAAGAGAAGCGATTTCAGTGTCGGGAAGTCTAAGCATAACCAGAACGCACCGATCCCACTCTTCAACTCCAGCGAGGCAGAGTGGAAGTTGAAACTCTCAGAATTCACCTCACCCATCGCAATCGATTCCAGTGCGTCCACATTCTCAATCTCACACACAGAGTAGTCAGAAAAGGAGTAACGACCCACTCTCAACTCAGTCAACGCAGAACAATCCTTCAACTGGAATCGGCGGTTTGGATCATTGCCAAAGCCATTCTTGCTCTTCGTGAAGCTGTTGGAGCCAATCGCCACGCGCTT
>ERZ1106923.449-NODE-449-length-15223-cov-41.678666_pt1 | contig 15223 bp, 13 predicted proteins | sample MGYA00403657_ERZ1106923 | MGnify/ENA primary metagenome ERZ1106923 (study PRJEB35170, sample SAMEA104062425) | human gut metagenome | biome: human gut; feature: human-associated habitat; material: faeces | place: Denmark | collected 2012-06-19 ...
AGTTGTCGAGTTGGTGCGCGAAATCGCGTGTTTGGGTTGCGTGTAATCCATTTCACGAGAGTGAATCGTTGTGAAGGAAGGAATTGCAGAATGGAATCATGAAACTACCTCCACGCCCTTCCAATCTCATCCTCATCTCCTTGATTCCATCTATTCGCTCCCAGCACACTCCAAATCAAAGAGCAACCAAAACAGGGTCATGACCCGATTCTGAAATGCCCCTTGATTGCATTTTCGCCAAAATCTACTATTCCGTAAGCGTTGTGTTGGAAATCATAATGCGGATTTCGTCTAACCGTTCTGTAGAATGGATGAGTGCGTGATCAACTGCCTGTCGAAGATCAAGAAGGCAACTTCTTGGCGTAACGACAAGGATCTTCGAGACACCATTGATAACATCTGCGCTGAGATTAAGGACGAGCGAAAGCGTCTGAAGAAGAGAGGCGCGGAGTACAAGGATACCGACGCCGATAAGTACTGGGGCTGTCTCCGCTCGGCGTTGGAGAACAAGGCGCCCGGCGTGAAGGCTGCCGCGATGGACGCCATCTGTGTCCTCATCCAGGAGGGTTATTTGACTGGAGAGGCGGAGCCGCTTGAGCCGCACGTGGATCGCGACGACTTCACGATGATGGAGCAGATCGCGGACTGCCTTTGCGCGCAGAAGGACGTGGAGGACGACAACATGAAGCTATACCTTGCGAAGAGTCTGGCGGAGGTGGTGAAGATGGGCACGGTCAACGGCGAGTACCTGCTCAAGACCATCGATGTTTGCTACAAGGTGTACATGGAGGCGACTTCGGGCGCTACGCGCGAGGCGGCGGAGGATGCGATGAAGGAGATCATGGCGTTCCTGATGCAGTCCATGGACTATGTGGACAAGACGAAGGATGCCGAGGTGATCAACAGCAATGCTCCGGTGACGCCGACTCCGTACGAGAATAGCGACGACGAGGACGAGGACGGCAAGCAGCGCGGCTTCGGCAGCGAGTGCCTGTACGTGGGCGTGGAGATGCAGATGGGCTTCAAGTACGAGGGCGGCATTCAGGGCTGGAACCTCGAGACGGAGGAGGAAGTGGAGGAGGAGGAGTGCGATGAGCAGAAGCTGGATTCGCTGCCGTCGCAGCGCCATCGCGACATCTACCTGGTGTTCCGCAAGCTGTGTTCGATCGCGAGCACGGAGGATCCTGACGATCCTGTAGTGCGTTTTTGTGTGCGTTGACACGTAGGAGGAGAATCACAAGATGATCGCGCTGACGGCGATCAAGGCCGCCATGGAGAACATTGGCGAGGACTTCAACAAGTACAAGGCGTACGTGTACCTGGTGCGCAAGTACCTGCTGCAGAACCTGCTGCAGAACTTCATCTCGAACAACATGGACGTGGTGGAGGTGTCGCTGCACATCTTCACGCCGCTGGTGAACAAGTTCCGCATCTTCATCAAGAAGGAGATCGAGGTGTTCATCATCAACATCTTCCTGGTGATTCTGAACTCGCAGAACAGCGCGATGCGCCACAAGGAGATGGTGATCGAGGCGTTCAACGAGATCAACAAGGACCCGAACTTCATGATCGAGCTGTTCATCAACTACGACTGCGATATCAACTCGCGCTCGATGTACGAGGACGTGGTGCGCACGCTGTCGCGCGTGGTGGAGGGCAAGTACAAGGTGATCAACAAGCGCAAGGAGGAGAACGAGAACGGCGAGCTGGAGGAGATCGTGGAGGAGGAGGAGGTGTACCCCGACGAGGAGCAGATCACGGAGGAGCTGCTGCCGGCGAAGCGCATCGCGCTGGACGCGCTGGCGCACATCCTGCAGCCGCTGGCGGAGAAGTGCCACATCACGGAGGCGGAGAACAACAACACGATGACGCTGCAGCAGAACAAGGAGGAGGAGGAGCTGACGCCGGGTTTCACGCCGGCGGTGCAGGCGAGCGACACGGACGTGAAGATCGTGGAGGCGACGAACATTCTGCAGAAGTTCGACGAGAAGCGCAAGTTCCAGGAGGACATGCAGACGGGCTACGCGATGTTCAACAAGAAGCCGCGCACGGGTATCGAGTTCTTGGTGAAGCAGGGCCGTCTGGAGAACACGCCCGAGGCGGTGGCGCAGTTCCTGTACAAGAACAGCGACTTCTTGGACAAGCGCGAGATCGGCGACTACATGGGCGAGCCGAAGGACTTCAACCTGGCGGTGCTGAAGGCGTACGCGGACGGTATCAACTTCAAGGGCCTGTCGTTCGACATGGGCATCCGCACGTTCCTGGAGCGCTTCCGCCTGCCCGGCGAGGCGCAGAAGATCGACCGCATGATCGAGCGCTTCGCGAACGCGTACTGCGAGCAGAACCCGGGCGTGTTCGTGAACACGGACGCGGCGTTCGTGCTGGGCTACTCGGTGATCATGCTGAACACGGATCTGCACAACCCGAACATCGCGCCGGAGAACCGCATGACGGAGGAGGGCTTCATCAAGAACTGCCGCGGCATCAACGACGGCGGCGACTTCCCGCGCGAGTACCTGCTGGACATCTACCACCGCATCCAGGAGAACGCGATTTCGCTGAAGGAGGACGACATGGCGCGCCAGGCGCAGGAGAAGCGCCGCTACCGCTCGAAGGAGGAGCGTCGCCAGAAGGCGTTCTCGGTGGAGAAGATGGACATCATGAACAAGCTGAAGGTGGACATCGACGACGAGACGACGGAGTACTTCGAGGCGTCGGGCAACGAGTACATCGGGCCCATGTTCAAGATCCTGTTCCCGATGGTGATCGACGTGTACGCGAAGGTGCTGGAGCTGAGCGACGACGAGAGCGGCATCGAGAACACGCTGACGGCGGTGAAGGACTGCTTCGAGATCTCGTGCTCGCTGGGTCTGGACCAGGAGCGCGACCGCTCGATGGAGGTGCTGAGCAACTCGACGCTGGTGAACGAGGAGGAGTGGTTCGACGTGAAGAACAAGCAGATCGAGATGATCCGCGTGATGCTGGAGCTGGCGCAGAACTACGGCAACCACATGGGCAGCGCGTGGAAGTACATCCTGACGATCATTTCCTCGCTGGCGCAGGTGCACCTGTACGGACTGGAGCCGCTGGCGCGCAAGATGATCGAGGCGGACCCCGACAGCGCGCGCGTGAGCAAGAGTGGCGAGTACGCGCTGGTGGAGACGGCGCGCGAGAAGCAGGAGCTGATCGAGAGCATCATCGACCTGCGCGCGCTGGACCGCATCTTCGCGAAGACGGCGAACCTGGACTCGAAGATGATCATCGAGTTCGTGAAGGCGCTGTGCGACGTGTCGCTGACGGAGCTGAAGAAGAAGCTGAACGACGACGAGGAGGCGGGCGCGGACGCGGAGGAGGAGAGCGAGGAGGACAAGCGTCCTCGCCACTACCTGATGCAGAAGGTGGTGGAGGTGGCGGACTACAACATGTACTGCCGCTCGCGCCTGGAGTGGACGCAGATCTGGCAGATCATGTCGGAGTACTACATCTCGCTGGGCTGCTTCCCGATGGGCCAGGTGGCGCTGTCGGCGATCGACTCGCTGAAGCAGCTGTCGGTGAAGTTCCTGGACAAGGAGGACCTGCGCGCGTACAACTTCCAGAAGTCGTTCATCCGCCCGTTCGAGTACATCATTTCGCGCACGCCGAGCGCGGACACGCGCGAGATGATTCTGCACGTGGTGCACAACATCGTGCAGACGCGCTCGAAGAACCTGTCGTCGGGCTGGAAGATCGTGTTCTCGGTGTGCACGTTCTGCGCGGAGAACGAGGCGGACCCGCTGACGAGCATCGCGTGGGGCATGGCGAAGGAGCTGTTCGACCAGTACTTCGAGTGCATGGTGCCGGAGATGAACGACCTGACGACGACGTACTGCGCGTTCATCGGCGTGGAGAAGGCGGAGATCAGCCAGGAGGCGCGCGAGTACGTGACGAAGTGCGCGGACGTGATCATCGACGGCAAGATCGTGTCGTGCGAGGCGACGGACAACCAGTTCACGGACTGCGACGAGCACACGAAGGTGTGGTGGCCGGTGTTCATGGGCCTGAGCCGCTACGTGTACTCGGACGCGCGCTACGCGGTGCGTAACGACTGCTGCGAGCGCATCTTCGCCATCTTCCAGAACCCGAAGGTGCACTTCAACGAGAAGCTGTGGAAGCTGGTGTACGACGGCTTCATCTCGACGATCTTCGACGGTCCGATGAAGAGCGGCGTGGAGAGCATCAACGAGCTGATGAGCGCGCCGACGGCGGAGGACGCGGTGATCCGCCTGGGCAACGCGCGCGAGAACAAGAAGGCGTACCTGCAGACGACGGGCGCGCTGGTGATGTACTCGATCGTGCGCCTGTACGTGGAGCGCCGCGACCAGGTGGGCTTCCTGCTGACGGAGTTCTTCGCGCTGATGCAGAACGCGATGAAGCAGTCGATCCTGTCGCTGGCGCGCATCGGCGTGTTCTGCCTGAAGCAGATGATGCTGGAGGGCGCCAAGTCGTACGACGAGGCGATGTGGGACGTGATGCTGAACGAGCTGGAGGTGGCGTTCAAGAACAGCATGCCCGACGACGTGGTGCTGAACGCGCGCAAGAAGCTGCACCTGATCTACGACAAGAACCTGCGCGCGGGCGGCGTGGCGCCGAAGGTGGGCAAGTGGGTGCGCACGCCGTGCGGCACGGGCAAGCTGGTGAAGGTGGACGACATCTGCGCGACGGTGGAGCTGATCTACGGCAACGCGTACTTCCACAAGCTGAGCGAGGTGGAGGATCTGGAGAAGCTGAAGAAGGAGAGCGCGAAGGTGGTGAAGAAGGAGAAGGAGGAGAAGCGCAAGCGCCGCGACTCCGAGAGCGAGTCGAGCGAGTCGAGCGACAGCGAGGACGTGGTGGAGGAGGTGGTCGAGGACGAGAGCATCAAGCTGGAGACGACGGACACCCGCTCGCTGGACATCGACGAGGTGATGGCGCACACGAAGACGATCGTGCAGAGCGACCTGGCGGCGCTGGTGAGCGAGGTGGTGGACCTGATCTACGCGTCGTTCACGTTCGAGCAGGTGAAGCGCATGCTGGGCCTGATGCAGAGCGTGTCGGACATGACGAGAGACTTCCACCAGGACATGGAGCTGAGAGAGATGGAGAAGAAGCTGGGGTTCCCCAAGGAGGACGACATGCTGCCCACGCTGATCTACGAGCAGGTGGCGGTGGAGACGAGCATCATCCACGTGCTGTTCGTGCTGTACATGGACGAGAAGGCGCCTGAGCGCCACGAGTACGCGAACGCGGACCTGCTGGAGCGCATGAAGAACTACCTTGCGGAGTACGTGGAGATTGAGAAGGAGGCGCACGTGAGCGAGGACGAGAAGGTGAAGAAGGAGAAGGAGCGCGTGGCGGTGGCGTCGGTGCCGCTGATTACGGAGATCGTGAACGGAATGGACAAGACGCCGTTCGACAAGTTCGTGGCGTACTCCGCGACGTTCTATCCTCTCTTTGTCTCGATGATCGAGTTCTCCGGAAGCGAGGTGCGCGCTGCGCTGGCGAAGATCTTCAGAGATAAGATTGGAAAGATGCTGTTCCCGTAGGGGTGTTTGTTTTGTGAGTGCAGTTCTTTCAGGGTGATTGCTCGGTGTGGTCTCTCTTTCGTGAGACGGGCTTTGTCTTTCTCTCGTGACATGGGATTTGCTATGTGAAAGTGATTCTATTCAACGCAAGAACGCTCCTTTCAGTAAGGATCAAGTCCATTCACAAAGAACACTCTTCTCACTCCATTTGACAACAACCTCTCCCCAACAGCACGCTTACGCCCACCTTGCAAGTGAAGCAGAAACGCAGAGAATAAAACTGGGTCAATTGGGTCATGTCCTCTCTCACTTCTCAAAAAGAAGATGAACGCCTACCGAACCACACTTGAGTGGGTGTACCTGCTGATCATAACGGCATGCCTGTTCGCCCTCTTCTTTGGACAGTCCTTTCAGCACAAGTGAATTCTTCTCCCACAAAGGTCACAGCGTAGGAGCGACGAAGTGCGCACTCCGTTGATCACCGAGAAGTTGCAGCCCGTCGAGCTGCACCGGAATGAGACGGCGGTGGAGCCAAGGACCGTCAATATCGTCTTCAGGATACGAGAGTGGTCCGTCATTCCCGATATTCCTGTAATGACGACGAAGAAGCTCGTCATTCAGAACATCTACTATATCATGTCGAACGACACGTATATGCGCAACAGGTGGCGTCTGCAGGAAATCGGCCGTCGCGCAAATATCACCATCACGAACTACAACAACGACAACGACTACCTCTCGTTCCTTTTTTCCTTTTACTACCGGAGCAGTTACGTTGCTGTGATGAACATAGCAACGTTGGACGACAAGAAGTCGGTGTCGGAGTTGGTCGCCACGTGGATCGCCGACGCCGTCGATTTGGTGTCGTCAGACGCGGACCAGGCGGTGGTTTCGGGTGAACTCCCCTGCTCTGGCATCGGTCTTCAGTTTAGCAACTTTTTGTTCACCACGAATATCGCGCTTCGTCGTATGCTTACGCACACGTCTCTGGACATGTCTTCCATGTCCCTGTTCTCTCTCCTTCCGGCGTATGCCGCGCTGAATTCCTCTTGGACCTCGCTTCGACTCCCCACCGGTGACAAGTGGCTGTTGAACGAGGAGCAGCAAAGCACGGCGTCCGCCCTTTCCTTCTGGAACTGCCCTGCGTTGAAGATCGACGCCAACAGCACGATCACTGTGTTCCTTCGTCTGTACCAGCGCCATTACCTGCAGAAGCAGCTCGAGATGCTGATGGCGCAGTCCGTCAAGCCGGATCAGATCGTCATCATTCAGAATCGGAATCTCACGCAGTTCCGCTACGACTTCATCGTGAGTCAGTACAAGAGGCGCTGCGACATCTACTACATCTGGAACGTGAACTGGAACTCCTTCTTCCACCTGAGCTACCTGGTGAGCTCGGTGGTGCCCACGACGCTGAGCTTCACCTTCGACGACGACCAGCTGCTCTCCGACCTCCAGACGCACGCGAAAGCCATGGAGGCGCTGAGCAAGCGGCCTGGCATCTACTCGTTGCGGCAATGGTGCTGGTGCAAGAAGTACCTGTCGAAGGAGAAGGTGGACGCGTGCTCGAAGCGGTGCGGCGCACAGACGGACCTCGTGGTGAACCCGTTCTTCACGTTTTCTGCGTACGGAAAGTTCATGTGGCGATACGACATCCCCATGTACTTCTGTTGTGAAGAAATGTCGTACTTGCTGTCCTCCTCCATCGAGTGCGGGATTCAGTGGTACACGCTCCCGATTACCTACTCTTCGTTCCAGCACGACCAGCAGAGTCGGGATCGCGACGAGTACACGCAGCGGATTATGAAGATGGTGAACTGGACGATCGTCGATCACCTCCCCGTGATCTACTACACGCGGGCCGGATACAAGCCGGAGTACCCCTACGACAGTCATTATGTGAATGTTAAGCGCGAAATATTCCCAGTGTGGCGTGTTTGTTCCTCGACGCTTGAAAAGCAAGGACCACTGCGCGTGCATCATTCATGATACGCGAAAAGCAGATAAGAATAGTGCGCGCGCCCTATGAACGCGTACGCTTGCTAGACTGGATTCCCTTCGTCCGGAATGATATACCTCACCCTCGTGTAGAATCCTCGGATTCCTGTTCCTCTTTTCCATTGCATGCTGTGCAGGTTTGGGATTTTCACCGTTTCGTTAGCGTAGAAATTGAAACGCTGACCGATTCCAACTTCAACGGTCTGGTGAAGGATGGGAAGGACGCAGTGTGGGTAATCGAGTTCTACGCCTCCGTACGTCGGTTGTGGCTCGTTATTATGCATAGTGGTGTACACAGTGCGATCTCTTTGTTCCCACGTGGAACGATCTTGCCTCCGCCGCTCCTCCAACCGTTCGGTTCGGTGAAGTGGACATTATGGAGCAGCGCGGCGTGACCACTCGCTTTAAGGTGCAGCAGTACCCCACGTTATACGTGATTGATAGCGTATCGAATGGAGGAGGGATTGAGAGAATAGGGAAGGGCGTACGAGTTTAAGGGAATGCGCGAGCTTGAGGAGTTGTTGGACTTTGTGAGTGGAGGGTGCGTGTTTCTAGTTTCCGTTTATAAGTAGGTATAAGGAGAGTGAGGGAATTCCGATGCCTCCCGCGCCAAACATGTTTATGGTGAATTTCCAAGTAGTGGATTGCTGTGGGTGTTGATGGATAGAAGTACGCGTCGAAACTGAACGATTGGATGTCAAATCATCCTATGATCATCTGCGGCATGCTCGTGGGCATGGGTTTCTTGCTGGGCATGATGATCACGCTGTTGTTGATTTTGATTTGCACGGTGCGTGTTGTGGGGTAGGTGGTGAAGAGTAGACGGAGCCGATTGAGGAAGTGAGTGAAAGCAAAGAGGAGGTGAAAGAAGAGAAGACAGAGGAAGTGGAGGAGAATCAAGGGGAAGAGACTGAAGAGGAAAAGGAAAAGACTGACTAACAAATACACAACAAAACTACATCATAATACACACACTCCTTGTCCTCTCTTTGTTCTGACAACACGGTACGAGTCTCTTTCCCATCATAGTACCCAAACCCCATCATCTTCGAGGAGTGACAGCACAGCACATGCCTCTTTCCCTCATCCTCGTAACTCGCCACCACCCCAAAACAGGACGGAAGCGCGATCTTCATGCGTTCCTGATCTTCCTCCAATCGCCGTATCACGTCCATCACTCCCTTCTTGCGATCTCCTCCCAACAACGCACTACACACGTCCTTTGCTGCCAATTGACGCACAAAACACTCTCCATATCCTGAGCACACCACGCCAACATGCTTCTCGCACCACACTCCTGCTCCTGGAACGCTGCACAAGCCACCACGACCGCTTCTACGCATCCAGCTCCCTCCACTGCTCCCAGCCACCACCACCTCCTCGTCCTACTGTGAACGCAAGCGAACAGAAATACGGAAATGACAATGCAACCTACCGTGTCCTCCACTTCGCGCTGTTTGGCTTTGAGGATTGCCGCGTACTGCTTCGCTCGATGGTACTGTTTCAAGGATAACTGGAGATCACTTGACTGATCAACACGTACACTACACTTCTGAAAGAGAGAATGCTCCTTCGCGTATTGCACCGCTGCGGGACCAACCAAACAGCAGGGACGGATGATCACGCCGTACTCAAGAGACTGGCAGGACTCTTTCAGAATCGACGCGGCGATTTCGGTAGGGTTGGCACAATCCGGAGCAGCAACGACACAGCCAAGGGCGTGATCCGTGCTGCGGAGAATGATGGCGTCGCACTCAACGACGTTCTCCTACGCAACACTCATGTCACTCGAATTTCACTCTCGTCAGTGCGCTTCCGTTCCCCGTATTCACCAGTCCAGAACACTCAAGACACGACATCACACACTTCGCGGCTTCCACGCAGTCCTTTGTGGTCTACAGATGAATTCAATCGCGTTCTAAAACGGAGAATGCCGAAATACCGGACTGAATACTGGTCTTGAGCAAGCCGTCCAAGTCTACATTTCATTGGAATAGCTGTACAAAGCACGTTCCCTCAGCACTCTCCCGTACCGTCCCGCACCAAGATGAACGATTATCGTCAACATCGAGTCCCTTCCTCTGTACTGCGGATAACCTGTAGCCGTATCACCGCGGAGCCCAAAAGCGTCTCAGCAACGAGGAGACGCCAAAATCGGAGCGAATTGTGTCAAAAGCGAACAACGCCAAAAACGAACTATCTAGAGGAGGCAATGTCGCTGGAAGAGCAGATAGCGCAGTCGCGTCAGATTTCGTTCATTTCTCAAGCCGAACGGAGGAACGCCCGTTTCCAGAAGTACATGGAGGACACGCATACGGTAATCCCGTGTCTGGACGGGAATCCCGACATGTTTTATGCTTCTGTTTTTGACGGACATGGGGGTACGGGTCGTTCCGTTGTTTGACAACTAGGGCGAGAAACTGCGGACTACGTGAGTCAGAATCTGCACGTGAACCTGATTAATGCACAAAAGTCGGAGGAGCTACACACAATCGAGCAGTGCTTGGAGTATGCGTACTACTTTACAGATATGGAGTCGAAGAAGGAAGACATGAAGAACAGCGGGTGCACCGGTGTCACGCTTTTCGTGCTCAACGAAGATGGCAAGCGTGTTTTGTACAGTGCGAACGCTGGTGATTCTCGCTCCGTTCTCTTTTCAGACGGAAAGGCCACCAGACTATCTCACGTCTCCTTTCCCCGCTTGCGTCACGCGTAGGACCACAAGGCCTCGGACCCGGATGAAGAGAAACGGATCGTGGACCTCGGCGGTTTTGTGATGAAGAAGCGCGTTTTAGGCATCCTCGCGATTTCTCGCAGTTTTGGTGATCATTCATACAAGCGGTACATAACGGTGCTTCCATACGTGAACAAGGTGGAGCTGACGGAGAGCGCGGAGTTTGCCGTTCTGGCGTGCGACGGCGTGTTTGACGTGCTTCAGGACGAGGACGTGTGTCGGATCGTGAAGGAGGAGGTGGCAGCCAGCGGGACGGCGGAGAAGTGTGCGGAGCGGATTGTGCAGGAGGCGGTGGATCGCGGCTCCACGGACAACATCACTGCGGTTGTCGTCGGTTTGAAGCCCATTGCGGAGTGGAAGTGGACTGTTTGTGACAAACACGCAACGAGAGCAAAGAATCAATCCAGCGAACCTCCTTCAGGAGATTGGCAAACACGTTCGCATGGAACACAGGGCAGATGAATCGGAAGCCCGACAGACAAGGCACGCTGCCCTCCGAGCTCCAATCCAGCCGCCTCAACTCCTCCAGGATGAGACCGTCGCGTTTCTTCAGATCCTGAAGACTGGACACAGACAGACTCGCTTCCTCGTTCATTCCGGCAAGAATGCGATCCACGAGATCGCCGCGCTCTTTCATCACCTGCACATCACACACCCTCACCACGCTCACCGCTCCAAGACCACTGAACCGAATGCTCTGCTTCCTCATCACGTTCACGATGTGGCTCAGCTCGTCGCACTCTCTCACCGAATACTCCTCTGTTCCTCACTCGCTCTTCCCACCTCTACCTGGCTTCAGCTTCAGCAGCGCGTGCAACCGCTCCAACGAGAAGCCGTCCACGAACACGAACTGCACGCTTTCCAGATGACTCCGCGTCTGCATGATGATCGGGAAGAGCACCTCTCGCATGTGGTCGTACATGGATTTGATGGCGGCCTCGATCTACCAACAACACGAGAGTCCACTGCCTACGTGGGGCTGCTCCTCCTTGGTGAAGGAGGTAACGTCGCGGAATGCGCAGTCGATGTCGGTCCATTGCTCCTTCGTCAGTAGATTCCGGTCGCACCACAATCGGCACAATTCCTTCATCCACGAGTAGTACTGGGTACAAAAGAACTACAAAACAACGGAGGGGAAAGGAAGTACTTCCTCGCTATTTGACGACTCGTTGAGGGAGTGAAGGATGTTGTACTGATCATGGAGTGACTGTGCGTGAAACAGGCGGGATGAAAATACACAAACGGTGCGCAACAACAAATGGAACAAATCCACATTAAAACCGTACTCTGAAAGGCTCTTGGACGTATGGGCGTCAAGCTCCTTGATCACTCGCACTATCCGAGCCTTTGGATGAACACGAGAGACAAGGACTACTTTACGCTCTGAAAGGATGGACAATTGACCACTAAGAAGGGAGCACTGCGTGACATAGTCATTCGGATTGTTGAGCACGATGGGGTCCGTGATTCCAACGGCACTGCACTCACACTGATACATTTCCCAAAGGTAATTGCGACAAGTGCGCACTTCATACTCCTTCTACACGTGATTCCATTGTAAATCCATTACGGCCTTCAAAAGATCAATTACATCGTCAAAAACGGAGTGCAGTTGGGAATAGGAGTAATGCCCTTTCGAGAGCGCCTCCATCATCCAGCAGGGAAGAGAGAATAACACCTACATGTGAAAGAGGAATGGATTGCCAACGCTCTTCGAATCCAGACCCAGAGCCTGACATAACTCTGCCATTTGTATCCACTTTTCCTCGATTCCTTTCTTCATCATCTCTTCCTACGGATGAAGTCCACTTCGCGTATCTCACGGAATAGTGCTGGGCACGGTCCTTTATATAGTTTGAAATATCACCCGTGTAGGAATCGATGATTTCCTGCAACGGAAAGGCAACGGTTCCTAGTTGGCTGTATAACGTTTGCAAGTGAGAGAGCTGTTCCTCAATTCTCTGCTGGACACTTTCCATCGCATTTATGGAAAAAGAGACGGATACTGCAGTGAATTAGCACAAAACAGATACTGCGAGTGGATTGGATGCACGAATAGTTGTGCATTTCGTTGATTCAGGGATTGCTGTAATTGTGAGGTTGATTACACATTCTACAGGGTGCAAAAGTGCGGATATTCACAATATGCAGTTGATGCTGACCGCTATTGAGTTGTGTGTGGTATTTCACTGTTCCACTGATATAAACACGTATCACTCCGCACTCATTCAATGCACGAAATATAGTGCGTCCAACCGTATTCCTTGGCATGAGGGATCCACTTCCCATCTTCTTTCCCTTCCCAAAGAGTATTAATCGAATGCCCCATCCCGACAAGGCGAGAAAGACACTGAACAAGTTGAAGGTGGAAGCGTCTCTCTACACACCCCGTTTCAAATCGTTTCTATCGCAGTACACAGGACTGTCCATCGATACCGTTTTGGTAATCGTTCTCTTCTTCGCCCTTGGGCTGCCCAATGTCATTGTCCACGGATATCCCCTGACAACCAACCTGTACAAGTGGTGCATCACCGTCTCCGTAACTCATAGTATTCAGCACATGAAGCAGAACAGCGAAGGAGGCATTGCTTCGGGGGTATACGGAACGGGCGTTTTCCCCGTGAGTCTGCTATTATTCATCATAGTAATCACATTCTTTGTGAAAGAACTCGTTTTGGTTGTTATGTGACGATCAGGAGTAGATTTCATTCTACGTGCACCCGTCAGTGGAGGAGTTGATGCGAAGAGCGAATTCTGTCAAGTTGAAGAGACGGATGGGGACCATGAGACAAATGAGTTCTCTATCTCAGCTGTATGTGCGTGATAAGGTCGTGTTGAATAGGGATATGATGTCCGTTGGAGTCAATGCGGCTTCTCTGAATCCTTTAGAATGGGTCTGTTTGATGAATACAGGAGAGTTTCTATTTGCGTACTCACACTATGTAAAGAAGAATAGCGACTTACGAGGTTCTTCAAATCCGGAGTCTAGTTTTCATCATGCGACGGATATTTGCCACTTTTCTTGTGCTCATCACGTTGATCACAGTTGTTAAATGTGCGGGAGAAAAGAAGCGAGTGTGAACGAAGTGCGTGGATAAGGACTAGAAAGGACCGATCATCACCAACAAGGTGTTCTTCGACATAGAGATTGATGGAGAGAGTGCCGGAAGGATCGTAATGGGATTGTCGACGCATTTCAACGCCTTTCATCACTAGATATGGTCAAACTGTTCCTAAAACAGTGAAGAACTTCCTCGCACTCTGCAAGGGAAACATGGGAGTTGGCAAGGAGGGAAAGCCGCTGTGGTATAAGGGATCTGTATTCCATCGCATCATTCCCCACTTCATGATCCAAGGAGGAGACATCACGAGAGGAAACGGAATGGGTGGCGAGAGCATCTACGGTGAGAGGTTCCCCGACGAGAACTTCGTCCTCAAGCACAAGCGACCCGGTATGCTCTCCATGGCAAATGCTGGACCCGATACGAACGGCTCTCAGTTCTTTATCACCACTGTTGTGTTAAGCGACGTCGTTGATTGTTAGGTGAAAACGCCGTGGCTTGACGGTAAGCATGTGGTGTTCGGAAGAGTCATTGAGGGAATGGACGTGGTGAGCAAGATCGAGTCCATCGGCACCAGCACGGGAGTGCCCCAGAAGAGAGTGGTTATAGCAGACTGTGGAGAAACAAACATGTAACTCAACTACTCTTTGTTGCAACTAGCGGCTCCCAAGGGTCTTGCAGGAACGATTCCTTATAATACATGCGCACAAACGATTCATCGCTCAAGTCGTCACTATCGTGATACAGGAAGAGGAAAACAAACACGCAAATGAACGGTTGACGATAGCCTCTAGAGAAAGATGCCGGTTTAAAATGGTTAGCAGTGCTGGTATTCAAATGAGTGTCGGCAACACGAGAACCATCTAACACTGAGAGCAAACGATAACACGAGAAACCACCACTTCCACACGCTTGCGGCGATGTGTTAACACGAACTGAATTATCCATAGAAAAGAATGCAATTCTTACAAGAAGAGACCGAAATATGCAAGAATTTGGTTGAGCTTTCAACGGCAATTATTGCATTAACAGAAGGGTATACACCCCGGAGCATCGTATTGTAATACTTAACGGAAGGCTCCCAGCGCAAACGCACTAACTACCAACTAGAAGGCAAACCAAGTGTACGAAGATCACTCCCATATCCGTTTTACGTATAGACGATAATCGAATTGGACCGCACTTAGGGTAGGGTTCGAGTTTCTGTACTCCACAGGGACAAAAGCGGCTTACATGTAGAACAATCATGACTGCAAGCGAACTAGAGGAGCTGAAACAACAGGTGGAGGAGCTACAGTTTGGACTACAGACTGTGGAGGACGACTTGGAGATGAAGACACAGGAAGCGGATTCTCTGAGAGAGGAAGTAGAAAAGAAGGAAGCAACAATAAGAACCATACAGGAAGAGTTGGAGAGAAACAAGAGGGACAACGCATTACAAGAAGAATTGCTGTCATTGAAGCAAGAGGAATCAAAGCAACTCAAGGCAGGGATAAGGGAAGCATATCGACTAGCATTCCAGAGTGATGAGTCAAAGGACTATCAAGAAATGCTCAAGGAGATATACCAGGAACTGCAACACGCAAGAGACAAAGAGAAAAAGGAAACAACGACACAACAAGAAGAAGACAACGCAACGCGACAAGAACTCATAACAGCGAAACAACACATCAGCGAGAAGGAAGCAATAATACTCAACCAGAAGAACGATCTCAAACAACTAGAGCGTCGCATCGTGGAGTTGGAGAGCGTGCTGAAGGAGAAGGAGGAAGCGTTGAGCGGTCTGAGCGCGACGTTGGAGAGCAACGACAGCGAGCTGGAGAGCAATAAGGCGCGCATCGTGGAGTTGGAGAGCGTGCTGAAGGAGAAGGAGGAAGCGTTGAGCGGTC
>ERZ1106923.450-NODE-450-length-15215-cov-17.650528_pt1 | contig 15215 bp, 22 predicted proteins | sample MGYA00403657_ERZ1106923 | MGnify/ENA primary metagenome ERZ1106923 (study PRJEB35170, sample SAMEA104062425) | human gut metagenome | biome: human gut; feature: human-associated habitat; material: faeces | place: Denmark | collected 2012-06-19 ...
CCGCGATGCCTCAGGGAATGGGTGGCATGTATTAAGATGTGTACATTTATGGGTGACGTATTTGTTGGAACAAGGAGGAGTACTGCTTATTCACTATTGTTGGGTAAAACCTCTACAAGTCACCTCCGCTCCACGCACCCACTTTGTTACAAATAAAGAGACCAGTCTGAGTCGGTTTCTGGGTCTGCCACGGCTCCTCGAACTCGATCACGGCTTCATTCCCCCTCATTTCAATCCTCTTCACTCCGAAGTACCCTCTCATAGCGGTGATCACGTCCGTCTCCGTGGCTTCGCTCGGCAAGTCCTTCACCACCACTTCCCTACTGCGATTGTCAATCTGGTACATCGACCGCGTGAACGCCCTCTTGGACGAATACGTCTTCCCCGGGTATCCTCTCTTCGTCTGGGGCACCGGTCGTGCCTTGTCAGCATACTCCTTGAACATCGCAATCAACTCGTTCATTACCGCCTGGTTCAGCGACTCGTGCAAAAACGTTCCCGCAAAAGGAACGACCGTCGATTCCAGCAGGGACGTGACCTCGTTCTCCACGCTGCCCACTTCGCTGGACGCCACCACTTTTCCCTCCAAGTTCTTCCCACTCGTCTTCAGCACCTGATACAGCTGCCGCGTCAGGGCGAACACCGACGTCATCACCCTCATCACCGCAGCCTCCAGCTCGCCCTTCTTCGCCTCCTCGATCGTCGGCGTCAGCTTCGCGTACTTTCCCGCCAACTCCCGCTTCTTCTCGATCGTCGCGCGCAGCGTCGCGATCTCCTGGTTCACCAGACTCTGTCGGTCCTCCACCAGCTTTAGCTTGTCCTCGGGGTGGAGCTGCTCCTCCTCCTCCTTGCGCGCCAGCTGCAGGCTCTCCGGCGTGTCGAACGTCGCGGGGTCGTTGGCGTTGTAGTAGGGTTCCACCACCACCGAGCGACTGTTGAAGACGGCGGAGCGCGAGTGCATGGCGAGGTAGGCGTATTTGGAGAGGAAGAATTGAATGATGGCGCTGGAGGCTGATTCTTGGATCTAGTTGTGATTGCGACAAGGAGGAGGAACGGTGATGTTTGCGATTGCGCCGTAGTGCTTGAAGTATTTGGCAAGATCCATAATCTAGGTGTGAGGGGTTTGGAGGAATGCGACATTGAGGTACTCCTTCGGGATATTGCGCACCATCACGCATCGGAAACGGACGTTTGTTTCTATTCGTTACCGAGTTGGAGGAACACGACTCTCGTAGAGCTCGAATTGCAGCTTCGCCTTCTGCAGGGACGAGGTGTTGGGATCCATGATGCCCTGGAGCAGCTGTGTCGCCTTTTCGATGGACAGGAACGACTTCTGAGGTCGCTTTGCTTTCCTCCAATTCTGGCTTGATTCTGACTTTGAGGGAGACATATTTGCGTCTTCATTCTATTCCATGACTTCATCGCATTTCCACTACAGTTTGATCATCGGGAATGGCTTCAGAGTGATCATCGGGAACAGTTTCAGAGTGATCAACGGGAGCGGCTTCATAAGCAGGTGTTTCTTCTTTATGCGCAATGTCGTTCTACGATTCAACAGAGACGCGAAGAGAAAACGGTAACGTCGCTCACTGTGGATGTGAGTTCTGGCTTTGTCTCCTCCTCTTCGTTGGCATCGTCGATATGGTCCACGTTTGTATCCGGCACTGTCTTGTCATCCTCGAGTGTTTCAATGAACGCGAAAAGGGAATCGATAATTCTGTCTGTGTCTATTCCTCACGATGCGAGAATGCCACTACCGGACTGGAGGAAGACGTTGGTCTCCTTCTTGAGCGTACTCCTAAGAGTGGTGATATCTCCCGGCATCTGATTGAGAAACACCATTATGTATGTGATAATGGAGGATGTGTCGCCGATACTCCTACACGTGATGCAGAGAGGGAGAATGAACGTCGCTTGCGATAGCAGTTTGTGCAGCTCCTTTTCCACCTGTTTCTGCTTCTCAGGGTCTTCTAGGCACTTCATTCTCGCCGTTTTTGGTTTTGTATTGGCGGGATCCCCACTATTCATGGATAATGATGTGCATCGAAACTGTGCTCCCCATCTCCAAGGAATTCTCGTCATATTGTGTGCCATCGTCCCCCTTTCGCATCCCTTTTTGCTGAAGAGATCGAGGTCGTGCTGCTGAAGTTACACTGATGGATGTATCAACAGTAGCGGGAAGGTTCGCGTGGGCCTCATCGAATAGAGTCGGCTGTCTTCCTATCTGCGAGAGGTCTCGCAGCAGTTTGACGAAACGCTGTATATATCTTCTTTGCATTACTGAGACTAGCACGCCCATCCAGCGCGAGTATCTAAGTCGCCTGGGATACACCGCCCATTGCTCGACATCGAACGTGAACCCTTTTGCGATGATATCAGTTGCAGAATTCCCAGTCCTCTCAAACGGCCGTGGAGAGCGACGAAACTGGATGTATTTCATGCAAATGAACGAGTCAGGACTAGTGAACAAGACCCTGCCTATTGACGAGGAAGAAGGAGCAACGGCAGCGGAAATGACTCCTGGGCTTTCTTCGTGTCCGACGGAGAATCAAAAGAAGACGGACGCATCGTCGTTGAGCAAGACAAGCACGCTCGGCCGTTTTCACTCCATTCACTCCACCGTCTACGAGGCGAACAAGACGCAGGACTTCTTCTTTTCGCAGAATCCTCCCGAGGAGAAGCGTTCCGTGAGCGAAAAGGTCCCTGTTTGGTTGTGTGCGTGATGCGTAGAAGCACCGCCTCTCCCTTCCCAGCGAACTCGTTTGGACAGTGGCTGACTTCTCATGACCTAGTTCTTGAAGCCGCTATCGCCTGACAAGGTGGCCGTGATCACGCGAAACTCACGAGCGAAGTATCTCTCTTCTGTCCGTTTCAGACGTAGCTCTGCAAAGGAGGAACCGAAACAAGCCCTTCCGGTCCAGGACTATCTCTTCTCCCCCATCAAGGAGGGAAACACGTCGTGCCAGGTGACGACTCCGGATCAGAAGACGGAGAAGCAGAAGACACTCCTGGAAGCGAATTCCGTTCTCGAAAGTAACTCCCGTTCCTTGTTCCCGCCAACTTCTTCGCCTTCCCAGTTTTCCGCCATATCCCCGTTATCGGATCCAAACAACCCGGACGGGAATGACGACTTGAAGAAGCTATCGGCGAAGTCACGAGAGCGTTATTTGAAGAATATGAAGATCTTGGACGAGGACAGTTCCTTCGATGAAGATGATTCTTTGTCCGCTGCCCATGTTTCCTATTTCTGTGACGATGACAAGGAGAACGAGCAGAATATCACGTTCCAGCCCGACGAGGACTACTACAAGAATGCGGTGTCGAATGACGATGTTCCGACGGAGAAGAAGAGAGAGCACGCTCTCGAGGCGGAGAAGGAGCCGATGGAGTATCACACGATCACCTCGATCGTTCAGCCCACAATGGAGGAGATGCTGAATGGCGTTGATATGACGAATGGGAACGGGCTGCAAGACACGGATGCGATTCCCTGTCTGGACGATTCCCTTGTAATGTAATTGCACGTATCGAGTCGAGAGCATTTTCCCTTCTCTGTTTGACATTGCTATATCCTTTAGGAGAATGGTCTCTAGCACACTTTTGTGTTTCTTTTCCTTTTGTGTTGTTTGTTAGGGAATGCGTTTTGTTTGGGCGAGGATAGAGCATTTGTGGGAATGAGAGTGTATTTGAGCGAAACAGAGAACTAAATCAATTCGTACTATCACACACATCGTCCTCTATTGTAATGACTTCGTCTTCGCTGTTCTGGATATCACCCGATTGCGTTGCCTTTTGCAGGTTTTCTTCCGCCTCCTGCTTCTTCTCCTCTTCCTGCTTTGAAACGATGTCGTTCTCATTCTCTTCAACGGTGATTGTCTTTTCGGCAGTCTCTTCAGAAGGTAGTTGCATTTCTCGTTCAGCGTTCTCTTCGGGAACGTGCTGCGTGGTTTCGGGAGTGTTTTGTGTATTCTCTGTGGGGTGGGTTTCATCATCCTTCTCTTCCTCAGCTGTCTGCACTTCTTCCTTCTCTTCCTCCTTCACTTCCTCCTTCTCTTCCTTCTCCTTCACTTCTTCACTCTTCACCTCCTCACTCTTCACCTCCTCCTTCACTTCTTCACTCTTCACCTCCTCACTCTTCACACCATCTTCACCCCCCTTCGGGTTCTCCGAGTGATCGAACGCCTGTTCCAGATCTCGCCGAATCGACGGACAGTAGCTGTCCAGCATCGTCATCGTCGCCTCCAGCACGTTCTGCCCCGACACCTCGTTCATGATATCGAACCGCTTCTCCACAATCATCACCATCAACAAATTCTTCATGCGCTCCGTCGTCATCTCTCCAATGCCGCCCTCCTCGCGGATGTACGAGCACAACAGGTCGATGAATCGCAGCCACAGCGAGGCGTACCCCGGCTGCTGCGACAGCGTCTCGCTGGAGGCGAGCATGGTGGAGGTGGTGATTCCGATGATGTACGAGCGATCGCGTTCGTTGGTGCCGTAGTGGGAGAGAAGCGGAAGGATGATGGAATCGTAGCACTTCAAAAGCGCCATGCCTGAAGGCACCTTCTCGCCACGACGCAACAGACAGCGCTGGAGACGGTCCACGGCGAACTCGGGCACCTGGAGATGAAGGAGGAGGCGAAGACAAACCTGATTTGACATGTGGAAGGAGTTGTTGGCGAAGGTGGAGAGAACGGTGATACACTGAAGCCAGCACTGATCGAGCGACGGGATGTTGTCCACGGAGTCAGAGGAGTCGATCACAACATCCTGGTCGGTTGAAGACTTGATCAGATACATCGTTAGCGCGAAGCTATTCTCTGACGCGTGTCACACACACTTACACGTACTCAATGATCTGCTTGCCCCACGAGTCGTCGCGATTCCCTTCGACTATCCATAAGCCACACTCGCCACACCCACTTGTCAACAGCGCGCACTTCAACACGGGCACGAAGTTGATCACGCTCACCTTCTTCTCCTCCAGCAGGCGACACAGCACTTGCCACACCAGCGGTCGTCCCGTCTCGTTGCCCGCATCCTTCTGCAGGAGCGTCATGATCGGCTTCCACTTGGAGGGCGTGGACAGATACGGGTAGAGGTGGTTCAGCAGGTAGTAGATGCCCGCGACGCGTCGCGAGGAGAGGCAGATGTGCGATGGAATGGGCTCCAGCAGGGCGATGAGAGAAAGGGACTGCTCCACCAGCTGCGGCTTGGAGAGCAGAATGTTGGCGAGTGTGTTGATCTCCACGATGAACCGTTCCAACACGTACTTGAAGTCCTGCTTGTGAGAGGGAGACAACACGACTACCATCTCGATCGCGATGCCCCGCACGCGCTCGAAGAAGCTGATCACGAGCCCCCACACCATTCCGATGCGATCCACGTTCTTGGAGAGAAGGAGCACCAGCCAGTGCAGCTTCAGCAGATACAGCGAGGTGAGCTTGCGGTTCGAGCAGTGCGTCTGCGAGATGGCGAGCGCGTGGTCGGGCGAGATCAGCGCGTTGAAGAGGACGATCCAGTTGTTCACCTTCATGCGGTTGCTCTTCGTGAATATGTCCTCCACGTTGCAGCTCATCACAGCTTCCTGAATGGACTGCTGCAGCTGCGGCGCCACCGCCTCCACTTCCGAAGCGAACAGCGAACTGATTGCCGTCCAGAGCCCGCGTTCCTCGTTAGACTTGGCCTCGCAGCTGCCAGCAAAAGAGGGAAAAACAGTGGAGTCGGGCGAGGCGATGTCGAGGAGTGTGGGCGAGGGAGGCAGGAGCGAGCGAGCGTCGAGCCAGAAGAGAAGATCGATGATGCACTTCCACTCCTATGAATGAGAGAGAGAGAGCGCGGGAACCGTTTCGAGCGAGGTGGCGTACTGTGTGGTGAGCTTGAAGAGGAGTTGGATGGTGTGGATGCACTTCCACGCGCTGATGTCGGTGGTGGTGGAGTCGAGTGGAGATAGACTCTGCTGGGACTGCGAGGGCTTCGAGGAACACTGCAGGACGAAGGAGGTGATGATGGTCGCGAGGTAGGTGAAGGTGCTCGTGACGAGGGCTTTGTTCTCGAAGTAGTGCGCCACGTGGACGAAGTCCTGGATCGCGCCCAGCGCGCGGTTCAGAAGCTGCTCGTCTTCGCTCGTCACGAGAATCATCTTCGCGTCACATCAAGCTCCACACACCCACCTTGATCGCCTCGAAGGCCTTCTCCTCCATCAACATGAACATGTCCTGGTCGCAGTCGCCCGCGAGGATGTTGCTGTCTACGCGTCACCTCCGCCTGCATGGCCCACCGCCCATGAACACGGCCTGACTCACCTTGTTCGCTCGGTAGTTGATGTCCTCCTCCCAGTGACTCAGGTCTAGCATGTCCGTCGACGACGACAGCAGCTTGATCTCCTCGTTCTTGATGCTGTCGTACAGGTAGCGCAGGTACTCCACGGGCAGGTCGTGGTCGTCGTTGATGCCGTGATTGTTCCGGCAGAAGTCGTCGAACGTCATGCGCGTCTTCACGCCGGGGTTGTGGAGGTCCGTGTTCAGCAACAGACAGCTGAACAGCACGGAGAACAGCGCTCCCGCGGAGAGGAAGGGCCCCGGGTTGGTCTCGTACACGTACACCGACAAGTCGTCCATGATCCGATCGATCGCCTGCGCCTCGCCGGGGATGCGGAAGGTGCCCAGGAAGGTGCGAAGAACCATATCGAGCGGCATGTCGACGAAGCAGAAGGTGCGGATGAAGTAATAGCGGAGTGTGGCGAAGTACGGGTTGCGGTCCTCGCTGTAGGCCAGCGCCTCGCCCAGCACCGTCTTGTCGATCTCAGTGGTTTCCTTGAGGAGTTCGGCGATGGACTGGAAGTCGTCCTTGGAGGCGATGAGGTCTTCTTTCTACGAGAGACGCGAGGCGAGCGCGACGTACGATGAGGTACTGGATCCACTCGTCCTTCTTGTACGCGGCGTTGAAGAGGAGTGCGAACTCGTGGAGCACCTTCTTGCGGTGGCGGCGCTTCAACACGATGTGATTGCTACGCGTCAGAGACAGACTCAACACGCACTGTTCCTTCTGCTGCTCGGTCCAGTCGCGGTCGTTCCGACTCTTGCAGCGCTGCGCGATGGAGTGGAGGATCTACGAATGAAGCAGGCGCTAAGCACACACCGCCAACAGACCCTGACAGGCAAGCGTGTGGATGGACGTGAGCGGCTTCTTCTCGTCGGGAATCGCGTTGTGGTACAGACAGTCGCAGAGCCGCTCGTACAGGTTGGTGCACTGCGTGTCGCAGTCGTACTACGTGTGAGACCGCGAGACAGTCGCGACGTTGGTATAGAGGTCGATCATGACGGTGGGCTCCTGGCAGAAATCGAGCAGACTTTCCAGCGCCGCCTCCTTGGGGAGGAATTCGTGTGTGGAGGTGGGTTGGCTAGCTGTGAGAGAGAGGAGGAGAAGCGACATGTCGGCAAGACGGATGTGGACGGAGGTGAAGAAGACCTCGAGCTGGACCTTCAGGAAGGACTTGAGGTTCTGGAAGAGGTTGAAGATCACGCGCAGCGACAGCGAGAGATTCATCATATCGTCCGACTGCGTGTTCTGGATGATGTACTTGCAGAAGCTGCCTTGAAGGAGCTCGATGAGCGGCAGGAAGTTCACGATCACGTCGCCGTTCATCTCCAGAAGCGTGTTGATAGTGGACAGCCCGTAGCGCAGACTGGGCAGGTCGGGACTAGACATCACGGTGATGGCACACGAGCACTTCTTGGTGTCGGTGAGACTGATGAGGAACGCGAGGATCTGACACAGCAGCGAGATGTCGTACGGCTTCAGCTCCTCCGGTTCCTCGTCAGAGTCCTCCGAATCGTCGCTGCCCTCCGCCTCTTCTTGAGGCTCCGATGCAGCGGGCGTTTCGTCGGGCGTTTCGGGCGTCTTTTCGGGCGTTGAGTCTTCGAGACGTGCCGAGGTGTAGAGAGAAGAGGAGGCGGAGACGTCCTGTGGAGGGAGTTCGCACTGGAACGATTCAGGCTACGAGGTGAATGCGAGAGAGAGTGCGTACGTGGCGAAGACGCGCGAAGAAGGTGAGGATCGCGTGGGTGAGCGTGCTGACGGCGGACTTCTGGAGCAACTAGGGTGAACGCGGAGGGGAGGGCGTACGGGAGTGACACTGCTGTGAAATGCCATGTTGAAGATGGTGTCGATCAGGTTCCACGACCGCTTCTTGGTGAGCAGCACACCCGCATCGCAGCGGATGCAGTTGAGGATGATGTCCAGCAGGTACTGGTACACGGATTCTTCCGTGGTGGAGTACGTGCTCTCAAAACGGCACTGACACAACGCATCCGCGATGGCGTTGATCACGGTAATCGCGTCGACAGTCTACGCGTAATCGGGCGACGAAGCAATGACATCCTTGGTCACAAGTCCGTACAGAATGAACTTGTCGATGGACGTCAACGCCACCAGCGTGAGTTCCGCCCTATTCTTCACACAGAAGACACACATGGTACGGAGTCTCGGGGTTTTTCACCAAATCGAGGAAGGGACCGAAGTACTCCATGGGATCCACTCCTTCCAAGTCGGTAAGAACGCTCATTCGCTCGTGAAGGGACTTGAAGGTCCTCATGAGCGGCGTTTCCGACTACACGATAAATGCAATGCGAAGCGACGCGTACTACAATGGGAATCTCCTTGTAGAACCGCTGAACCGACGTATAACGGGTGTTGAGCTTCATTTGCGCCAAGATGGCGTTGATTTCACCCATAATACAGTGAATGAAGTTTGGTCCCTTCATTTCAGGTCCCGAATACCGAAATAGTCGCTGAGGAACAGTTGACCAAAAATCGGGGCTCTTTCTGTTGTCCCGTGAGTGTTGCTTTCCTTCATTCCCTTACGAGGTTCATTAAAGGGAGAGCAACACAGACACACTACTCGAACAAACGGAGGGTCAAGGGATCCCCCATATTCGAATCCACGAGTGTCCAATTTGAATTCCCACTGTCCTCTGGGAGTCGTTGGTGCCTCTTTCTCTTTGCGACACATCATCGTATGGATACCGAAACGAGTGTTTCTGAGCACGTGGAAAGCTTGACTCCCGAGTTGGATGCGGACTTGCCCCAGAAGGGCGTTCCCCGTCTGATCATTGAGAAGCTCGTGCTGGAGAACTTCAAGTCGTACGCGGGCGTGAAGGTAGGGCGTGCTGCTGATTCTTGAGCGGAAGGAAATTGGTCCGTTTCACAAAAACTTCACGTCCATCGTCGGACCGAACGGAAGCGGAAAATCAAACGTGATCGACGCGCTTCTGTTTGTGTTCGGAAAACGCGCCTCCAAGCTCCGTTTGAAGAAGGTGAGTTGCCTTCGTGTTTTGCTCATGAAGTAGGTTTCGGAGCTCATTCACAACAGCGCGAACGTTCCCACCTGCCAATTTGCCCGCGTGTCTGTTCACTTTCAGGATATCATCGACATTGACGACGAGCAGTGGATGCCTCATCGTTTCCTGACGGTGTAGCTATGAGGTGGTTCCCAAGTCGAGCGTTGTGATCAGCCGTGTGGCGTACCAGAACAATACCAGCAAATACTTCATCAACAACAAGGCGAGCAATGCGACGGACGTGACGACGCTCCTTCGGAAGCGCGGCATCGATCTCGACAACAACCGTTTCCTGATCCTGCAGGGCGAGGTGGAACAAATCTCCCTGATGAAGCCGAAGGTTTGTTCACGCAATGCTCATGATCGGTAGAGAACGAGCGATAATGACGAGGGATTGCTGGAGTACCTGGAAGACATCATCGGAAGCGCCAAATACGTGCCGCTAATCGAGCAGAAGGAGGTGGAGGTGGAGAAGCTGAACGATTCCCGCGGTGAGGTGTTGAATCGCGTGAAGGTGGAGTCGTTCTCCTTGCCTGAGAACTAGATTGTGGAGAAGGAGCGCAACACGCTGGAGATCGGCAAGAAGGAGGCGGACCTGTACCTGCGCAAGGAGCGCGAGGTGGCGCAGGAGCAGGGCACGCTGTACCAGTTCTACCTGTACGAGGGAAGGAAGAAGAAGGAGGCGGTGAGCAACCAGCTGGATGAAACCACGCACAAGTTGGAGGAGACGCGGGTGAGTGTTGGGTGCGACGAGTGAGGTGAAGGGGTTGTTGAAGGAGTACACGGAGACGATCAAGAAGATGGAGGAGGAACAGGCGAAGGTGACGGCGGAGTACGACGCGCTGACGAAGGAGCTGGCGGCGTGCAAGGAGGAGTACGACTCGTACGAGCGGAAGGACATCCAGTACCACGAGAACATGAAGGCGCAGAAGAGCAACCTGAAGAAGCTGCGCAGCAAGGAGCGCGAGAACAAGGAAGCGGCGGAGACGAAGACGAAGAGCGTGGAGACGATGGAGCAGTCGCTGGCGCAGCTGGAGAAGGACGTGGTGACGCTGCAGGAGAAGAAGGAGGCGGCGGAGGAGGCGCTGAAGGCGATGCTCAACCGCTTCAAGGAGGAGATCAACGGCCTCAAGGCGAAGAAGAAGGAGATCGAGGTAGGGATGGCGTGTCGGTGTGTTGTGTAGACGACGCTGGCGCCGCTGCAGGAGCGCTATGCGGTGCAGGACTCGTCACTGCAGGAGAAGCGCACGGAACTGGACCTGATCGTGACGAAGCGGACGAAGTGCGAGAAGGCGTTCAAGGAGCTGGAGAGCCTGCTGGAGAGCCAGCGCCGCCTGGTAGGAGCGCGAGAGGAGCGTGAGGAGTAGTTGAACGAGAAGATGATGGACCTGGAGCAGAAGAAGATCCTCTTCGCGCGTCGCGTAGGGCTCCGAGCGAGTGTGATGAGCGTAGTCGAGCGAGGTGGAGCAGCAGAAGGAGCGTCTGCAGCGTCTCGCTGCCGAACTCCAAACCCAGCAAGCCCAGCTGCGTCAGAAGCGTTCAGTGGTATGCGGTGATCCATCCGACTCATGGACAGCTTCGCGAGCGCCAGACGCAGGTGAAGGAACGCGAGAACCGCAGCGGCGTGCTGAAATCGCTGATGCGCGCGGCCAAGGGAAGTGCGCGCAGAAGCGTGTGGTGAGGCATAGACGGCGAGTTGAGCCAGGTGGGCATCTACGGACGGCTCGGCGACCTGGGCGAAATCGACGGGTTTTACGACATTGCGGTGAGCACGGCGAGCAGCGCGCTGGACTACATCGTGGTGGACTCGGCGGAAGGGGCGCAGCGTTGCGTGGAGTACTTGAAGTGGGGGTGAGGAGCGAGCATGAGGCGTAGACGGAACAACGCGGGCAGAGCGCGGTTCCTCATTCTGGACGAGATGCAGTAGGTCTTGTGGGGTGCCCCAACGATTAGAAAGCACGTGAGTGCGATGAAGGCGCCGTTCACGTGTCCTCCGAACGCGCATCGTCTGTTCGACCTGATCAGCGTGGACGACCCGAAGTTCCTGCCCGCCTTCTACTTCGCGCTCTCGGACACGCTCGTGACCACGTCGCTGGACCTGGTGGGCGAAGATGGATGGTTTGACGTGAAGGCGACGAAGCTGGCGTACTCCAAGAAGGAGGTGCTGTACCGCGTGGTGACGACGAGCGGTCAGATCATCGAGAAGTCGGGCACGATGAGTGGTGGTGGCAACTCCAACAAGCACGGACTGATGCGTCTGAAGGACAAGAGCAAGCGCGCGTCGCTGGACGAGGAGGTGCCGACGAGCAGCGTGGAGGAGCTGGAGCGCGAGGTGAGCGTGCTGAACGAGGCAGTGGAGCGAACGCAGAAGCAGGTGAGCGAGTTGACGGTAGCGGCGAAGAGGAGGAGTGAGTGATAGGAGGAGACGCGCAAGAACGAGGACGAGCTGCCGTCCCTTCAGTTGGAGATCTCCAAGCTGGAGATTGACGTGACCAGCGCGCGCAAGACGATCGAGAAGAAGGAGCCGGACTTCAGACAGGCGGAGGAGGAGTTCAGGGCGACGGACAAGGAGCTGGAGCGGCGCGCGGCGCTGGAGGAGTCGCTGCGCGTGGAGGAGAACCGTCTGAAGGGTCTGAAGGCGGAGATGAAGTCGTACGAGGACCGCATCAAGGCGGTGGACCGAGAGATCGAACTGGTGGGTGGCGACTCGATCCAGCGCAAGCGCACGGAGGTGCGTCAGGCGTCGGACCGCTACGCGGCGACGCAGAAGGAGATCAACTCGACGAAGGTGCGTCTGCGGTCGGCGAAGAAGGCGATCCTGCAGCTGGGCGAGGAGAGCGAGCGGGTGAAGAAGGAGATCACGGACGCGGAGCAGGCGATCGAGGCGGCGAAGGCGCAGTTCGAGGCGATCGAGAAGGAGGCGGTGAATGTGCTGAAGGCGTTCGAGCTGGCGCAGAAGTCGCAGGCGGAGAAGAAGGAGCACCTGGAGGCGGTGGAGAAGGCGTACGCGAAGGAGAAGAAGAAGAACGTGGACCGCGAGGGCGAGTTGGCGCAGCTGGAGGAGAAGGAGACGGCGCTGAAGCAGGAGCTGGAGGCGGCGGAGGCGCAGGGCAAGGTGTGGATGGAGAAGCTGGAGGCGCTGCGCAAGAAGACATGGGAGAACACGAAGGAGTTGGAGGAGGAGGACGAGAAGGAGGAGAAGGAGGAGGCGATGGAGGTGGAGGAGGACCCCTACAAACGCGTGATTCCGGACGCGGAGGAGGAGCAGCTGGCGCAGGTGGACAAGGCGCGCATTGAGCGTAACATCATCCGACTGGAGGCGGAGCGCGAGAACCTGAAGAAGAACGTGAACCTGAGCACGATTGCGGAGTAGGAGTGGAGATGAGACGTGAGGGGTAGATATCGCGCGAAGAACAAGGAATTCAAGAAGCGCGAGAAGGAGCTGGAGGAGGTGACGGCGAAGCGCGACGCAGTGCGCAAGGAGTTCGACGACTTGCGGAAGAAGCGTCTGGCGGAGTTCATGGACGGGTTCAACACGATCACGCTGAAGCTGAAGGAGATGTACCAGATGATCACGCTGGGCGGCGACGCGGAGCTGGAGCTGGTGGACTCGCTCGATCCGTTCTCGGAGGGCATCGTGTTCAGCGTGCGTCCGCCGAAGAAGTCGTGGAAGAACATAAGCAATCTGAGTGGTGGCGAGAAGACGTTGTCGTCGCTCGCGCTGGTGTTCGCGCTGCACCATTACAAGCCCACGCCGCTGTACGTGATGGACGAGATCGACGCTGCACTGGACTTCCGCAACGTGAGCATCGTGGCGCACTACATCAAAGAGAGAACGAAGAATGCGCAGTTCATCGTGATCTCGCTGCGCAACAACATGTTTGAGCTGGCGGATCGCTTAGTTGGCATATATAAAACGGACAACTGCACGGACTCCGTCTCTATCAATCCTTTTGAGTTGTGTAAAAGTGAATGGGGTGTTTGTTGGAGAGTGCTTAACAAACAGGGAGCATTTCAGAGAAGAAGATTCAAGTCTAATACACCATTCCCTCCCAAGGGTAATGCTTGTATTCTCGTTTGTTTCTATTGTAGACTGACTGCAAGCTCGTAATGGTGAAATCACCACCCGCCGAGCGATTCACGTAGCAGTTGTGGACCTACTCGATCATCTCCCGCTCCAGCCGCCTGCGTGATGGTACTGGCGCGTATCCTTGCCGAACACGCTAAAAGCGTAGTCAGTAGAAGCGTCAGAAGTCTGCTCCTTGCACTTCAAGGCCTTGACAACGCTGTACTCGGCAAATCCATGCAGCGACTTCTGGATCTCGATAGCCGCCACCTAGGTCGTGAGAAGGGGTGACGGGAGATACATTGATGGCCTTGACCACGTTCTTGTCATCGCAGGAAATATCAACATACTCTGCGGACACAGCAATAGAGAAGAAGAGGGCTATCAAAAGATAGAGTCGGGACATGGCTAAGACGATTATTTGTGGAAGAGATAAGAGTGGATACAATGGACGGATGAAACTCCACTTCGCATTTCCACGTTTTTGCGTTTTCTCATTCATGCTGCTGGCGGAATGTGCTTGGGGTGGGGTGGAGGGTGTTGTTATGGGGAGGTGGAGAGTTTTACAGACGATGATTTGAGGAGGGGGAAGTGAGATGTGAGGGTAGCGTTGAGCAGGGGTGATGTGGGGGGTGATGTGTGGGGATGGGGTGGCGTGAGAAAGAGATGTGAGGGTGAATGTGTGGAAGAAAGAAGGGTAGGGGAAGAAGCGTTGAAGAGCTCCGAAGTCTAGTTGTGAGAGAGGGATGAAGCGAGTACCTCCCCAGATTGTGTCGTCATCACTGTCCTCGAACGCAACTGGAAGATACACATCTGTGAGACTGGGTATGTCTAAACATCAATTCATAGTGAATGAGAATCACTCTCGACAGTGATGTGACGAAGATAATGGAATGTATAACTATAATAACCATTAGTTCTGAGTGATTTGAGTTTAGGCAAGTCTAGTCAATCAATTCACTCAATTAGAATCACTTCGCATTATCAGCGTGCTTGATCTATTCTGCTTGAACATGAATGCACTATCACCCATTTGAATGGAAGTCAATTCAGGCAAGTCTAGTCAATCACTCATATCACAATCAATCACTCTCAAACACTACACGAGAACACTCCTTGAATGCATCTCCACCAAACACGAGTGATTTGAGAGAAGGCATGTCTAGTCATCACTCATTGTGAATGAGAATACTCTTCAACTCCAATGAAGCATAATAGAAGTTGTTGCTCTCCCCATTCAAATTACCCATTTCAATCACTTCCAATGCATCCACATTCTCAATCTCAATCACAGTGTAATCAGAGAAAGAATAACCACCAATCTTCAATGACTTCAACTTGGGACAGTTCTTCAAATAGAAATGACGATTCGGATCATTACCATAGTCATCCTTGTGTTGAGTGAAACTGTTCATTCCAATCTCCACACTCTCCAACTCACTCAATCCAATCATCTTCACTTCATTCACATTCTTGCAACAACCATCTCCAATCACTATCCTCTTCAATGCTTTGAATCGGCAAAAGTCCAGTACAGTGAATGCAGCATTGTTTAATGATCCATTATTGAAAATGATATCACTCACAGTGGAGTGAAGAGAATTCAAATCTCCCACGTCACACACATTCGCCTTTGGATTATTCTTAGGCAGTTTGTTGTTATTCTCAAAGGCTCCGATATCTATTTGTGAGAGAAGAGTACAATGAGCACTTCCTCGGATTGTGAAGTCATCGCTGTACTCGAATGCCATTGGAAGATACACATCGGTGAGATTGGGCATGTCTAAACATCATTCATAGTGAATGAG
>ERZ1106923.453-NODE-453-length-15165-cov-16.842025_pt1 | contig 15165 bp, 27 predicted proteins | sample MGYA00403657_ERZ1106923 | MGnify/ENA primary metagenome ERZ1106923 (study PRJEB35170, sample SAMEA104062425) | human gut metagenome | biome: human gut; feature: human-associated habitat; material: faeces | place: Denmark | collected 2012-06-19 ...
TCGAGAGGGAGAAGCTGCGAAAGGTATTTTAAGTTGATTTGGGTTTGGGGTGTTTATTGGGACGAGCGAGAGGTTAACAATTGGGTCCACTCGGGTTAACTGACTCAAATACTCTTCCAGCGATGAGTGGCGATTATTCAACTATCGGAATCGACTTCGGAACGTGTTTCTCGGGGTGCTACATCTTTTCCAGGGGAAAGCTGGAGAATGTAACGTTTGGGTCGTTTCGGAACGTGCCCAGCTGCGTGAGCCTTGTCGGAGAGAAGCCCATATACGGATGGAAGGCGAAAGAGGCTATGAAGACCCATCCCACCTGTACACTCTACGATCTGAAGCGCTTCTTTGGAAGGAGCGCGTCTGAGGTTCGGAAGCTGGATTCGATATTCAACTACCCCTTTTCGTTTGAGGAGGACGGGAATGAGAACCTGTTTTTCATTCTATCGTATCCGAGCTCCAAGCCGAGGCGAATCTATTCCTGCTACGCTGTTTCTCTCTTGCTGAAGTACATGATCACGATCGCGAGCGAGCAGTTGGGTCGCCAAATCAAGTACGGAGTTATCACTGTGCCAGCGTATTTCACAGCAAGACAGCAGTATCTCTTAAGGATGACTGCCGAGCATGTTGGACTCACCGTGCTCGACATTATTCCGGAACCGACGGCTGCCGCAATTGCGTATACGATTCCCACAAAGGAAAGAGAGTCGTATCTGGTCATTTATGACCTTGGTGGTGGTACGTTCGATCTATGCGTGATGAAGGTGTCCCATGCGGACTACAAGGTGATTCGGTGTGGCGGAAACAGTGTTCTGGGGGGACGCGATTTCGATCAGTGTCTTTTGCAACTTATCAAGAAGAAGATTCGGGGGATTTGCAATGTAGACTACTTTAACGAGTATCAGAACGCGTTCCTCCTGGACAGCGCGGAGGAGGCGAAGAAGAGTTTATCAAAGGAGGATAGAACAGAGGTGTTTCTTGATGACTTGGGAGAGGCATTTCAAGGCGAATCTGTGCATGTTAAACGAACAGAGTTTGAGAACTGCATCATGTCGTTGATAACTACGACATGCGACATTGTTGAGGATTGCTTGGACGAAGAGGACATTGAGTTGTCTTCCAACGACTTCATCGCACTCGTGGGAGGCTCGTCGCGCATTCCGCTTGTGGAAAGGATGCTGAAGGAGCGCTTCCCCGAGCCAGAGATTCGGAAAGATGAAAACTGTGACACGATCGTCGCGAAGGGCGCGTGCTACAAAGCGATGGAGTTGTACTGCAAGAAGGAGGGCTTGGAGCTCACCAAGTGCTTGCCCTCGATGAACTCCATTGTGTTTCAAACCGTCTTCCTTCAGATCGGCGAGGACATGGAGCACCCGATCATCATGTCTGGCTCTCCGACGAACAAGGAGTACGTGATCCGATACAACCACAAGTCGGAGCGCAAGAAGACGCGAGTGACTGTGTATCGTGGACGCATGGAAGAGGGCAAGTTTGACATGGTCGTGACGCAGGGCGAGACGATGATTCTCACAACCATGGTGGAAAACAACGGAACGATTGTGGTGACGTACTATCCCGAGGGAGGCAAGACGAAGAAGAGCAAAGAGTTCCCGATGCGAGATAACGCCAACTCGCATCTGCGATCCTCTCTGACTGCGAACGTCGTTCTGGAACAAGCGTTGTCGTCCAAGGAAGAGGAGCTTCGCAGTCTTCGCACCGCCCTTGGTCTGTGGTTCCCGTCCTCGCTGAAGGTGTTCGACGAGAATAATCCATCGTCGATCCGGTACCATAGTGTACTGAGCAAGGTCGACTGCCTCGCGGAAAAGAAGTATGACGAAGAGGCGGCTCACAAATATGCTTATGATTTGTGTCTATGGCACCAGAGCTTCGGGAGCACGCAGGGAGTGGTGAACGAGTTGCGGAGGAAGGCGAACTTGCTGCGCGATAAAGCGAAGAAGAGTCAGTCGTCAAATAAGGACAAAGTATTGGAGTACTTGAACAAGGTGCTACACAAGTGCAATACGGGATACTTCTTCACGTGCGACAGAGAGAAGCTGGAGGATTATATGACCAAAATGACGAGATATGTAGAAGCATGCTTGAGGGAGTGCTAACTCCCGTCTGATGGCGTGCAGTGCTTTTGAGAGCGGTCCAACACCCTTTTGAATCCTGAGCTACAGTGTTGGGTGGTTTGTACTATGCCTTTTGAGTGCAATATAGCCTTGTTTCTTGTACCAAACACGCCCTCGAAGAAAGGATCCGGGGAGCCATTTCCCTCACAATACCCTTTTGTCCATGTCGACGCTGATTCCAAAGTACGACCCTCTGCAGGGAGCGATTTGGAAACAAGGAGAACCGTAGGGGCTTCTTCCAGGCGGCGATTTGTAGTGTTCCCTACAAAGCGGTTGCTTCCTTGCTCTCCGAGCTGGAGAAGATTACGGAAAGGTGTGGTTTTAATTGCGTGGAGTGAAACCAAGGAACCGCATGATCACGCTAACCGCCAATCTTTTCCGCAGTATCATTGCCACCACTCCCGAGGACCTGCTTCCTACGGTGTATTTGATATGCAATGAAGTCGCTCCCACATTCATGGGTGTGGAGCTCGGGATTGGAGACGGCCTGATCATCAAGGCGATACAGGAATCGACGGGAAAGTCTTCGTGCGCTGCGATTCGAAGGAAGTCATACCTAGAGCCAACATCAAGACGGAGTTGAAGAAGTGCGGCGATTTGGGCGACATTGCTGTGACGTGCAAGTCGAAGCAGAAGCTCATCTTCCCTCCGCCCCCGCTCACTGTCCGCAGCCTGTACAAGGATTTCCGCTCCATTGCCGAGATGGAGGTATTCCTTTGTTGTGCTGTTCACGAACAGGGCAGTAAGTCGCAGGACCGCAAGATGGGCGTGATCAAGCGACTGATGGTGGCGGCGCGTGGCGAGGAGATCAAATACATCATCCGGGGTCTGCAGGGAAAGCTCCGTGTGGGTCTGGCCGAGCAGTCCGTGATCAGCGCGCTGGCGCAAGCCGTGGTGCTCACGCCGCCCTCGCAGACGCTTCCTCCTCCCGTGCTGGACGCGGTGGTGAAGACGAACGCGGCGAAGCTGCAGTCGGACCTGCAGGAAGCGACGGAGACGATGAAGCAGGTGATGAGCGAGTGTCCGTCGTACGACCTGGTGATTCCCGCGCTGCTGCAGTACCCGCTGGCGCAGCTGCACGAGCACTGCCACCTCACGCCCGGCATCCCCGTGCAGCCGATGCTGGCGAAGCCGACGAAGGGAATTAGCGAGGTGTTGGACCGCCTGCAGGGTCGCGAGTTCACGTGCGAGTACAAGTACGACGGCGAGCGCGCGCAGGTGGGGGTGGTGGAGGCGTGTGAGGGTTAGGTGCACAAGCTGGAGGACGGGTCGATCAAGATTTTCAGTCGCAACAGCGAGGACAACACGAACAAGTACCCCGATCTGGTGAAGACGCTTCACGAGGTGAGTGAGACGGAGTGGTGTGAGGGACAGTGCATCCCGGACTCGGTGAAGACGTGCATTCTGGACAGCGAGTGCGTGGCGTGGGACCGCGAGCAGAACAAGATCCTGCCCTTCCAGGTGCTGAGCACGCGTGCGCGTAAAGTGGTCATGATGTGAGCCGATGACGAGTAGGACGTGAAGGAGGAAGACGTGAAGATCCACGTGGTGATCTTCATGTTCGACATCCTCTTCCTCAACGGAAAGGTTCTTTCTCCTTATATTCTTCACTGTAGTCGGTGATCCAGCTGCCTCTGAAGGAGCGCCGCGTCCTCCTCCACTCCAACATCCACGAGGTGCAGGGCCGCATGCACTTCGCCACGAGTCGCGAGGTGAGTGTGTGTGGGTGAGGTCACAGTCAGTTGTCCGACACGGAGGAGATCCAGGAGTTCTTGATGGAGTCCGTGAACCACGGGTGCGAAGGACTCATGGTGAAGACGCTGGTGGAGGACGCGACGTACGAGCCGTCGAAGCGGTCGCTGAACTGGCTGAAGCTGAAAAAGGACTATTTGCAGGATTTGGGGGATTCGCTCGATCTGGTCCCGATCGGCGGATACTACGGGAAGGGGAAGCGCACGGGCACGTTTGGCGCCTTTTTGCTGGCGTGCTACGATGCGGATTCGGAGGAGTACCAGTCGGTGTGCAAAGTGCGTGATGGACGATGATGCGTGATGGGTAGCTGGGTACGGGCTTTAGCGACGAGGCGTTGAAGACCCACTCTGAGTTCTTCAATAATGGCAATATAGTGGAGAAGAAGCCCGTGTTCTACAAGTTTGGAAGGGCGGTGGCGTGTGACGGTGTAGTGTCGTTCCCTCGATGGAGCCCGACGTGTGGTTCAATCCGGTGCAGGTGTGGGAGGTGAGAGCGGCTGACCTGTCGATCTCGCCCGTGCACACGGCGGCCATCGGAATTGTTGATGCGGAGAAGGGAATCGCGCTCCGCTTCCCTCGATTTGTGCGTATTCGAGAAGACAAGTCGCCTGAAGAGGCAACAACGTCAGAGCAGGTGGCTGACTTCTACAACAGTCAGAAGATTGTAAATTTGTACGCGTGTTTGTTGGCACTCGGCCACTGTTCTCTCGACGACTCTTGGGAGCAGAAATGAATCCAGAGGAGGAGTTAGTTTCCTTAAACTGCGTCCACAGCGGCTGTGAGTGCAAACGCATTTTTCTCAGGCAGCACGGCGCGGCGTTACCCGAGTATGTGTGTATAAAGCATCGAAGGCTGTACGACCGACCGGAAGGATTGAAACATAGTCACCGATCCCTTCCCGTATTCGAGGACGTGGTAATCAAGAGCGGACTGTTGTTGAAGAAGGGAGCGAGATCCAACAGTTTTGCGAAGCGTTGCGTGGTGCTTCTTCCGGACCGACTCGTTGTGTATCAAGATATGGGCGATTCGGTTCCCTTGGTGATGGTTAGCTGTATCTCGTTATGAATTAGGCATGCATCAATCTGAACGACTGTATCATCGATCGTGACAAGCAGATTAAGAAGCGTTTCTGCGTGTATAGCCAGAGCGAGAATCGCGAGTTCTATTTTGAGGCCGTGCTCGACATGGATTTTGGGGACTGGTTTGCTGCTATTGCCAACAACATTGAGGTGTTTTATCGCACTCACTGTGAGTCGTAGAAGTTGGGCGAGAACGGAGAGGACTTCCGTTGTTGGGACGAGGACGACTACCTGATTCCAGGAGCGCCAATCGATAAGAACGTGAAGCGAGTGCTCTCTTCATCCAGCGATCACGTGTAGCCAAGCGATCTGAAGAAACATAACTGCGCCGTGATACACTATCTGAAACGCAAAATCGAGACGTCGCTACTAAATGGAATGAAAGGGGACAAGGAAGAGACTCTGGTGTGTTTCTACTCTCTGAATGATGCGTAGTCCCTCAACATTTGGACGGGAACGTGGAACATGGGGGAGTGTGACCCTCCGTTCAATCTCGAGGAGTGGATTCCGAGCAACTTCGACATTATCGCCATTGGAGTGGAGGAGTGCATGAGTGGACTGTGTCGCGTGTATGTGATCAACAGAGTACCAGGATCTTGAAATGCGCGCAACCGGCGTAATCGGGAGCGATTTCGTGTGCTACACGGAGAAGATCGGCAGCACGCGGAAGGAAGTGGGATTCCACGGATACATCGTCATTATGGTCTGGTTTCGTCGCATCGCGTAATGCGCAGGTGTTCATCCGAATCGATCTCATTCAGTGCGGCGTCATCCCCGTGTCCTCCATCCGCACGAACAGCATCGCTCTGGGCAAGAATCTCCTCGTCACGCGCGTGAGCAACAAGGGAGGCGTTTCGCTTCACATGGCACTCAACACCTCCGTACTCTCTCCCGACGCCCCGATCGAAACCGCGCTGTCTTTCGTGGGCTGCCACCTCGCGGCGGACCAGAACGGCGAGTCCAAGCTGGACCGTCGTAACCGCGACGCTGTGTGCGTGACCCTTCTCTCCCTCACGTCCTAGCGAGTTGGTGAACGCGCTGGTGAAGCCAGAGAACCCGGGCTTCGTCTTCCTCCTCGGCGACCTGAACTACCGCGTGAACCTGGATCCGAACACTGTACCGCCTGTCACCGCGCATGATTCCTAGTGTGTGGAACTCATCACGCAGGGCGTGGGCGCGGGCGACCAGGAGGCGCTGCAGATGCTGTACGACAACGACCAGTTGATTCCCTGCTTGGCCACCGCCGCCGCCTTCCCGGGGTTCCAGGAGGTTGCGATGCCGCTCTTCGCGCCGACGTACAAGAAGAAGGTGAGCGAGGAGAGCGCGGGTGAGGCGTAGCGCTTTGAGAACGCGTTCCGCGGTTATGCGGACGAGAAGGCGGTGGCGTCTCTCTACGACGTGACGAAAGACGGGAGCAAGCGAACGCCGTCGTAGCAGCGTGGGAGTGGTGTGAGGGGTAGGTACACGGACCGTATTCTTTTTGGGTCCTTCGAGCCGCATTATCCCTCAATGCTCTTTGTCTTGAGGTGACACAATTCGGGGGTATTTTAGTCACAGATACGACGCGATGGAGTCGCTGCGGGATTCGGACCACACTCCCGTGTATGGAGCCGTTTCGCTGCGTGTAGGTCCCAATTGTGTTAGGGGCCCATCGCAGCAGCATGTCCCATTTCTTCCTCTCCTTCACCGTAGACAATTCCCGCCGTCTCGCAGACGGAAGCGCTCGACGCGGTGGCGCGCTCGCTCTTCTTCCGAATGATGGTGAATAACCGCGGGATTCTGCAGCCGCTGTCCTCGGAGCTGCTCTCGCAAGTGATGCCGTTCTTCGGGTTCTCCTACGTTCGTCGCAACACCATCATGATCAAACCCGGCGACAGCGCGAGCTGCTCGCTGCTGTTCGTGGTGAAGGGGAGCGTGAAGCTGGTGACGGGCAAGTACGAGCTGGTGACGGTGGGCGCGGGCGAGTGGTTCGGCGGCGAGGCGCTGATCGAGGACGTGAGCGGGTACACGGCGATCGCGGAGGAGGATACGGTGTGTCTGAGTCTGAACGCGAGTGGTGGGTGATGCCGTGTGCTGTGAGGCGTAGCCATCGACACGCTGGTGAAGAAGGGATTCAGCGAGTACGCGCTGTCGGTCAAGCGGATGGTGAAGGGCCAGTCGATGAGCGAGCTGCTGCTGCTGCTGGACGGGCTGATCAACGACTACGACGAGGACACGGTAGGCGCGACCGTCCGTCTTGACCGTAGCTGAACCTGCTGCGCTACCAGCTGAGCACGGTGTGCAAGAAGAAGGGCAAGGTGCTGTGCGAGGAAGGACAGGACTTCGCGGCGGCGATGGTGGTGATCGCGGGTCAGGTGGTGGTGTCGGTGCAAGACATGGGTGTGGCATGGCGTGTGAAGTGAGATATAGATCAGAACGACCGTATTGTTGCCGTGTTGGGACCGGGTGCGGTGATCGGTACGGAAATGCTAGCGGAGGGCGTGGTGAGCAACTACACGATCAAGACAGCTTCGGACTCGCTGCTGTGGATCCTGCCTCGCGAGTCGTACCAGCAGTACCTCACGGTAGGCGTGGAGTGTGGGAGTGAGGGGCAGCTGGACCCGGTGCAGGTGGAGTCGGCGAAGCAGTACGACCAGACGATGTACCACTGGGTGAACCAGAGCCAGCTGCCGATGAAGGAGATGCGCAGTGGGCTGCTGTCGCTGATCGCGGAGATGTTTGATGGCGTTGTGTACGACGAGGACCAGGTGGTGTGGGACCCGGATAAGCGCGGGAAGCTCTTCCGCGTGCTGGTGAGCGGCAAGGCGGTGGTGGGCGGCGAGAAGAGGAAGACGGAAGTGACAGATAACGCGTTCGACGTGGACGTGCTGGGTGGGGGAGAGAGCGAGGCGTGAGGCGTAGCGCTGGTGTCGACGCTGGACCGAACGGTGGTGGGGAGCGGATGCATTCTGAACCAATTTGCCGAGAAGGTGCGTTGCGCGACGGAGTGCACGGTGATCGACGTGGACAAGAAGCAGTTGAAGAAGCTGTGCATGCTGCTCCGCTGGAAGTGCTTCGGGCAGGGCGTGAGTTCGAGTGCGTTCGTTCCGCGTTCTTCATCCGTAGAGACGATCACGTCGAAGCGCGTGGACGTGCAGGGCTTCGCCGGTCTGCAGGTATGCGTGAACGACTTTGAGGGCGTGAAGCCGTTGGGGTAGGGTGTGTTGTTCTCGTGCGACCTAGACCCGTGCACGTGTGCGTTCGCGGCGTGGACAACTACGACCAGCCCGTGGAGGGCGAGGACTTCCGCACGCGCGACCTCCGCTCCACGGTGCTGAACTGGGGCGAGAGCTTCCGCGTGGGAGGCGGTCCGATGGGCTTCTCGGTGGTGATGGGCGTGCACGTGAGCGTGGAGCAGCCGAACGGCGTGGTGGTCAGCGAGGGCGTGGTGGGTCTGGACGTGGTGTTCGACGCGATGAAGGAGGGCAGAGGCTCGTACACGGTGAACATGAAGGCGAACAGCGGAGCGAGTTGCGTAGTGCGTGGTGTGTGAGGTCACGAATAGAGTTTGTTTTTGTCCTTCAAGGGACTGTCGGTCGACGAGATGAGCGTTCCGCTGCAGGGTGGAGGTGGTGTGTGGTGATGACGTGTAGACATGGTGTTCGAGAACATCGCGTGCATTCGCTCCGCACGGTTCTCGTCTTCTCTGCCGCGTGTGAGTAAGAAGCAAGAGAGCGACGACTTGCTTTCGCTTCCTCCTCAGAAGCCAGTGAAGCCGCAGCACGTTGCGAAGGCGCTCCCGCCCGTGCCCTCGAAGCCGAGACGACCCGCGCCTCCTCTTCCTTCCCTCCCGACGAAGCCGATGAAGCCAGAGGGCGGCGAATTGCCTGTGAAGCCCGTGAAGCCGGCAAAACCTGTGAAGCCAGCAAAACCACAGACTGGACCCTCTCCGAATGATTTCCTATGGTAGTGAAGCAGCGTTTTTCTATTGTTGCTTTGTGTGCTTTGATTGGAAACGAGAGTGATGAGTGTTTGATGGAAAGTGAATGCTCTGAATGGAAATGAGAGCACTTGATTAGAAATGAAAGCACCTGGTAAGCAACGAAAGCGCTGAACATTCAACGGAAGCGAAATCTCAAAAAACAAGACTACTAAAGCGGTTGCAACACTAATCAGAATCAGAATCATTCAAAGAGCTATGCACAATGGCTCTAGACGTGAAAGGAAGCGAGAACAAAGTACCTTCCAATAGCGCCAATCCAGTCGTCCTTTTCCTTCTCAGTATCCGCAAACATGTAGTACGTAGCGTCCGCAGTCACGATCTCCAAGCTATGTCTACGAAGATCAGCTGGGACGCGCTTCTGTTACTTCTTATGTGTTACATCGTCGGCAGATTTAATAGTTTGACACTTTGACAAGTCGATCACGCCGTGAGGGTCCGACTACGCCATTACTGCAAAAGACAGAGGATACGTGACTCGTTTTGCAGAAATATAGTTTGTTTCCCTTGAGGACGAAATACCTCTTTCTCCAATCCTTCAACCACATACCTACAGAGTGAGTATTGTACATCGGCTTTGTACTCCTCTTCGTGAGGTATCCAGAAAACTGAGGGTGCTTTAAGTTGACTCCAGCTAGCTCGTTGGGCATTATCCTTCTTACTGCCGAGAACGGCAAGAGAAGCCGAAATCGGGCATCTTTTGCAGAGCGTCGTTTCTAATTCGTGGGATTCCACCGGAATCGACATCTTTTCATCCGCATGCCGCCAAAGAATCCAAAGAGAGAGGCCCTGCTGAAGCAGGAGAGCGTAGCAGTATTGGGAGACAATCACCATGTAGTCGCGTTCTTCGTCGCAGGAAGGGGTTCTTCATAAAGTGTTCGATCTGTACGAGAAGCCGACGTCGGATCAGTGCTGTGGGGACAGGGGAATTGTCACCATGGCTTCGGACGTGGGAATCAAGAAATTGACCCCGCGCAACAAGGCGACTGTGATGATTCTGGGCAATCACTCCTCGGGGAAGTCGTCATTCATCAACTGTGAGCAAATCGGGTTTGTTTCATGACCAGGGTACTTGAAGGAGAATGTTCTACCTACGGGAGCGGCTGTGGAGAGCAGAGGCTTCACGCTGGTGTCGTGCAGCATGAAGGAGGCTCCTCCGCTGAAGGGAGAGGCCACGCTGCGCTATTTTCCGCAGCTGAGAGGAATCGAGAAGTTCGGGAAGGGACTGATCGAGAATCTCAGCACCATCGTGTCCGTTTCGCAGGAAAAGTGCTTCCCGAACGTTGACTTTATCGACACGCCCGGTCTCGTCGACGGCAGCGTGGAGTACCCCTTCGACGTCAATCGCGTCCTTCTCTTCTTGGCCGACTACGTCGACCTGATATTCGTCTTCCTCGACCCGCACGAGCAGGCACTTGGCTCTCGAACGATGGAGGTCGTGAAGATGCTGAACGAAGATCACTACGACAAGATGTGCTACTACCTGACGAAGATCGACACGCTGGACTCCATCAGCGACCTCATGAAGGTCTCCAACCAAACCACACAGAACCTCGCCCTCCGCGTGAAGAACACACACGGCTGGGAGCTGCCGACCATCTTCCTGACGCGCGAGGACGAGCTGGACGAGGGCAGCGAGTTCAAGCATGTCAACATGATTTCCAAGCCGTGCGACAAGATCGACCTGGTAGGCGTGGAGGGAGGGAGTTACGCGTAGGTGGTGAAGCAGAAGATCCAGGACAACCTGAGCGTGCTGGAGCGCGACTGCGTGGAGGTGCTGAGCAAGACGGACGGCGTGATCCAGTCCAACAAGAAGAACAAGGCGCGGATGCAGAAGGTGAGGTCGTGCTTGGTGACGGAGTACGTCTGCTTTGTGCTGGGGATTGTCCTGCTGTGCTTGTACGGTTGCGCGCTCGTCTTCACTCTAGTTACCTCTTCCTGATGGTCATCGAGCCCGACTCGCAGCTCATCCAGAACGACCAGATACGAAGTGCGGTTGTGTGTGTCGGCTGACGGCTAGCGTATGTGATGAAGTGTCGAGAGCTCTGTCTCTACTACCTCCCCGCGTTCTCCGTGGTCGGCTACGCCAAGTGCGCTGCGCTGTTTGTCCTCGTGAACGTGGTCGTGCTCGTCGTGCTGCGCTTCGTTCTTTCGTTCTTCACGGTGCTGCCGAAGGAGACGCTGGGACAACTCCAGTAGGAGCTCCTCGTCGTTGTGACGCTGTAGGGTGAATCGCAAGAACCTGAAGAACACGCTCAACTACAGGGAGGAGCTGTACAACCAGTACATAGAGTTCTAGCACTCGATTTGTTCAAGCAAACACCCACTAGAATACACTACTTGTTGACTAGGGAAATGCGGCTTGAAATGGCGTTCACTACGACTGATTCTCTCACGCGAGTGCTACGAAGCGAGAAATCGATCATTCCTTCACAGCTGCTCGCCGGCCAAATCGAGGCAGCCTCCAGGCCGTTCTCCAGCTGGTTGTTTGTGTACTGGGTGAAGATCTCTCGCTTCCGCAAGTACTCTCCGTATATCATCTTGTCGATCTGGGAGATCCACAGCGCGCATTCACCCGCAGAAATCGCCATGCCCGTGCCACGATACGCCACCACGCCCGCGGGAATCACCTACGCTCGGAAACGGAAAAGAGGACTACAGGAAACGACTTGGTCACTTCCTCCTGCATTTGGTGAATCTCGTGAACCACCAGGGCATTCATGGAGAGTCTAGGAATGAAGCGCTGAATTCGCTATGACAGTTGCTGCGAGACCACTCTCCAGTTGTTCTCGATATCTTTTGACACTTGTTGGGCCAGGATTTGCGCGCTGCCAGGAAATGACGTCAACACGCCGATGGAGAACTGCGCTTCAGCCTCGTCCGTCGCATTGCAGCCGTCGCGGATGCTCTGCAGTCTCTTCTCCAAACCGCAGATACTGTTGAACGCGTCGCACAAAACCTCTTCGTACTCCTTCCACAACTCAACCTACAGGGAAAGGAGAGCAGAGAAGCCCACCTTCTTGACAACTCGAATCAGCTGCTTGTAGAGCTGCTCGTAGTTGCCCTTCGCTTTACTCATTCGAACGAATGGAAAGGGAGCAAATGCGATTCGGAATCAATGCCACAATCATCTTCTCGACTCTGCAAATGGAAGCAGAACTGGACGTTGCCGCACTCAGAGCCAATCTCCGAACGGACGGGAGAAAGAAGGAGGAGATGAGAGAACTGCGCTTCGAGAAGGACTCCACCTACCGAGCAGATGGTTCCTCCACCGTGTCTCACGGTACGTTCGATTCGTGCAGCAATTAGGACAAGGCAACACCCTGGTGGTGACTTCGCTCTATGGACCCAAGCAGTGCTCCGTTTCAAACGCGGAGTTCTCCGATTTGGCTAATATACTTGTTAAGATATCATACACAGAAGAAACGGATAGTACGACTGTCTTTCGAGTCTCATGTAGATAACGACTTGATGAACATGGAGTACGTAGTCCAGAAACTGCTGGAGAACGTGATCAAGCGCTCCCTCTTCCCGCGCAGCAACATTGCTGTGTACGTGCAGGTTGTGTGTAACGACGGGTCGATATCCTTTGTGCATTGTATTTCTCTTCCTTCACCGGCACCTGCTCTCCGCTATTCTGAACTCGGTGATGCTCGCGCTGGATGACAGCGGCATTCCCGTCACGGAGAAGTTTGCGTCGGTTTGCCTCATGCTCTCCATGAACAACGAGATTCTCCCCGATCCGTGCTTGTGGGAGGAGGAGCACGACGTGGAAGTCGATTACTCTTGTCATGGCTAGAATAACGGAACTGCGACGATCGCGTTTAGCGAGGACGGGAAGATTCTGACGTACATCACCTTTGGCGGTTTGGAGGGAGACAAGCTGGACACGCTGACCGAGAAGGGCAGGGATCTTTCGAAGCGAATATTCTATCTCCTGAACCACGAGCTGTTGTCGTGCCGTGTTTGTTGCCACAATCTCCTTTCCCGTCGCTCTGTTTCCATGGTAAACCGTACTATCGTCGGCTCCTTTGTTGTCGTGGGTGCTGCAGCCATCGCGTACCGTATGTACAACATCAACGAATTCAAGAAGTACAGCGCTAAGAAGTTCAAGGCGGAACAGGAAGCGAAGCAGAAGGCCGAGTACCAGAAGTTCCTCGCCGAAAGACGTGAAAAGAGGTCTTCTCGCCGTTGGGCTCTCAGTGTGTAGATTGAACTTTTGCACTCGTTTGCTGAAGTACTGTGCGTGCTTCCTGGCCGGCTATCTCTGGGGAGTGGGCGAATCCGAGCTTCACAGAATGCAGCTCGAGGACGGTGCCGTCTCTACCGACTAAGACTGTTATCCCTTTTGCGTCTTTGTTCCTCACATTCCTTTCCTTCTTCTTCCCGTCGGCGTTGTATGGAGTAGAGCATGCTGCGTGGAGTGAATACCTACGTGTTTGCAGGCTGGAACGGCTATTCTGATCGTCATTCGGGTTCCGGCTTCCTGTCCCATTCACTGCATAGTACACAGCATTATTCACGGATGCGCCAGTAAAAACAACGATTCTTCCTTAGTAGATGGACTCATCCGCGACTCTCTCTTCTATTCACTCCGAGCGGTTTGGTTCGTATTGGACGCAGATTTGTCGAATTCGTTCCAAGAAAGTCTCTCTGCCTGCCCAAATCTGGAATCACTGCGTATCGATCTCATGAAAGCAACGGCAGTGAACATTCTCTCGGATACGTTCAAAACGGTGAAATCCGTTGCCTTCTCCGGACCGTTTGTGGAGTCGTTCACCGTTGGAGACGACTGTTTTGACCAGCTGGAGGCCTGGCTGTGCTTCGCGTTGCCCAGTCTTCGCGTCCTCCACGTTGGCGTTCACTCTTTTCCCAGTGTGTCCTCCATTACCGTCGATGATTCATCCGTGCCGCGTCTGGAGCGTCTCCTGTTCGGCGCTTCTTCCATGAAGCACGTCTCCTCTTTCACTGTGCGAGGTAGCGTTCGTTCTCCTCTCTCATGCAGATCTCCCCGAGCTCACCGCGCTCTCCTTCGGCGAGTCCTCCTTCACGCCTCTTTCCGTCAGCGACTACTTCCGTGCGCACGACTCTTCCTCCTCACCCATAGACTCGACGGAGCAGCAGAAGGAGGACTACAGCACGCAGCACGCGGGATCCTTCTGTCTTGAGAGTAGTTGCATTGGCTCGAGTTCACTCCAGACCTACCCTGCTTGTCGTCTCTCTTCTTCTCGGACGGGTGCTTCCTGCTCTTCCACTCTCTCCGGCTCCTTTACCTCCCGCAGCTGTATGCCTTCGTCACCGCGGACTGCTGCTTCGCCGCCGTCACCTCGTTGGATCTGGACTATTCACACATTCGCTATCTGTCACTTGGGAATGGCAGTTGTCGATTCGCTTCGGATGTCCGCATCCGTACCCTCTCGTGCGGAAATTGAGGAGTAGACATTCCCTCCTTGCGTTCCTTTGAATCGGGAAGATACGCTTGTCATGATGTGAGAGAGTTCGACTGTCGTCATCTGCCTATTCTCAAATCCATCTCCATCGGATACAAATCGTTTGAACTGGCGAATTCTGCGGTGATTCAGGGTTTGGGTTGTCATTCCTCCTCACGCGTAGCATGTCCTCGTTTGCAGTCGCTAGTCGTCGACAAATACGCATGCTGCTCCGTGCTGTCCTTTTCCCTGTGCGGTGCGTTGACTGATGCTTGCATGAGCGGTAGACTTCCCTCAGCTGCGCGTCATTTCGATCGCCTCTTACGCGTTCAAGAGCTGCAAGCGATTCAGGCTGGAGAACCTGCCCGTGCTCGATACACTCCTTCTCAAGGGAACGAATCTGCTGGCGTGTTTCGCTAGCACGGAGGAGGTCGTGTTGGAGAATGTGAGGAATCCGAGTGTCTGCGACATTCACGACAAATGCTTCCTGCAGAACGGTGATCGTGTGGCGTCAGCGGTGAAATCGAGTGCGTCGGAGTCGATTTCTCTTCGCTTTGTATTCGAATCCTCGCTTGTTTGTTTGGAATCGGCGCATTCCTGAACGTCCCGATTATGGAATTGGGACGGAGTGGACGATAAGTGGTGTTGGGCTGAACAGAAATCGGCTATTTCACGTCCTTTCGGTGTATTCCATTATCTGCACATGGTACGAGGCTGTTTCTGTTCGGGTTATGTGGCAGGGTAAGACAACGTACATCCTTTTTGAAGCCGCTTCCGGTTATTCCCTGTATGAAGTGATCG
>ERZ1106923.459-NODE-459-length-14962-cov-18.355001_pt1 | contig 14962 bp, 15 predicted proteins | sample MGYA00403657_ERZ1106923 | MGnify/ENA primary metagenome ERZ1106923 (study PRJEB35170, sample SAMEA104062425) | human gut metagenome | biome: human gut; feature: human-associated habitat; material: faeces | place: Denmark | collected 2012-06-19 ...
AGTCGCGGGAAATGATCACTTTGCCAGTAGGACCCAGAATATATATGGCTGACACTGTCATTGGCTATTCCTAAAGGAGGTTAGGTCCAGCGATTCTGCGCGACGATACAACACCTACAACAATAGGAGGTCGATACAATACGCAATGATAGCGAGAATAGATGAAAAGAGTCTGAGTGAGGTGCCGCGGGAAACGGGTGTTCATCGCGGGCTTCATCCAAACGAGCATGGAAGGCTCGGGTGGGACAGGAAACTGGGTAGGGAGAGAAATCGGGAAGGGGGATCTATGCGTGGTGGAATGGATGAGGATGACTTGTGGATGGGATGATTGCTGATCACGCAGTTTGAAGCCAACAAAGAGGAGGGAAAAGACTATTGTAACAAGCGGTCCAGCGAAAGCAGCTGGTACCTGTGGAGACACCTTCGGAACCGCGCCATTTCTTCGTCCATGTTCTCGCTCTTCGTCCTCTCCTTCTCCCTCATGTGGTAGTAGAAGTACCCGAATGCCTATTCCTGACACACTCGCACAAACCCCACAAGCGACTGGTCTATCGTCATCCTCCCCACATGTGTCATCAGCTGCTCCTCCATCGCCGAGCACCGCGCGATCATCCGCTCATCCTGCAGAATGTCTCCGAAACGACGCAGTCTACGCCATCAGGCTCACCCATGCTCATCTACTCCTTCACATACCACGCACACGCGTTCAGGACAATGGCATTCTCGCTCTGCAGCAGCAACACGACGGTGCGTTCCTCGGGAATGAAATAGTGCTGGTTGTTCGTCGCCACTCGCAGCTGGAGACACAGGAACTCCGCAAACAGAACGCAGATTCCCGCGGAATAGCCGTCCACGAAACGAATCAACACACAGCTCTCGAGGAGGGATTCCAACAGACGCAGCTTGCTGGCGACAATCTCCTGATCCAGCGAACTCAGCTGCGGGCGGAGCGACAAACACGCGCCCACAAGTCCTTCCAGAATGCGCAGTTGCCGAATTAGCGGGGATTTCCGGAATTCCATCTTCACAGGAAGGATCCAGTCCTGTAAGCACTCCTCAGGGAGCAGCGAGAGGAAGGAAAACACGTCTCTTTCTGGAAATCCGATGTCGCGAACGAGAACGCGCTCCAGCCCCAACAGACGGTCGCTGAAGTTCCCTCCAAACTGAATGAGGCGCAGCACCCGGTGCAGGAGGGGCTGCTTCTGCTGGAGAGAAATGTGTTCCATGGTGAAGGGAATGGTGTTCCAGAGATGATCCTGTGCATCATCGGCGAACGACGCCCAGCGCAGAACGTAGGGAACGAACCGCGAGGACGCGGAGGAGACGAACGACAAGCATCTACACTGAAAACAGCCACACGCTCCCACTGATCAGGCAATGTCAGATGAAACCGCTTGTTTCGTAGCGCCATCACCAGCTCTCGAATGGAGTTGATCTGGTCCAGCGTCACGTCCTCTCTCTTCCTCTTCTCGTTCTTCGACGGCGTGCGCGCGAATAGAGAATGGGGGTGGGGCCACTACAATTCACTGTCCTCGTGCGTCGCTACGCGAAAACGCTCCTCCACCACTCTGTTGGTCGTCTCCAACTCCACCTGACGCTGCATCCGGAAGTCCAGCAGGGTCGTTTCGTCGCTCAATTGGGACGGGTTATTGCTCACTTGGTCCCGATTGCGTTGGATCGATTGCATGCGCGCGGACCAATCTTCGTCGATGCGCTGAAACTGCCCATACCCGAGGTTCATCTTGGGACGCTTCGGAAGGAGGATGGAGGGATCGTACTGCGCGTACAGTTGGAGCAGCACGTACAGTGGTTTGATCATCTGACCCGTCTTCAGCCCGTGCTGGTAGAGAGAGAGGAGGCGGTTGGAGCGATAGGCCTTCACGGTCCTGCGCGTCGTGACCACGTACAGAAGGTGGCATGTGTAGGGGAGACACTCCTCATCATCCAACAGGAAGAAGAGGCATCCGTAGAGTTGCACGAAGGCTCTCTACAGAGTGAGGAGTGGGTGCGTGAAACTACCTTGGCAGCATCGTTTGTGTAGGGATAGGTCAGACAGAGCCACTTGAGCAATAGCTTCCGGACGTCATGGGGAGATGTGGACAGCATGCCGATTAAGGAAATGACAGTGTTTGCATTGATACTCTACACTTCATCGAAAACGAGAATGACCACTGTGCTCGGATTCAGAATAGCGACGATTCGCTTTATGATCATGGAGTCGATATACGGGAGAGAAATAATCTCCACTATCTACTGCTAATCCCCAAAACGCTCACGCACTTCTTCAATCTGCTTCTCATTAAACCCAAATTCGTTTCCGTGCTTTTCCAGCTTCACGAGAGCGGAATCCTATGTCTGACAGCCAACACGCAATACGGACAAACGAATCGGACTTCAGGACGATCTTTTGCCTCTTCTCATTTCCGCCTATTTTGGAGTAGCGGATGACCTGCTCTCGTAGATCTGCAAATGAGTCGTCCAATAGACGGGAACCCTCCTTTATGAGTGAGCAAATGTCACTGATTTCATCTTCCGAAAGCATGTTTGTGACCCCACCAAGGAATTCGAAAAATAGGCCTCTTTTACGGAATGGATAAAGAAGAGGGTATTTTGTCCCTTCTGGGTGGCGGATTCAAATTGTTGGGATTCGTGAAGAGGCGGATTCCGACTCTCCTCCTAGCAGCTACCTATCCAATAGGAGCCACACACTACGTTTATCCAAACAAACCCTGCATGGAATGGATAACGAATAAACGACACTATTCCTGTGCATCTCGCTGCTTCTTTGTCTGAAGATAATACATATACTTCGGCTCCGAGTTCGCCTCGGGGTTGATCGGAGTCTTCGGTATTTCAGGCTACACCTCACTCTCCTTCGCCAACCCTACATAGGCGGACAAGTCGAGTTTCTTTGTTCTGAACCACGAAACGTAGTGGACCACACACAGCGTCTTCGGTCCCCACGGTCCCTTCATAAAGCCACTACTCCTCAACCCACACACGCACTCCCACCTGCTTCGACGCGCGCCGCAATACCGGCACCAGTTCCCCGTGTACTTCTCAATCGGAACGTCGTAGTGGATCTCCTCGTACACCGGCTTCTCGGCGTGCGGGCGCGGGGTTCGATTCCTCCTCTCCTCTCTCTTTCGCTCCCACGGACCATACCCTCCGTCGTCTGTGATCATCTTCTTCTTGTTGGGATCCCACGTGGGCGTGCCCTTCGGCACCGAGTGGTCGCTGCACAGGTAGTACAGCTTGCTGATGCGATGTCCCGACTTGTCGTTCAGACAGCTCACATGTGTCGCGTGACTGCACAGCATGCACTGCACCAGGTGCTTCGTGTTGCCCGTCTCGTGACACGTGCAGCAGAAGTGCGACGGGCAGCGGAACTTCGTCAGGTCGCTGAAACGCTCCTTCGAGCCGTAGTCGTAGTTCTGAATGCACTCCACATGGTAGAAGCGACCGCACGTCTTCACAAGACACTTGAACACCACGTCAGGGTTGTGAATCAGCGGGTTCTGCTTCACGCCGCCCTTTCTCTTCGGCACGTGGCTCGATGCCTCGTAATCGTCGTCGTTCGACTTGCGCTTCGGCTTGCGGCGGAATCGCAGCTTCTTCTTCAGCGTCTCGTCGCCCTCCTTCTCCTCGATCAGTCCCTGCTCGATCATCTGCTCGTAGTAGTTCGCGTCGTAGCCCATCTTGTGGCAGATCAGACACTCGTAACGGTGGTTGATGCAGTCGTTGCACTTCCACGTTGCCTTCTGTTTCTTCATCGGCGGGTCTGACGGTCACACACTCTCTCCACACTCACTCTCAACACACTCGGGATGGAAGCACCGACGACATGGACCCGTGCAGCGGATCAAACAGTAGTCGTGGTAGCACTTGCAACACACCTCGTCCGCCAGCTCGCCCTTGGTGTTCGTCGTGAAGTCAGGATCGTTCAGCGAGTACGTGTCCTCCACCACGTTGCTCGTGATCTGCTTGCGCTTGCGACTCGGCTTCTCCACCTCGTTCAACATATGCGCCGCCTGCTTGCGCTGTTCCTCGTCGAACTGGTTCTCCATCAGCGACACCTGCTTCAGCGCCGTCTTCAGTAACTCGTACCACTCCGGCAGACTCTCGCCACTCAGCATCTGGTCAATCACCTCCTTGCTCATTGACATCAACTCCTCGTAGTACGCCTTCTTCGTCGCCTCGTCCTTCAGCGCGCGACCGTCCTCCAGCCGCTCCAGGATCGTCTCGCGCGAGTCCTCGCCGAACACCTTCTTCCAGAACAGCGGGTCGTTGATGTCCAGCTTCGAGTCGCTCTGCTTCGAGATGAAGGATGTCTTGTTGAAAATGGAGCTGTTCTTCGAGTGGTCGTACGTGATCACGCGACTTCGCTTCTCCAACAGGTCGTTGATGTCCGCCTCGCAGAACACCTTCGACTGCTCCTCGCCCTCCTTGTCCTCCAGCAGCGCCGAGTACGCGCCCTCCTTCAGCAGCGTCTCCACCACGTCCGCCGACATGTTCTTGCGCCCGTTGCTCATCACCGCCTGCTCCAGACCCAGCTTCATGCTCGCACGTTGGAACATCGCCGACTCGTACGTGCCGCGCGTGATCAGTCGGTACACACGCACGGACTTGGTCTGTCCGATGCGGTGGCAACGCGCCTGCGCCTGCACGTCGTTCTACGCTCGTAACCACGCCCTGACACCTACCTGCGGGTTCCAGTCACTGTCGAAGATAATCACCGTGTCGGCGCTGGTGAGGGTGATACCCACGCCGCCCGCGCGCGTGCTCAGCAGGAAGCAGAACACGTCGCCCTTCTCGTCGTTGAAGCGCTGAATCGCGTCGTCTCGCGCGTTGCCGCGAATCGACCCATCGATGCGCGTGTAGACAAAACCCGCCAGTTTCAGGTACTTCTCCAGCAGGTCCAGCATCATCGTGAACTGACTGAAAATCAACACGCGATGTCCCTCCGCCTTCAGCTTGCTCAGCAGCTTGTGCAGCAACACCATCTTCCCACTGCTCGTCACCAGCGGGTGCTCGCTCAGGTCCTTCACCTCCTTCACGCCCTGACCCTCCTCCATCTCCTCCACACCCTCCAGCAGGTACGGGTGGTTACAGCACTTACGGAACTGGATCTCCATGTTCACCAGGCGAGGGCCCTTGTTCGCGTTCGTCACCTTCGTCACGCCCAGACCCGATTTCACGTACCCGTGCACGAAAAAGTCCCGATTATGGTCGTAGATCGCGCGGTAGTAGGTCTTCTGCTTGGTGGTGAGCTCCACGTCGATAATCGTCTCTTCTTTCGGCGGAATGGAGTCCTCCACGTCCTCCTTCAGACGACGCAGCACGAATTGGGACAGGGACTTTTGCAGTGCCTTGACCTGATTCTGGTTGTGCAGGTCGCCGTATTGCTGCAAGAACTCCGACGCGGACGGGAAGGTGAGGGGGGCCACAAAGTTTAGCAACGTCCACAGCTCCGTCATGTTGTTCTGCAGCGGTGTGCCGGTGAGGAGCACGCACTGCTGCCATTTGAAGTTGTGCAGCGTCTGCTGGAGCTTGCCCGACTTGTTCTTCATGCGCTGCGCCTCGTCTACCACCACCAGCGACCACTTCACCTACGCGTGACTCGAGACAACCACAACGACAGGCATCAACTCCTCCATGTCGGCGATGGTGATTTCGTAGGTGGTGAGAAGCACGTCGAACTTGTACACCTCGTGGTCCACGCCCTCGGGGATCTGCTTGCTGTTGTAGTACCACTCGTACTTCTCGATCAGCTTGCGCACCTCCTTCCCGCCCTCGTTGTCGTGGTACATGATCACGTTCAGCGACGTCCAGCTCTCGATCTCGCGGCGCCAGAAGCCCAGCGTCGACAGCGGCGCGATCACCAGAATCGGCTGCTGCGTCTGCATGCTAGAGGTGACGGAGACGCCACACATTCACTTGTGGATCACGTGTTCCATCAGGCTGATCACCTGGATCGTCTTGCCCAGACCCATCTCGTCCGCCAGGATGCTGTTCTTGCCCTCGTTGTAGTTGTTCTTCAGCCAGCGGAAGCCCTCCCATTGATACGACCGCAGCGTCTACTCCTCACACCTCCACACAACACGCACCTTCCCCTCCTTGAACGTCAACATTGACTTCTCGCCGCGCATCACGCGCTCCGCCTTCGACTTCAGCGGCGCCAGTTTCCACTCGGGCACGCGCTGTCGCTGCTCGTACGCCTCGATCATCTCCTTGTCCGTGATCACGTCGCGCTTCTCCCACGTGCAGTCCTTGTAGCTCAGATCCGCCCACTTCACAAGGTATCTGTTGATCATCATGAACCACTGAACGCACTTCACGTCGTCCTCGCTGTCGTTCTGGATGCAGGAGATCAGGTCGTTCATCTCCGCCAGCTTCGCTTCGTACTGTTCGCGCCGCTGCTGGTACACGTCTTCCAGCGCGTTGCACATGATCACGACCGCGCAGTTCGGGTTTTGGTTGTATCTAGTCATGACGCTCACTCCACACACACACAAGTGACAGTTGGCGAAGAGTAAGTCCAGGTCTGCGAAGAACTCTTGGTCACTGGTGTAGGCTTCTCTGACGACGCCCTCCTCACTACCCTTCACACAGCACGTCTGGCTTACTCGTCGAACAGCACGCCATCTTCGCGCATCAGCTGCTTCTCCGCACCGCTCAGCTTCTCCATGATCTTCTTCACCCACATCGGATGTTTCACCACCTCGTAGTACCCCGGCGCGCCGTCGCGCACCTCGTCCACGCGGTCCATGAACGGATCGATGTACACGTACCCGCCGCCACTCACCTCGCACAGCGCCGTCAGGATGTCGCGACACCCGCGCTGCCAGAAGCCTCGCATGTCCAGCTCCATGTCCTTGCTGCACGCCACCACGCGCTCGATCTCGCAGTAGTTCGGGTTGAAGAACGCCTCCTCCGCCGTGTTCGGCGCGTACTCCACGATGTACCCGTTGTCGTCGCGCGGCAGCATCTTCACGAAGCGATACAGTCGCGACTTGCCGTGCGGTGGATTGTCGTTCACCATCGTGTCGTATGACAACCAGGCGAGGTGCAGGTACGACTGCCGCTTCCACTTCACCAGGTACTCGAAGGCGCTGTTGTCGAGGTCGCCCTCCATCTGCGGCGCGCTGTCCGTGATTCCCTGTGGTATGAGAGCGAAGGAGAAGGCGTACGATGGCGAGGCGGGAACGGCGCGACACCTCCGCCGCCTCGGGCGTGTTGGGCAGCACGCGACGACCCAGGATGCGCTCGATTTTGCTTCCGGAGTCGGAGAAGCTGTGCGAGGTGTGGGAAGACACTCTGTCCGTGTCGTCGTCGGAATCATCGCTGGCATCGGAGAGGAAGTTCTGGGGAATGAACGCGTGGCGGCGACTAGGCGTGAAACACGGAGGAGAGAAGATACATGCGCGTAGAGCGTCGGGTGGTCTCCGGCTCCGATTCTTCCTTCACCACTGGAATACCACGCTGCTTGGCATGCTTCGACGATTTGTCGTCACCGTCCGAGGAATCGTCGCTCCAAGGATGCCCTCGAAACGAATACGAACTCCGAGTGCGTCTTCTCCTCGTCGAATCCGTGTCGTCGTCGTCCTCCTGTCTGCCGCCGTAGTCGTCCTCACTACGGATCACCACTGCAAACGCGAAACGAACTCCGAGGGCATGTCCTCCATCTCGTTCTCTTGGATATCGAAATCCTCGTCGCTGTCCTCCTTGCGGATTTTCTGTCTCTTGGGAACGCTCTGCTGTTCAGATACCGACAAGCACCACGTACCGGCGTATAATCCGTTCTCCTGTCCATTTCGCGACACGCCGGACACAGAAAGCTACGGAGTCAGACGAAATAGGCACGAGAGCCTACTGAGGACTGGCGTATGCCCTTTCAATCTCCTCCTTCGTCATTCCAAAGCACTCCGGATGAATCTTGTTGTGATAGGGGCACTGGGGGCCCTGGCAGGTGAGTATCAGTCCATTACCTTGCTGGCGACAGATACAGATGTCTGCGGGGTGCTGCTGCACTGCCTGGGACGATCCGTTGACGGTAGGTCCACTCATCCCTGGTTTAATGAAGCCAAATTTGAAAACAGCCAGCACCAGCCGTTTCGTCCCGTGCTCCGTTCGCTTTCTTTCCTCGCGCTCCGCCAAGTGCGCCCTCGCCACCGCTGAATCCACTGCTCAACGCATCCATCGGACGTGTTCCAACAAACAACGCAGAAAAAGCTGCCGATACTCTACGCATGTTTAGTGCTTGCGAGCAGGAGCCTCAGAACCCTCCTGGAAATTGTTCTTGAAACGACGAGTCATGGTCTTGAGGTAGCTCATACGACCCGTTCCCTGACCTCGGCGACGAGAACTCTTCAACGCCCAGTTGTCTACGCACGGTTACAATCCTCCCTCCCGAACGACCTCAGCACGCACTTACAGTGTCTCATCTTGGCATCAGGGTAACCGCACGATCCACATCTGCTCTTCTGAATGTGGAAAGCACGACGTCCGCATCTTCTGCAGATGGTGTGAGTCTTATCATGTCTCTTACCGAAAGAAGAAGTACCCTTAGTCTACACACCGATTAATTTCCCAACTCCACCAAAGCGCGCCAAAGACACACATGACGCAACCGTGCACTTCCGGTCCTCCCAAATCGAACCGTCAGCCTCTACACGCAGGCACGACAACACATACCATTTCTCGTGATTTCTAGCAGCGATTCTGTTTCACTACCAGCCAAGAATGGAGGAGAGAGAAACGTGCAGTGGTCCTTCCTTATCAACCCTCTTTCCACTGTAGGTACCATCGTCCGAATATGCCTCCTAGGACCGTATTCGTGTTCGATTCTGTTCCGAGAACGGGAAACAGTCGCTCCATTCTGAAGGACATGCTGTGCGGAATCCACTCCAGAAGTGAAGGAGAAGTGGGAAACCCATAACCAATGTTTTCGGTCTCCGCTCACGCGATGACTGAAAAGGGCGGGAGTTCGTCTACGGTCTATTGACGTCGAAAACTATGCTGATAGTTTCTTACCCTAACCCACGCTTTCTCGCAGCGATGCGATCCAGGGTGTTTTGTGTGTTTCCCCTCAACAAGAAACACTAGTAGACCCGCTTGTGCCGTTTCGTGAGTACCGAAACCAGAGGTCCGCCTCGTGGCATGGGCAACAAACAAACGAAGGTACAGCTAGAAAAACTCCTCCACGTCGTAGTCCACGTCCTGGTGGCGTCGCTTCCGACTCAGCTCGCTCCGTCTGTGCTTCTCCTTCAGTCGCTTCTCGTTCTCGATGGGGTCGATCACTACGCCTCACTCCTCCCCTGCGCCTCTACCCTCGATAGTGTGTCGATCCAGCGTCGAAACGCACGCCTGGTTCACCTTCTTCTGCAATTTCCGCATCACCTCGACGCGATTCGCCACAATGGAGCGGTGGAGTGATGACACCAGCGAGAAGTTGCCCTTATCGTCGATGTGAATCGCCTGCTGCTGCTTGAACACGTCCTTCACTCGCCTACACCTCACCCGCGCGAATGATACCCACTGAGGCATCCATTCCGCCTCATCCACGTTGAACGACACGACAACACGCGAAGTCAGGTCGGATGGAGACGCATTTCCTTCAAGGGTGAAGACAAGAAGAAGGGTCGCTACCTCCGACGGCTTTGTAGCGGTTTATATTCACAGTGATTTTGTTTTCGGGAACCTCGATGAATGGGTTCTTCGGATCCGCTTTCCGCTGCTTTGAGGAGAAGAATCTGCAAAGAACCGCGGAACGATTCGCAACGACAGTTGATGTGGCACAGAGTGAAAATCGACCCACCAACAGAGGGAAACGGTACATGGCAACGAAGAATACGTCCAGAAAGGGAGGCGGGGAAAACGGTTATTCGGCGAATCTGAGGGACGCGGGTATTTCAGGAACGAAGGAAGATCGAGTCTTCTGGAGCCGAGAATAAACAAACAGAGGGAAACCAAAACGATATGAAGCGTTACTCCTCCTTCTGTTTATCACACTCCAACTCCTCGTGGAAGGCGCCATACACGTAAACGAAGATGACCACGTTCGTCGCAATTACTGCCGCAATCGCCCTATGCGTCACATGCTCGATGAACAACGAACGCTATCGTGTTGATGGTATTCGGGTTCTTCACGCCTATCACTATTCATGACGAAGGAAGAAATCGAGTACAGGGCAGAAGAACATACATGAAGACGAACAGAACCGACAGCGGCACAGCGACCATGAGGCATGAGAACTTCACGAGTTTGTTAAGCACGAACTTGTTTCCAGGAGCAATGAGTCTAAAGGGAGAAGCAGCGCCCTTCTCTTACAGGTTTTCGACCGCCTTGTTGGACATGGTCACGTGTGAGAAAGCAACAGACAAATAAAAGAACAAATGACTTCACTAATCCCAACCATCGAGCTCCGTTTCTCCCGCTCCCTTCAAGAACGAGGCAACGGCCTCGGAGTCCACCTTCACCTTCTTCGTCTCCACATCCATCACGCCCGACTGCTGAGGCTCCATTTCCTCGGGAGCTTGTTCCACGTCGGAAGTGGGCTTCTCTTCCTTCGTTTCTTCCTTCTTTGTTTCTTCCTTCTTCGTCGTTCCCTTCTTCGTCACCTCCTTCTTCGCCGTTCCCTTCTTAGCAGACTCCTTCATCCCACTCTTCCCTGGATTCCTCTCCTCGTAGTGACGCTTGCGATTCTCTCTCTTCTCCTTTCCCAACGCCAGCTGGTGGTTGTTCAGCGTCACCAGCTGCGGAAGCATCGACTTGATCTCCGACGTCACCTCCGTCAACTTCGACTCGTTGCCTTCGTGCACCGTGTAGAACAGGTTCTGCGCGACGTTCAGCTTCGTCAGACTCTACGCCTCAATCTACAGCCCAATCACTACAGGCATCTTGGAAAACACCGACAGCACCTTCACATTCTCTAAAAGATTGTTGCCCAAATCCAGCTGCGCCAGGTGGACCAACTTCGTGATCTCATCGGGGATGGAACTGATCTTGTTGCTGTTGAGGTTCAACTCCTTCAAATCCGTCATGTGGAACACGGGAGGGAATTCGTGAAGTTGGTTGTGTCCACTACGCGTGAAGAGGGGTAAGAGAATGAACAGTGACAGCTTTCGGAGCTTTGTGAGGTGCGCAAACGACTCCTTGGAAATGGAAGAAATGGCGTTGTTTGACAACACGAGCGTATTGAGTTGCTGGAGCGAGCTCACGAACTCTACGCTCTCCAGCTTGTTGTTGTTCAGCAGCAGGCACTTCAGATTCACCATCTTCACGAACGCGAAGTCAGGAATCACGCCAATTCGGTTGTTACCCAGATTCAACAACACGAGCTTGTCCAGCAGCAGAATGCCACGAATGCCCTTTCCCGACAGCATGTTGTTGCTCAGATTCAAAAACGTCAACTCCTTCAACTCCTCCAGGGCCTATCGGTGATACGGTGATTGGAAACGCTACCCGAACGGACTTCAACTGGTTGTGGGACAAATCGATGCGATTTGCGCGGTCCACACACGATAACGTCTCAATCTTCGTTATTCCCAACTTGGATAAGTTCACCAACTTGGAACCCGTGTACGAACTCAGTTTGTCTCGTAAGACAGTACCAATAGTCGTATTGTCGAGAACCGCAATTGTACTGTTCGTCTCCTCCGCATTGTCACTGGACGCCGCAGTTATATCCTTTCCCCTAGCTGGATTCCCGCTCATGAGTCTTTGTTTGATGGAAGAGGAGAGAAGGGTGTCGTGATTGTTTGCTGTGAGTAATGAAGAAGAGGTGATTCGACTGTGACAGAAGCCAAACAACTGTTCATGAAGCGAGCCCATGCATCGAACGAAGACGATCATTCCTTCCTGAGCGACAACTCCTCCTTTCTAAGCCAATTCCTTTACAGTTATCGCGTTTGGGAGAAGTGATGAATAGACCCCGCTCTCCCGTCCAAAGTGGTGAAAGAGGAGAAGGAGGAAGAGCCTTCCACGATCGATCCCTTTGTAGCTCCCTTTCCGAACCGTTATCGAGACAAGTTCGTGACGCCTTGCAATGACTGCTTTGTGAACTGGTACGGAATGTATGAGATCTGTTCACTGTCATAGCCATGTTTGTCGCCATCATCCAGAGAAGCGACTCAAATTGCTCATTATCGGCCACAATCCGTCGGAGCATGCATGGAAGAGCGGGAACATGTACAGCAATCCGACCAATCGGATGTGGAAGATTCTGACGGGAACGCTCGTCTCGTCACCGGAATACAGGGTTGGAGTTGGCTGTGTGGTTGATCCTCAGGGAATCATCCAAAGCACACTCTCCATCAATGATCAGAATTCCCTTCCCGCAGAGTATGGTATTGGCTTCTGCGATGTGGGTACGGTTCCTGGAAACCAATCAGACTCCTTCTCCAAGTCAGAGTTGGAGGCGTGGCGCATTGACTTCTACAGACGTCTGAGGAATCACCTGAAGCGTGTCTGCAAGCAGGATCACGATGAGCCGGATGTAGGAGAGTGGGGTTCTAGTGAGGATTAGTGCTCATTGCATTGTCATGCTCCATCCGTGGTGCTCTTCGCTGGAAAGAAGCAGGTTGGAGTCTGTGGAAGGAGTTAAGAGTAGTACTGCATTCTCTCTGGGAAGTCTGCCGCTCCGACGGGTCTTCAGACGACACTTCCGGCGAATTGGCCTTTTGGGACGCGTGAGTGTTTGTGTTGGGAGTTGAGCGACAGAATCGAAGGTGTTCGTGTGCCCGAGCACGAGTGGAAGAGTTGTGATGAAGAAGGAGGAGTTGGCGAGGTGTTATGAGGATGTGTTTGATGTCGTGAGAGGGGTTGATTGGAGTGTTTGTTGTGAAAGGGTTGGTAGAGGAAAGAGAAGGGTAATTGCGATTAGTTGAAGAAGCGCTGAAGAGCGCCGATGTCTGTGAGTAAGAAAGGGAATGAAGGAGGTACTTCCTCGGATGGTGACGTCATCCTTATACTGGAATGCATAACTTGTAAGAACCACATTGGTGAGATTCGGCATGTCTAAACATCATTTCATGGTGTTTGAGAATCACTCTCAAGAGTGATGTGACGAGGGAAGGAAAAGATACCATAACAAGTACCGAGTTCTGTTGTGAGTGTTGTGAGCTTGGGCAAGTCTAGTCAATCAATTCACTTAACTAGAATCACTTCGCATTATCAACATGGTTGAAGTACTATCCCTGAAGCGGAGGGGGCTACAACCTCCTGTTATAGAAATCAATTCGGGCAAGTCTAATCAATCACTCCCATCACAATCAATCACTCTCAAATATAACACGAGAACAAGAAAGGAAGGAAGCATCATGTAGCATAAGTGATCTGAGAGAAGGCATGTCTAGTCATCACTCACTGTGAATGAGAACACTCTTTAACTCCAATGAAGCATAATTGAATACTCTGATCCCCATCTCAATCACTTCCAACGCATCCACATTCTCTATCTTAATCACCCTGTAATCAGAGAAGGAATAATCCCGAACCCTCAGCTCCCTCAACTGGGGACAATTCTTCAAATAGAAATGACGATCTGGATCATTACCAGAACTATTCTTGTGTTGGGTGAAGCTGTTCATTCCAATCTCCACACTCTCCAACGAATACAATCCGATCAATCTCACTTCTTTCACAAACTCAAATCCGTTAATTCCAATTCTCAATGACTTCAATCTGGGATACACACTCAAATTGAATACAGTTACATTCGCAAATGGACACACATAATTACCAATCACCAAATCAGTTATCTGGCCAGAACCACGAAGAATGTTCATACAGAACTCGTACATCTCTGGAGTCTGAATGCTGAAGAATTGATAGAAATCACCAATGACTATGGGTAAGAGAGGGATGAAGTGAGGACTTCCTCGAACTGTGACGTACTTTCTGTGGTAGAATGCCTCTGGAAGAAACACACTGTTGAGTCTGGGCATGTCTAAACATCATTCATTGTGGATGAGAATCACTCTCAGCAGTGATGTGATAAGGATTATTGAATGATTCACTATAGCGACTATGTACCACCTTTGAAGTAGTTCTGAGTGAAGTGAGTTTGGGCAAGTCTAGTCAATCAATTCACTTAACTAGAATCACTTCGCATTATCAATGTGGCTGAATCACTCCACTTGAATTTGAATGCGCTATAACCCAATTGAATGGAAGTCAATTCAGGCAAGTCTAGTCAATCACTCACATCATATTCAATCACTCTCAAACACAGCACGACGACAATCATAGAATGCATCATAACCGAACAACAGTGATTTGAGAGAAGGCATGTCTAGTCATCACTCTCTGTGAATGAGAATACTCTTCAACTCCAACGAAGCAGCATGGAAGTTGTAACTCTCGGCATCCAAATCACCCATTTCAATCACTTCCAACGCATCCACATTCTCAATCTCAATCACAGTGTACTCAGAGAAGGAATACTTTCCAATCTTCAGTGACTTCATCTTGGGACAATTCTTCAGATAGAAATGACGATTTGAATCATGTGTGATTTGATACACACTCTGGAACTTCGAAAAACTGTGCTCTCCAATCTCCACACTCTCCAACTCACTCAATCCAATCAATCTCAACCCTCTCACATTCTCAAAGTTGCTATCTCCAATCTCCAATCTCTTCAACCCACGATACACACTCATATCCACACTCCATACATATCCATCACACTCACCATTCCCAATCACAATCTCACTCGAACCACGCGTCACTCGCCCACCACTACAATTCTTCAACAAATTGTACGTCTCATTACTCTTCAGCATCCACTCAATCAACACCATCACCAACACTATCACCAGCACCAACGGAACAAAACCAACCACCAACCACTTCTTCTTCCCTCTCAACCACTTCTCACGCCTCATCACACGCTCTCGGAACAAACTCATTTTCATCCCAGAAGGAAGCGAACGCTCTCTCAAAGGCACGTCTATCACT
>ERZ1106923.463-NODE-463-length-14897-cov-2.869088_pt1 | contig 14897 bp, 10 predicted proteins | sample MGYA00403657_ERZ1106923 | MGnify/ENA primary metagenome ERZ1106923 (study PRJEB35170, sample SAMEA104062425) | human gut metagenome | biome: human gut; feature: human-associated habitat; material: faeces | place: Denmark | collected 2012-06-19 ...
GGGCTGGCTCGTCAATATGAAGCTCGTTTCTGACGATAACGACATCATGATCATCACGACGGGCGGCACGATCATCCGCATGCATGCGGATTCTATCAGCCGCATCGGCCGCGCGACCCGCGGCGTCCGCGTCATGAACGTCAAGGACAGCCTCGTGGCGACGGTGGACGTCACCGAGCGCGACGACGAAGCGGAAACCGCGGCTCCCGAAGAAACGGCCGCCGACCTCTCGCCCGAGGAACTCGCCGAGGGCGCCGAAACGGTCGAGGAAGAGGACGACGCTCCCGATACCGACGACGAACCCGCCGAAGCGGAGGACGAAGGCAATATTGAGGAAGAAACGGAAAGCGATTCTCCCGACGAAGAATAAAGAAAAACCGTAAAGAATAAAAATAAGGAATCCCGCGCCCGATATTCGGACGCGGGTTTTTCTGTAAGCCGCCGCATAAACTGAAAAAAGCACATACGGAGAAAATCCGTATGTGCTTTGCCGTTTTTTGATGGTACGACGCTCGGTTGTTTTTTTCGATAAATGGTACAGATACAGAGCGCCGTTGTTTTGCGGGGACAGTTCTGTTTGTTTTTCCGATAAATAAGCGACGATTCTCTGTCGTTTTGTTTATTCGTCGGCAGGATTGAACATGTCGAAAAATTTAATCAATATGCTGGAAATGGGTACGGCGGCCTGAACGATGACGACGAGCAGCAAAATCTGCGTGAGGTTGAATTTCAGGGTGTCCCAGCCCTCGTAGACGATATTTCCGAGTACGGGAACGGCCAATACGGTGACGCACAGAGCGGTCATGCAAAAGAATAGTGTCGTGCGAATGAGATTGAGCGGCTGACAGATGCGGAACAGCATCACGAGTCCCGTAAACGTCAGAGACATCATCAGCATGGCGTTGTAAACGGTTTCCGTTTCTCCCGCGGCGTTCGTAAATTCAAAGAGGGAGGAGAGGGATGTCTGATTGATGATATAAAGGGCGAGAATTCCGAAAGCCATGGTGAAAGCTCCCGGCATGGCGCGGCTGACGACGAAGGGGATAAATTTCCCTTTGACGCGGTTCGTATTCGGCTGCAAAGAGAGCACGAAAGAGGGGATCGCGCTGATGAGCACTTCAAACATGAGCATGTTGTTCGTCGTGAAGAAGTACGCACTTCCCGTAAAGATACAGACGAGCGCCAGCAGCATGGTGAGCAGGGTCTTCATGATATAGAGGGAGGCGGAATCCTTGATGTTGTTGATAACCCGCCGTCCCTCGTTGACGATTTTCGGCATGGAGCCGAAATTATTGTCCTGTAAGACGAGGTTGGAGACGTTTCTCGCGGCGTCGCTGCCCGAAGCGACGGACACGGCGCAGTCGGCCTCCTTCATGGCCAGAATGTCGTTCACGCCGTCGCCCGTCATGGCGACAGTATTGCCCGCCTTTTTAATGGAGCGGATAAGGATTGCCTTCTGTTCGGGCGTGACTCGTCCGAAAACGGTGTATTGATTTGCGGCGTTTTCCACTTCTATATCGGAAAGCCCTTCGAGGGAAAGGAACTGCGAAGCGTTCTTTATTCCCGCGCGGCGGGCCACTTCCGAGACGGTCACGGGATTGTCGCCCGAAATGACCTTTACCGCCACGTCGTTTTCGCGGAACCACTTGATCGTCTCTATCGCATCGGGACGAATGTTGTCCGAAAGAGTGATGATCGCGATCGGGCGGAATACGGTGGGCAGCTTGTCGCCCTGAATCTGGGCGGGAGAGTGCGCCAGCACCAGCACCCGAAGTCCCATCTGCGCGTATTGTTTGACGATTTTTTCCACGCGTATGGGCATGGGCTTTAAGACGAATTCGGGCGCGCCCATGGCAAACGTCCCCGCTTCCCCGAAAGTGACGGCGGACAGCTTTCTCGCCGACGAGAAGGGCAGAATCGCACTCGCTTGCAGGGCGGAGGAATGTCCGAACCGCTCATAGAGCGCGATAGAGGTCTGATTGTTGTCTTTCAGGGACGCCAGCATGGAGCCGAGAATATCGTCCACCGAATATTCCGTGGCGTTGTTGAGCAGGACGCAGTCGCTCACCTTCATGCGCCCGTCCGTAATCGTGCCCGTCTTGTCGAGGCAGAGCACGTTGACGCGCGCGAGCATTTCGAGAGAATACATGTCCTGAACGAGGGTGTTGTATTTCGCGAGCCGTATCATGCCCACGGACAGAGCCACGGTCGTCAGAAGCAGGAGGCCCGAAGGAATCATGCCGATGACGACGGAACAGGTCTTTTGTATCGTGTCGTTGAGCGTGGGGTTGTTGGAAAACAGAGTGGCGAAAAAGCCTCCGCCCGCGCGGATATCCGCCCAGCTCCCGCCGAGATTTTTGAAATTGGTGAGGAACATGAAAATCGCGATGGGAATGATGATGAATCCGATGACCTTGATGAAGAGGTTTATGGAGTTCATGATTTCCGAGTTCGGCCGCTTGTACTTTTTCGCCCGCGCGGTGAGCTTGCTGATATAGGTATCCTCGCCGATTTTATCCACGCGCACGGCGCAGTGTCCGCTCGCGACGAACGAGCCTGCATAGAGCGTCTCGCCGTTCTCCTTTTTGACGGGTACCGATTCGCCCGTCAAAAGGGACTCGTTGAGCTCGGCGGTTCCGTCGAGCATAATGCAGTCGGCGGGTACCTGCTGGCCCGCTCCGAGCAGGAGAATGTCGTCGAGGACGATTTCGGAAATGGGAATTTCCCGCTTTTTCCTGTCGCGGATCACGCGGGCGGTGGGGGAAGATAAAATGGATAACCTGTCTATCTTCTTTTTCGCGCGGATTTCCTGAATGATTCCCATGCAGATGTTGCAGAGGAAAATGAGCACGAAGGTAAACTGCGTAATGGGCGCGTGCGCGGACAAAAGCGCCAGAGCCGCCAGGAGACACAGCAGGTTGAAGAAAGTGCAGATGTTGCTAATAAAAATGCTCTTGTAGGTCTTGGAGTATTTTTTCTGCGCACGGTTGACGAGACCCTGCTCCTGCCGTTCTTCCACCTGACTCTTGGAAAGGCCTTCCTCGACGTCGGCGTTGAAACGCGGTACGTCCGAAGGGGGCACGCCCTTTTTATTCTTCTTGCGGGAAGCGGGTTTTTCCTTCGGAAAAAGGGACTGAAATCTCTTTTCCCGCTTCTCTTCCTCGGAAGTATATTCCGGTTTTTGCTGTTTTTTCTTTTTCATGATTTGCGTTTTCTCCGAAAGTTCTGCTTTCCATAAAAGAACGTTGTTATCCCTTCTATTATAGCATAGCTGTTTGTAAAATACAAGTTTTTTGAGGAATTTGCGTCAGTTTCGTTACATTTAATTGCTTTTGCCCCGTAAAAGTAGTATAATATTTATCGAAAATGAAAATATTTCCGCCCGGAGGCAAAATTTTATGATAGACATCAATCTCATCAGAACCAATCCCGAATTGGTGAGAGAAAACATCAAGAAAAAATTTCAGGATAAAAAGCTCCCCCTCGTGGACGAGGTCATCGAACTCGACTTAAAGCGCCGCGCTTTGATTGCGGAGGGAGACTCTCTCCGCGCCGCGAGAAATTCCCTCTCCAAGCAGGTGGGCATGCTCATGAAACAGGGGAACAGGGAAGAGGCGGAAAAAATAAAGGCGCAGGTCGTCGCGGATGCGGAGCGCCTCGCCGCGATCGAAAAGGAATCGGCGGAAATCGATGAAAAGCTCAAAAAGGACATGATGGCCATTCCCAACATCATCGCCCCCGATGTGCCCGTCGGAAAAGACGATTCGGAAAACGTCGAACTCAAACGCTTCGGGGAACCGGTCGTTCCCGATTTTGAAATTCCCTATCACCTCGACATTCTCGAAAAACTGGACGGCATCGACGTCGATTCCGCCCGCCGCACTTCGGGACAGGGATTCTATTATCTGACGGGCGACATCGCAAGGCTGCATTCCGCCGTTCTGACCTATGCGCGCGATTTTATGATCGATAAGGGCTTCACTTACGTCATTCCGCCCTTTATGATTCACGGCGACGTCGTTTCGGGCGTCATGAGCTTCGACGAAATGGAAAACATGATGTATAAGATAGAGGGAGAGGACCTCTATCTCATCGGTACGTCCGAACACTCCATGATCGGCCGCTTCATGGGACAGATCATCGACGGGAACAAGCTCCCCCTGACGCTCACGAGCTATTCGCCCTGCTTCCGCAAGGAGAAGGGCGCGCACGGGATAGAGGAGAGGGGAATCTATCGGATTCACCAATTTGAAAAGCAGGAAATGATCGTCGTCTGCCGCCCCGAGGAGAGCGACGAATGGTATGAAAAGCTGTGGAATTATACGGTAGAGCTCTTCCGCTCCATGGAAATTCCGGTAAGACAGCTCGGTTGCTGTTCGGGAGATCTCGCCGACCTCAAATACAAGAGCTGCGACGTCGAGGCGTGGAGCCCCAGACAAAAGAAATATTTTGAAGTGGGTTCCTGCTCCAACCTCACGGACGCGCAGGCGCGGCGGCTCGCGATCCGCTATAAAGATTCGGACGGAAAGACGAAGCTGGCGCATACGCTCAACAATACCGTGGTGGCGCCTCCCCGCATGCTGATCGCGTTTGTGGAGAACCATTTGCAGGCGGACGGCAGCGTGACGATTCCCGCAGTGTTGCAGCCGTATATGGGCGGCAAAAAGGTCATTACCCCCAATAAATAATGAAATATCTCTTTTTTGACATCGAGTGTGCCAGCGTGTTCAAAAACACTGCGAAGATCTGCGCATTCGGCTATTGTCTTACGGACGAACAATTTCATATTCTGGAAAAAGAGGATATCCTCGTCAACCCGCAGGGCGGGTTTCATCTGACCGACCGAAAGGGCGCGCAGGGACTCGTTCTGCCCTACGAGTATAAGGAATTCAAGAATTATCCGACCTTTCCCGAACTGTCCCCCCGCATCTACGCGCTTTTGGAGGATTCCGACACGCTGGTGGCGGGGCATGCGACCATGAACGACGTCAAGTATCTCAATCTGGAAACGAAACGCTTTTCCCTGCGTTCGTTCCGTTTCGACTTTTTGGATACGCAGTTCGTATACATGAACAAAATCGGCGTATTCAACCGCCAGTTCGGTCTCGGTTCCATCGCGGAGGCGCTGGGGGTGGAATTTACGCCCCACCGCGCGGCCGACGACGCCTATGCGACGATGAAAATCGCCGAGGCCATGTGCCGGGAAGAAGGGCTGGATTTTTCCGCGCTCTTAAAAAAGTACGAGATTACCGCGGGGCATATCGAAAATTACGAGGTGCGCCAGAATACCTCCTCCGCATATGCGGCGTATGTCGCGGAGGTGCAGAGGCGAAAAGAAGAGCGGGAAAAAGCGCGCGTCGAGTTTCGCGAAAAACGCCGCCGCAAAAAGGAGGGCATACTCAAAAATAAGACGGTGTGCTTTTCGCATCCCTTGGAGGAGTCGCTTTCCGTCAGCAAGCCTTTGGCTGCCGCGCTGTTTGCGGCCGGCGGATTTTACGGCTTTCGCGCGGAGGAATGCGATTATTACGTCTGTCTCGGAGAGGAGAGCGGCCCCAGAATCAAGTCCGCCGCTTCCCGCGGCGCCCGTATTCTCACGCACGAAGAGTTTGCCGCCCTCACGGCGCGGGACTCGGTGCGGGGATAGAACAGCCGACGCAAGGAGAGGCCATGAACGATTTGCCCGAAAAATTTATCGAAAACATGAAAAAACAGCTTCCCGAGGACGAATGGGAGGCTTTTTTTGCCGTCTATGCCCGTCCGCCGTACAAGGGACTGCGCGTGAACGCCTTAAAGATTTCCGCGGCGGAGTTTGAAAAAATTTCCCCCTTTCCCTTGCGTCCCGTCCCTTGGGCGGAAAACGGCTTTTATACGGACGGGGAAAAGACGGGCGCGCACGCCTATCACTTTGCGGGGTTGTATTATTCTCAGGAACCTTCCGCCATGTGCGCGGCGCCCCTTCTGGACGCAAAACCGAACGAGAGAGTTTTGGATCTTTGTTCCGCTCCGGGCGGGAAGGGAACGCAGCTCGCGGCGGCGATGAAGGGGGAAGGGATTCTCGTCCTGAACGAGCCCGTCTTTTCCCGCGCGCAGATTCTCTCCCGCAACGTCGAGCGGCTGGGCGTGAAAAATGCCGTAGTCCTGAGCGAATACCCCGAGACGCTGGCAGAATATTTTCCCGAATATTTCGATAAAATTTTAGTGGACGCCCCCTGTTCGGGCGAAGGAATGTTCCGCAAGAATGCGGAGGAGGCGCTTTCCGAATGGAGCGAAGAAAACGTCGACATGTGCGCCGCGCGGCAGAAAGAAATTTTGGATTACGCCTTTCGGATGCTGAAAGCGGGCGGAAAGCTCGTCTATTCCACCTGTACGTTTTCAGAGGCGGAGGACGAGGAACAGACGAAAAATTTCCTCGCCTCGCATGCGGAAATGCGCCTCCTCGCGCAAAAAAAACTGTATCCGCATAAGGAGGAAGGGGAGGGGCATTTCGCCGCATTGTTTGAAAAGAACGCACGGGAGGAAAACGCGGACGGAGAAAACCATTTTGCGGCACTGGTTGAAAAGGAAGTGCGGAAAGAATACACGGAAGGAGAAAATACAATCGGGCGCACTTGTTTTCAAGGCAGCGGGAAAAGCGGCGGCGGTGCGCGGACACGAAGATATTCTTCCGCCGCGGGTGCGAGACCGCCGCGGACGCTCGTTCCCCGCGTCTCAAAAGCCTTGGAGAAGGTTTATCGGGAATTCGAGCGGGATTTTTTCTTCCGACCGTTTGCGGAAACGCTGCACGAAGCGGGAAACTTTCTGTATTCCCTTCCGAAAGAATGCTTCGATTTCGGAAAGCTCAACGTCCTGCGCGCGGGCGTGCGACTCGGAGAAATGAAAAACGGCCGTTTCGAGCCGTCCCATTCACTGGCGATGTGCGTGTCCCGAAAAGAGTGCAGAAACGTCGTTTCAATTCCGTCTGACGACCCACGTACGGACAAATTCCTGCGCGGCGAGACCGTGGGTGCGGAAGAGTGCAAAAACGGCTGGTGCATCGTCTGCATAGACGGTTATCCCGTGGGGCTCGGAAAGGCCGTAAACGGGACGATAAAAAATCATATTCCGAAAGGACTGAGAAAATTTTCCTGAATAAGGCCAATATCATACCAGAGAAAATACAGGTATTTCCGACAACGGCAGAAATACCTGTATTTTTGTTTGCGGAGAAAAGGATTTTCTCCGTTTCTGGGCGTTATCTTACAGGGATACGGTAAAATTTTTTGTCCGAGTAAGGTTGTAATATGAATTGAGGCGATATTTTTGAGGATACCGTATTTTCTGATCAATTATATCGCAATCGTTCAATGAAAACCCCCGCTTCCGAAGAAGCGGGGGTTTTGTGTTTACATGCTGCCCGTTAAAGGGCGGGGAAATTCGACATCAATCGTTGTAAGGGTCGTTATCGTCCTTGTTTTCCGGTTTTTCCTCGGGCTGTTTTGCCGGGGCTTCAACGGGTTTCTTGGAGTAACGGCGCTTGGCCGCATTCAGCGAAGCCGCATTGCTCGCGCCCTCGCGTGCCTTTTTGAGGTGGAATTTCTTGACGAGCTTCTGTACCAACAATCCGATCATTGCGATGAACAGCGCGATGGCGATGACGAGAGAGCTGATCAGCAGCCACATGTTCATATCGTTCGTATCGTCCGTCGTGTCGTCGGTGCTGTCGTCCGTATCCGTCGAATCCGCGGTCACGGAAACTTCGGTATAGCTGTAATCGACAAACATCGTATAGAGAGGATTGTCTTTTGCCGTCTCGGAATCTTCGTAATACAGATACGCGACGCCTTCGGTATAGGAGGATTGCGTATAGGAAGTATACTTGTTGCCGACCTCGTCTTTGTCGAGCGTCGAATCGTATCTCAAAAACAGAGGACTGTCGTAGAAGGAATAAGTGTAATAGGTAACGTTGTCCTTATAGCCTTCCTTGAATTCTTCGTCCGTCGTCCAGCCGTTGTCGTTCTTGATTCTCTCGATCGTTTCGTCGACGAGGGAGGAATACTTGTCGTCCACCGCGTCGGGAGTATTTGCGTCGAATACGACGTAGCTGCCTTCGGCGCTCTTCGTTTCTCCCGTGCGGTCGCCGCTCCATACTTCGAGGCGGTAATTCTTTTCTTCGTTTCCGGTGTGGATATAGAAGGTGCAGGTGACCCATTCGCCGTTCGTTTCGTCGCCGTCCACGGTCATCATGAGGTCGTGCTTCGGCGTTTCCGTATAACGGGCGAGCCCTTCGATCGTCGCGAGGTCGAACACCTCGGTGGTATAATTCTTGTAAGCGTAGTATTTACCGTCTTTATGATAGAACGCGATACCGTCTTTGCCCTGACCTTTCCACTTGGAATCGTCGTAGTTATAGGAGACTCCGCCGTCCGCGACGATGAGATTGCCTTCGTCGTCCTTTTCGTAGTTGGAGAGGTTGGCATAGAATTTGCCGCTCATTTCCGACGTATAGCCCGACCAGCGGGTATTCGCTTCATACAGACCGTTTTCTTCGTTGAGATAGAACGCGATGTCCGTCTTTTTGTCGAATTTCTTGTCGGAGGGGTCCTTCGCGCAGATATTTCCGTCGTCGTCGTACCAGTAGCTGTATTTCGGCGTGGTGAGCGAAAGGGTATCGCTGTATTTCTTCTCCGTCGTATCGACGAGGTAGATATACGCTTTGGCGCCCTTGCTTACCTTTACCTTTACCGAAACGGTGGCATAGGAACCCGAAGAAATCGTCTGCGAGGAGCCGATATATCCGTAGGCCTTTTCCGCATCGTTATAGACGAGAAGGGGCTGCGTCGCAGTTCCGAACAGTTCGTTCCACCATTTGTCCTGATCGTCGATCGTGACGTTATGAGCCGCCGCGAGCTTGTTCAGCCAGTAGTCCGCATTTCCTTTTTTATATTCGATGCGGTAGTTGGCCGCATACTTCTTGTTGATGAGACCGGCGTATTCATAGCCGTTGACTTCCTTGTCCGCGCCGCCCGCGACGACATAGCCGCTGCCGCCGTTTACGCCCTTATAGTTCTTGGGTACGGCCAGACCGTTTTCGATCTGTTTGTCGGGAATGGAAGCGGGGGAATCGAAGCCAGTAGATGCGGAAGCCGAGCTGTCTCCCGTGAGGGAAACGGATTGCGCGTAAGTACCCGTCGCCGAATAGGAGAACATTTTTTTCGTCATGTCGCAAATTTCAAAGTTTGCGAAAGCGGCATAACCAGCATAGTAGCTGTCGTTCGTGGTTCCGACGATCGTCGTGGGACCGTAGGTGAAATCGATTTCAAAGCTCCTTTCCTCGTCCGTCTCGTTTTTCACGAAGAGGAAGCACTGCTGCCAGCCGTCGTAGATGTCTTCTATCGTCTCGCCGTCCTCTCCGTCGATATCTACCGTCGTGATGGAGGTCGTGTCGAGAGAGGAGAGGGAGGTCGCATTGGTGGTGCCCGTCTCGCGCACCGTGATGCCCGCGCCCGTGAACCCGCCGATGTCCGACGTTTTCAGCCAGAAGGAAAGCATCAAATAAGAATCGGGAGCCAGCGTGAAGGCGTCGTCTTTGAGCGTCGCCGTATACGAAGCGCCGTCCGCACTCAGAAGCATGAGCAGATCCTTTGTTCCGTCGAAGGGGTAATTCTCAAAGTCGTCCTTGACGATTCTCTGCACGTATTTATTCTGATTATTTTTAAGCTCGTCTAAATTGACGCGCCCTACAAGGTCATTTGCCGTAGACAGTTTAAGGTCGCCGTAAACTTCTTTGCCTTCCGTGGGGGCGGAGACATAGGAGACGCCGTTATACTTTTCTTCGGTAAGGCCGGTTTTCAGAGTTTTTCCCGACAGGTCGTAAGCTTCCGAAGTCACTCCCGAAGAGAGGTCGATCGCGTATTCAAATTGGTCTTTGTAGGACTTATCCGCCTCGAAGATTTTCTTTTCCGAGTCCGTGAGAATATCTACCTTGTTGTCCTCGGGTAAATCTTTCACTTGTTCGTCGTAGGTTTCGTTGGAAACGACGGTGCATTCCGCGTCGTCGAAGAAAGCGTAGCCGTCCACGTACTCGAATTTATCCGTACCGCCGCCCTGGCCGAGACCGAGGACGATGGTGAAGGTGCTGGACGCATAGGAACAGCCTTTGAGACTGATGGTATATTCGACCCAGCCGTTATTTTCCCATTCTCCGTTTTCGGGCTTGGCATTGATTTTGGAGGTATCGATGTTTTTGATCTCCATCTGGTCGAGCGTAGTGCCGCCGACGGTATGCGTAACGCCGATATAGGCGCCCCTGTTTCCGTCCACTGCGGGGCCCGCTTCGTCCTTAGTGCCGTTGTAGGTCATGTCGAGCGTCTTGACCCAAACGGAGAAGATGGCGGAAGTGCCCGGTTCCAGAGTGACGGTCGTAGAGGAGGTATATTTCTGTGCGGTTCCCATTCCGTTGGAATAGGTGTTGTGGAGCATGAGGACGTGGTCGTTTTTGTCCGCGTCTTCTGCATCTTCCGCATAGTGGGTTAAAGGATTTTCGCAATCGGGGACGTCGTCGATGTCGATATTGAAATTATCCTTGTCCTTATCGTAGAAATCGAGGTCCTCGACGTCGTTGTCGTCGTCCTCTTCCTCCCACTTATCGTAGAAATCCAGCTTGTCCTTTGCGGTGAGGTTATCCCAATTTGCCTTTGCTTCGTTTTCCGTGTCGTAAGCGAGTCCCGAAGAAGTAGTGAGATTTTTCCACGCTTCCTCGGAGGTATCGATAATGCCGCTGGCCGCCTGAGAGGAGGAAGCGGAACCACTCGCGGAAGAACCCGTGGACTTACTCCAACCGGTGGGAGAGGTAATAATCAGATTCCTGCCGTTGTCGTCCTCGAAGAATTCGAAACTGCCGTTCGTAATGCGCGAGGTATCGTTTTCCGTGGTGGAGACTTCGGAATCGTCCACGCTGGAATCCTTGCTGTCACCGCATGCGACGAACGACGCTGCGGCAGCGGCAAGCATGAACGACGATAAACACAGGGCAAGAATTTTCTTATGCCTGCTTTTTTTGAAACTTGTTGTCATGTAAACACCTTCGGTTTTGTTTTTTACTTTTCGCTTTTGCGAACATTCCAAAATGTATGCTCTATTATTTTAATATAAAATCGATTTATAAGCAAGCGATTTACGGTGACAAATAAAAGAAAAAGTTTTATAAAATAGAAAAAATTACGCAAAATATCGTGTAAAGGGGAAAAGTCCATGCGCGCAGGACTTTTTGTTTTGTATATAACAAATTTTTCCGCGCGCACGGTTAAGGAGTTTTATGGAAAAATCCAAGGGAAAAATTTGGAAACTGGGCATCTGCGGCTGTGCGGTCGGAATCGCGAACAGCGTATTCGGCGGAGGCGGCGGAATGTTGGCGGTGCCCCTGCTCGAAAAGACGGGCATGCCCTCGCAAAGGGCGCACGCCACGGCGATTTTGGTCATTCTTCCCGTTTCGCTGCTCACTTTTATTCTGTATGCGATCAAGGGAATTTACGATTTTTCCGTGCTCATTCCCACGGCTCTCGGCGTTACGGTCGGGGGATTTTTGGGCGCGAAACTTCTCGGAAAACTCCCTCAAAAGACGGTGGGAATCCTGTTCGGGTGTCTGCAAGTCTTTGCCGGCGCGTGGCTGTTCTTCTTTCGTTGAGCTGCGGACGGTACATATGTCTTTTTACATTTATCTTTTACTCGGAATCCTCGGCGGTATTCCCGCCGGCATGGGCATGGGAGGGGGAACCGTGACGATCCCTCTCCTCATTCTCGTGGGCGGCGTGGAACAAAAGATCGCCCAATCTGCCAATCTCTTTTCCTTTCTCCCCATGAGCGCGTTTGCCCTTCGCGTCCATGCGGAAAACAAACTGCTTTCGACGGAGGGGATCGGCTGGATGATTGTTCCCGCTCTGGCGTTTTCCGCCGCGGGAACGTTTATTGCCTATGCGCTTCCCTCGGAAATTCTCCGCCGCGCCTTCGGAGTCTTTCTCATTATTTTATCCTTTTTTCAATTTCGCGGCGCCCTTTCGCAGGAAAACGGATAAGTACCCGAAAACAGTTGAAAAAATTTTCCTTTTGTGGTAAAATAATAAAAAACAAATCCGGCGCTTTGTCACGAGGCGAGAAAAGGAAGGAGCTCTTTTGAAAAAATATCGGTATTTGCTTTTTGATTTGGACGGCACGCTCACCTATTCCCACCCCGGAATTTATGCGAGTATTCGTTACGCGCTCGAAGATGCGGGGCGCGGGGAACCGACGGAGCGGCAGCTCAGAAGTTGCGTGGGACCGCCGCTCGTTTATTCTTTTCGTCATATTTTCGGCATGACGGAGGAGGAGACGAATCGGGCCGTCGTCAAATATCGGGAACGCTACTCCGAAAAGGGACTTTTTGAAAATTCTCCCGTTCCAGGCGCGCGAGAGACGCTGCAACGCTTAAAGGCGGCGGGGTACGTTTCGGCAATCGCCACTTCCAAGCCGAAAATTTTCGCGGAAAAGATTGCGGACAAATTCGAGTTTACGCCCTTTTTAGAGACCGTGGCGGGCAGCGGAACGGACGGCAGCTTTCCCACCAAGGGGTCGGTGATTCGCGAAGCCATGCGGCTTTTAAGGGCCGAGAAAGAGCTTTGTTTGATGCTCGGGGACCGCAGACAGGACGCGGAAGGCGCGCGGGAGTGCGATATAGATTTCGCGGGCTTTTCGGGCGGGTATGCGGAGCCGGGGGAGCTGGAAGCGGAAGCACCGGCGTTTTTATTCTCCGATTTCGAGGAACTGAGAGCGCGGCTCTGCCTTTGACAGCTTTCGCGGAGCCGGACGATTTTTCGGCGGTCGGTTCGGCGGATGGAAGCGTTTGTTGTTTTTTATCAATGAAAATGTGAAAATAAGGGGAGAAAGGGAGATTGTCTGCAAGGGAAGCAGACAGTCTCTTTCTCATACTTTTTCGGGAGAGTACGAAGAAAATTCGTGAAAAAGTTGCACAAAAAAGGAGCTCGAAAAATGTCTGAAAGTGTCAAATACAAAAAAAATTTCGTAAATTTACAAAAAATTTTTCAAAAGGGTATGGACAAATACGTTTTTATGTGATAAACTATGGGAAAACTTATTATGGGTAATAATAGGTTGTAAAGGGCGTTAAAGCGTCCGGGCCGAAAAAATTTCGGTCAAAAATTTTCCGGTTTACAAAAATTTGAAAATATCACACAGCGCGAAACGTCCGAACAGGGCGGTTTTTGCGCGGAATCGAGGTAAAAGAAAAGTGGAAAAAATAGGTATTATCGATTTGGGTTCCAATTCGGCGAGATTGGTCATCGTCAACTTGTTCACGGAAGGGCATTTCATGGTCGTGGACGAGCTGAAAGAGAGCGTGCGTCTCGGTCAGGATATGGACAGAGACGGCTTTTTGAAGCCGCAGAGAGTGGCGGAGACTATCAAGACGCTGAAAATGTTCAAGCGCCTTTGCGAGCTCTGTGGACAGAATCATCGCGGTTGCGACGGCGGCGGTCCGCCGCGCAAAAAATCAGCGCTCCTTTTTGGACGAGATACAGGCGACTTGCAATATAAAGATCCGCGTGCTTTCGGAGGAAGAGGAAGCGACGCTCGTCTATCGCGGCGTCATCAATACGATGGATATTCCCAAGGGGCTGATTCTGGAGATCGGCGGCGGAAGTACGAAAATCGTCTATTACAACCGTCGGAACATGCTCAATTACGCGACGCTTCCCTTCGGAGCGGTGACGCTCACGGATCTGTTCGCGGGGGATTGCACGCCCGAGGAAGCGGCGGGGAAAATCGAGGAATTTTTCACCGAGCAGCTCAAAAAGCAGCCTTGGCTGAAAGAGGTGGATCCCGAAACGCAGATGATCGGCGTGGGCGGGTCGTTCAGGAACCTGTTCAAAATCAGCAAGCTCGTCAAGAAATATCCGCTCGATACGGTGCATAACTACAATTTGGCCGTAGAGGATTTTACGAATATTTACGACATGATCAAAGTGTTGGACATCGACAAGCGCAAGAAGATCAAGGGACTCTCCCCCGCCCGTGCGGACATCATGCCCGCGGCGATGGCGATTGTCAAAGCGTTCGTTACTTATATGAACATCGAAAAGTTCACGATCGGCGGCAGCGGATTGAGAGAGGGAATCATGTTCAATCAGGCGCTTCCCGTCACGCTGGAAAAGCCGGTGTCCGACGTTTTGAGTTACAGTCTCGAAACGCTGGTGCGCTATTACGATTGCGATCCCAAGCACGTGGAACACGTGGTGCATCTGTCCATTCAGCTCTTCAAGCAGCTTCGGGTATTGCATAAGTTTTCCCGTCAGTATCTGAAAGTATTGAAAATCGCGGCGAGCCTGCACGACTGCGGCATGCGGATTAAATACTATAATCATCAGAAGCACAGCTGTTATATGATTCTCAATTCCTGCCTGTACGGGGCGACGCATCGGGAAATCGTGCTTGCGGCGTTTGTGGCGTGCTGCCATAAGAAGGAGGACATCTCGCTTGCGGAATGGCAGAAATACAAGGACATCGTTCTCGAAGAGGATCTCGACGCGGTGAAGAAGCTGGGCGTTCTTCTTCGGATCGCCGAAAGTCTGGACAGGAGCATGTCGGGCATGGTGACGGGCGTGAACTGCGATGTTCTCGGCGATTCGGTCATCATGAAGACGGAGGTCGCGGGAGACGCGGCGCTGGAAATCCGCGACGCTTCCACGGCGAACGGGGAGTTTAAGAAGGCTTTCAGAAAAAATCTGGAAATCCTCTGAGAAAAAGAAAAAAAGGATAAAGTGCCGCTTCTGCCTTTCGGGAAAAGCGGCACTTCGGTTAATCGGAAGGAGAAAACATGAAAATTGTTCTTGCCAGCGCTTCTCCGAGGAGACGGGAGCTTTTGAAAGAGC
>ERZ1106923.464-NODE-464-length-14823-cov-2.772413_pt1 | contig 14823 bp, 12 predicted proteins | sample MGYA00403657_ERZ1106923 | MGnify/ENA primary metagenome ERZ1106923 (study PRJEB35170, sample SAMEA104062425) | human gut metagenome | biome: human gut; feature: human-associated habitat; material: faeces | place: Denmark | collected 2012-06-19 ...
GGCGGACGCTCAGGCCGCAGACGGTGGCTTCCGCTTCGGCGATATAGCCTTCCTCGAATTTGACGGGAAACAGGAAGGGCAAAGAGAGCTCCGCGCTGCGGTGCACGCCGTCCGGATCGCAGAGAATGACGTCCGCAAAAACCGCGCCTTCCGCTTCCCCGCCGTTCTCGCCGCGCTTGCACGAAATCTCCGCCCGCGGCAGCACCGCCGCTTCCAACTATATTAATGAATTTAAAACCTATTTTTATGACCGCCGCCTGCAACGCCGAGGAATAATCTATCGGAACCGATAAAGACGCAGAACCGCTCACCCGCTCGGTAAAACGGAGAATATCCGCAACGTATCTGCACTTCTTCGCGTCTTTTTTATAAGTAATCTCACATTCGGGCGAAAATACGTCCTCGCAGGCGGGAAGCTCGTCGCGGATATACAATTCGCAATCCGCACTCAGAATAAATTCCGCGTCGATCTTGCACTTCCCCTTTTCTTCGTCCGTCCCCGCCGTGAGCACGGCCGATTTCACGTGCACTTTCGCGGACGCGGGAAGTTTCGGCATCGATTCGTCGCAGGGAATTTCCAGACGGAAGGGAATCAGGCGCTCGTACGAGCACAAGGACAGGTCGCTCTTTAACGCACAGATGTTCAGACTGATTTCCCCCGAAACGGAAATCTGTCCCGCTTCCGCACCGACATAGCTCACGCACACGTTTTCGCTGTGCATCAGAATGTCGCCTATGTAATCCGTCTCAAATTCGTCCTCCGTTTCCGATTCTCCCGAAACACATACCGTCTTGACGATCGACTGCGGACATTTTTTCGATACGAGCCCTTCTCCGTCCGAAAGATACTCCGCCTGCGCCGTCCCGTATACGGAAATATCGGCCCCGATAATTACGGAAATATACAGTCCCGAACCCTCCCGACGATAAGACACGTTATCCGTGTTCAGTTCCGCCCGCGCAAAACACGCCGGCGTCACCGCCTCGGATTCCGCACGGTGGGAAAACTCGGCGCCGCGCTCGGCACGGCAGACCTTGCGTTCGGCATCCTCGTATACGATGTTCAAAAAGAGCTTGCCGTTATAGCGAACCTCCCCGTCCGCACAAGTACATTCAGTGGGCACCGCCTTCGCGTAAATGGCGAGTATACCGGAAATTTCACTCCCCGGCAGACGGCACTCGACGATGGACTGACTGCCCGTGCGGCAGATTTCCGTCGTATAGCGATAAGTTTCGAAATGCGGTTTTATAGACATTTTGCTTTTACCCCGTTTGTTTTCTGTTGCCTTATCATTTTATGTGCCGCAAATCCGATTTATGACTTTCCCGAGAGAAAAATCCCCGCAAGTTTTTCGGCTTTTTGTCGAAAGAGAAAAAAGCATGCAAAAAGTCCGTCGGAAAACCCGACGGACCTGAACAGATACCTCTTTCGGAATCATTTTTCTTTGGCCGACAAGTTTTAACGATTTCTTTCCTTGCCGATTGTTTTCTTTTGCTCGTTATTATCTTTCGTCGATTGAATTCCCATCGTTCTCTTCCGTTAATCGCTGCATTTCTTTTTCGCCGTTTTTCGTCGCAGTTTTCTGAATTACTGTATCTGTTTGATTTTGACGCTGCCGCAGAGCACGTCGGAATAAGAGTACGCCGTCTTGCCCAAAAAATCATCGTCGTCGGGCTTCACTGTAAACAGTGCGGGATAAATTCCCGACAGTACGCCCGAATAGCTCAAAATTTTGTTTCTGCCCAGATTTACACGTACCGCTACGTGCTTATAGGAGCAGTCCTTTACCATTTGTTTGATGTCCGCTATGTTTTTGGTAGGCTTAATCATACGCTTATTATGCGCTTTCAAAGCCCTTTTTATACCAAAATCTGCCAGCTATTTTTTTGCGAGCACCTTTTTCAAGAACTGTCCCGTATAGCTCTTTTTTACTTTCGCGACCTCTTCGGGCGTGCCCGTGCAGACGACCGTTCCGCCGCCCGCACCCCCTTCGGGGCCTAAATCGACGATATAATCCGCCGTCTTGATGACGTCGAGATTATGCTCGATGACCAGCACGGTATTCCCGCCCGAACGGAGCTTCAACAAAATTTTGATCAGTTTATCCACGTCGTAGGTATGCAGCCCCGTCGTCGGCTCGTCGAGAATATAGAAGGTCTTGCCCGTCGAACGCTTGGAAAGCTCGGTGGCGAGCTTGACGCGCTGCGCCTCGCCGCCCGAAAGAGTAGTCGCACTCTGTCCGAGCTTGACATACCCCAGTCCCACCTCGTTCAGCGTTTTCAGCTTATTGTAAATGGAGGGAACGGCTTGGAAAAACTCGCAGGCCTCCTCCACGGTCATTTCGAGGACGTCGGAAATGCTCTTTCCTTTATATTTTACCTCCAACGTCTCGCGGTTATAGCGCTTTCCGCCGCATACCTCGCAGGGCACAAAAATGTCGGGCAAAAAGTGCATCTCTATCTTGATAATGCCGTCTCCGAAACAGTGCTCGCACCGACCGCCCGAAACGTTGAACGAAAACCTGCCCGCCTTATATCCCCGCTCCTGCGCGTCGGGAGTCATGGCGAACAAATCGCGGATCGCGTTGAATACGCCCGTATACGTGGCGGGGTTGCTCCGAGGCGTCCGCCCGATGGGGGACTGGTCTATCGCGATGACCTTGTCGAAATATTCCACGCCCTCTATTTTGTCGAAATTGCCGAGCGGCTGACGCGCACCGTTCAGGCGATTGGCTAAAACGGGATAGACGATTTCGTTGACAAAGCTGGATTTTCCGCTGCCCGAAACGCCCGTCACCGCCGTAATCAATCCGACGGGGATACGAATATCGATATTTTTGAGATTGTTCTGCTTGCAGCCGTATACCGTCAGCCACCTGTCGCCCGTCGGTGTCCTGACCTCGGGCACCTCTATTTTTCTCCGCCCCGCGAGATAGTCGCCCGTAATGGAGCGCGGCTCCGCCATGATGTCCGCCTGCGTTCCGCACGCCACGACCTCGCCGCCGTGCACGCCCGCTTTCGGCCCGATGTCCACGATATAGTCGGCGGCTTCTATCGTGTCCTCGTCGTGCTCGACGACAATCAACGTATTTCCGAGGTCGCGCAGGCCTTTGAGAGAATTGAGCAACTTTTCGTTATCCCGTTGATGGAGCCCGATACTCGGCTCGTCGAGGATATACAACACGCCCGTCAGAGCGCTCCCGATCTGCGTCGCCAGCCGAATCCGCTGGGCCTCTCCGCCCGCCAGCGTATTTGCCGTCCGCGCCAGCGTGAGGTAGTTGAGCCCCACGTTCCGAAGAAAGCCGATGCGGTTTTTGATTTCCTTGATGATGGCGTCGGCGATCCTGTGTTCGGTTTCCGTCAGAACGAGATTATCCACAAAATCGTAGAGATTGTCCACCGACATTTCGCACAAATCCCAAATATTTTTCCCGCCGATATAGACGGACAGCGCTTCCTTTTTCAGGCGCTTTCCGCCGCAGGCGGCGCAGGGCGCCGTGCGCATATATCTTTCGATATCGTATTTCACGCCGTCCGAGGAAGTCTGGGAATAGCGGCGCTGCAAATTGACGACAAAGCCTTCCCACGACGTTTTATAACTCCCGCTGAACGAACGGGTATGATAGTTCAAATCGATCTTTTCCCCGCCGTTGCCGTACATCAGCATATCGTAAATCCCCGCGGGCAGGTCTTTGACGGGCACGTCCATGGAGAAGCCGTAATGCTTAGACAGGGCGGTGAGATACATCTGCGTCTGCGTGGAGGAGTCGAGATTCCAGCCCGAAACGCGAATCGCGCCCTCGCGGAGCGTCTTGGTCTTATCGGGGCAGATGAGGTCGGGATCTACCGTCTGGCGGAAGCCGAGCCCGAGACATTCGGGGCATGCGCCGTAGGGCGTATTGAATGAAAACAAACGCGGCTCTATCTCCTCGATGGAAATGCCGCAATCGGGACAGGCATAATTGACGGAATACAGCTCCTCTTTTCCCGCGCCCGTATCGTCGATGACGACCAGCCCGTCCGCGAGGCGGAGAGCCGTTTCCAAGCTGTCGGTCAGACGCTTCTGGATCCCCGGCTTTACGACGAGGCGGTCGATAACGACGGAAATATGATGCTTTATGTTCTTTTCCAGCTTGATGTCTTCCTGTAAATCGTAGACGAGTCCGTCTATCTTCACGCGGCCGTAGCCGCTCTTTTTATAGGAAGCGAGCTCTTTGACGTACTCGCCCTTTCTGCCGCGCACGACGGGCGCGTTGACGAGAATTTTGCTCCCTTCGGGCATGGCCATGACTCTGTCTGCGATTTCGTCCACCGTCTGACGGCGGATTTCCCTGCCGCATTTGGGGCAGTGCGGCACTCCCACGCGCGCGAACAAGAGACGGAAATAATCGTAGATTTCCGTCACCGTGCCCACCGTCGAGCGCGGATTGTGCGAAGTGGTCTTCTGGTCTATGGAAATCGCGGGCGATAAGCCTTCTATGCTCTCCACGTCCGGCTTTTCCATCTGCCCCAAAAACTGCCGCGCATACGAGGAGAGACTCTCCACATACCGCCGCTGCCCCTCCGCAAAAATCGTGTCGAACGCCAGCGTCGATTTTCCGCTGCCCGAAAGCCCCGTGAACACCGTCAGGGTATTGCGGGGAATCTTTACGTCGATATTTTTGAGATTGTTTTCCTTTGCGCCTTTTACTACGATTTCTTCCTGCATATCCTTAATATCCTTATGCTCCGTCTGTCGTATTTTCCCTTCATTTTCCCGCGCGTCACGCTTGTCCTTTGCGTTCCGCCTTTCTGAGCTTGGCTTTCAGTTCCCCGATTTTATCGCGGATTTCTATCGCCCGTTCAAAGTCCAGCTGCGCGCTCGCCACCTTCATGAGCGCTTTCAGCTTTTCTATCTCCTCGGGAATATCCTTCAATTTGATGTCCTCGCCCTCCGCCTTCTTCTTGGTGATATTGAGCGTGGATTTGACTTCCTTGATAATCGTCTTCGGAATAATCCCGTGCGCCTTATTGTATTCGTTCTGAATCCTCCGACGGCGCTCGGTCTCCCCGATCGCCCGCTTCATGCTGTCCGTGATCGTATCGGCGTACATGATAACCCGCCCTTCGCTGTTTCGCGCGGCGCGGCCGATGGTCTGTATGAGCGCCGTGTCGCTCCGCAAGAAGCCTTCTTTATCCGCGTCCAAAATCGCCACCAGCTTCACCTCAGGAAGGTCCAGCCCTTCGCGCAGCAGGTTGATTCCGCAAAGGACGTCGAATTCGCCCAATCTCAGCCCGTTTACGATGTCGATTCTTTCCAGCGTATCGATATCGCTGTGCATGTACTTGACCTTTACCGAATGTTCTTTAAAATAGTCGGTAAGCTCCTCCGCCATTTTCTTCGTCAGTGTCGTAATCAATACCCTGCCCCCGTCCTTTACGACGGTATGAATTTCCGAAAGCAGGTCGTCTATCTGTCCCTTGGTGGGACGGACGGATATTTCGGGATCGAGCAGTCCCGTAGGACGAATGAGCTGCTCCACCTTCTGCCCCGCCTGTTCCAGCTCATAGGGGGCGGGAGTCGCGGACACGCAGATGAGCTGCGGCACCCGCGCGTCGAATTCCTCGAAAGTCAGAGGGCGGTTATCGTAGGCGGAGTGCATGCGGAAACCGTAATCCACAAGGTTTTTCTTGCGCGAAAAATCCCCGTGATACATGGCGCGGATTTGCGGAATCGTCATGTGGCTTTCGTCGATAAAGACGAGAAAATTCCCTGCGGGGAAATAGTCGAGCAGCGTAAACGACGGTTCGCCCGGTTTGCGGCCGTCGAAATAGCGGCTGTAATTTTCGATGCCGCTGCAATAGCCGATTTCCCGCATCATTTCGAGATCGTGTTCGGTGCGCTGTTTAAGCCTCTGCGCTTCCAGAATCTTTCCCGCGTCCTCGAAAGCGCGCACTTCGCCCTTCAAATCTTCCTCTATCATGGCGAGAGCGCCACGCAGCTTTTCCGTACCCACGGCGTATTGACTCGCGGGGAAAATCGCCACGTGCGCCAGCTCGTTGATCTTATTTCCCGTCAGCGCCTCCACTTCGTAAAGTTTGTCGATTTCGTCCCCGAAAAATTCCACGCGGATCGCCACTTCCGAATTGGATGCGGGGAAAATTTCCACGGCGTCGCCGCGGACTCGAAAGGTAGAGCGCTTGAAATCGACGTCGTTTCTCGAATACTGCAACTCGATGAGCCGCCTCAAAAGTTTGTCCCGTTCCATTTCCATGCCGGGGCGGAGCGAAACGGAAAGGCGGAAATATTCCTCCGGCGCGCCGAGTCCGTAAATACAGGACACGGACGCCACCACGAGAACGTCCCTGCGCTCCATCAAGGAACAGGTCGCCGAATTCCTCAATTTATCGATTTCGTCGTTCAGGCTCAGGTCCTTTTCAATGTAAGTATCCGTGGAGGGAATATAGCTCTCCGGCTGATAATAGTCGTAATACGAAACGAAATATTCCACCCTGTTTTCGGGAAAAAACTCCCGAAACTCGTTGCAGAGCTGCGCCGCCAACGTTTTATTATGCGCGATGACCAGCGTCGGGCGGTTGACGTTTTTGATGACGTTCGCCATCGTGAACGTCTTGCCGCTCCCCGTCACGCCCACCAATACCTGCGTGCGGATTCCGTCCAGCACCCCTTCCGTCAGTTTCTCTATCGCCTGCGGTTGATCGCCCGTCGGCTGAAAGGGGGAATGAAGCTTAAATTCCATAACTCTTCCTCCGTTGCAGGCGACCTCGCGCTTCTCATGCCCCTTTTCCCGAAGCGGCGCCCTATCGCCATACTTTACGAACATTCGTTTGTATTATAGCATATTATGCCGAAAAAGTAAACCGATTCGGGCATATAAATGCAATTTCTTCAAAAGATTCGTTTCATGAGGAGACCGACGAGGAAGGCGAGGATGGCGGAAAGAATGGTCCAGGAGACTTTGAAGAACAAATCGCGGCGCATCTGCACGGAAGAGCGCTTGAACGCGAAACCGTTGGGGTGCAGCGTGATGACGTACATTTTTTCGCCCTTTCGGTCCGAAGAAATCATTTCAAAATAGTCGTCTAATTCGAGAGCCTTCAAAATTTTTTCCAGCTTTTCCTCGGTGCATTTTTCCTTTTTCGGCAACAATTTCAAGAGATCCGCCGGCGCGACGAGACAGCGGCCGTCTTCCCGACAGAGGGAATATACCGCCTGCATTACTTCGCTTTCCCTTCTATTCAGCATAATTCCTCCCCCTTTGATTCCGCAGTACGGTCTTTTTACAATCCGTCCGTTTTTTTACCCGTCAAGCCTTTCGGCGCACTCCTGCCTCACTCATCGCATGATGAGATAGATGACGGCGAAAATCAAAATGCCGAGCACCGAGCCCGCGAAGGAACCGAAAAACGCCGCGGACATGAAGTATTTGAGCTGCAAAACGCATTCGCTGCGCTTTTCCGCCTCCTGTTCGCAATAGCCGCGGCCGAGGGGAAGAGGACAGATACAGTACATGCCCCCGCCCGAATACTTGACGTTTATGTAGCCGTTTTCCGACAGATAATCGAGCATCTGCGCCAGCGCTTCCGCGGTGACGCCCCACTTTTCGGGAAAAGCCGAAAGAAAATCCTCTTCGGAAAAAATTTTGTACGTTCCCGAAGAACAAAAATCGTTGATGGATTGTAAAAGCGCGGAGGTCCTTTTGTCCAACATATGCACTCCCATATGCAGAATTATGTACCTCCGCGCCGAAACGCCTATGAAATTTTATCAAAGTCGCAAAAAGCCCGCTATGTCTATGCTACGCGCCGAAACGCCGCGTCTATATGAGAAGAATAAAGAAAATCAATCCGAGCACCGCGCCGACATATCCCACCACCATGGCCCAGATGAGCTGCGCGCTGGTCTTTTTTTCGGAGACGTACAGCCGCTTTGCGTCCACCGAAGCGACGATCGCCACGGGCAGGCACATCAGAAAACCGATGCCGCAGATAAAGTCGAGCAAAAGTCCCACGAACGCCAGCGCAAACAGTATCTTCCTTCGCTCCGTAAGGCGCTTTTTTTTCGCCGCCTCGACCTGTTCTCTGCGGCGGGATTCATAATCTTCCGCAGAAAATTTTCCGTCGGCGGAATCCGAATAGGGCGACGAACCGTACCAACGGCAGCCGTTCCCCTGCCACTCCGCCCCGATTTTTGTCTCGTTCTCGTCCCGAGGCGTGGAAAAATCCTGTCCCGACAAATTTTCGTCGGGAGCTTTTTCCTGCGTTCCGCCCGCCGCCCGTTCCGTTTCCGCTTCCGTCTTATCCTCGGAGTCTTCGGAAAAATGCGCGCCGCAGCGAATACAGAATTTCGCGTTATCGTCGGCCTCATAGCCGCATTTTCGGCAAATCTTACTCATGCTTTGATTGTACTATTATTTGCGAAAAAAGTCAATTTAATTCGTTTGCGGAATGTGCGGGTTTTGTAAATCCTTTGTGAAAAATTTTCCCCTTAAAGCCCGAATCTTTCATACAGCTCCAAAAGCTCCTTGTAATAGGTCCGCCAGCCCAAAGTCTCACGGTAAGAGACCGTTTTGGTCTTTCCCTCCGATTTGAGCTTTTCCAGCTTTTCCGTCAGCCGCGCGACCTCGTCTTTTACCCACTCGTGCATTTTTTCGTAAGCCGCAAATTTTTCTTCTTCCGTCAAATTCTTTCCTCCCCTAAGTTTTTCTTTATTATACCGTATTTCTTCCCTTTCGTCAAGCGTTTGCCGAGAATGCGGTCCCGACTCTTTACCGCCTTTTTATAGAGAACCTTTCTGATAAAATCGACGGGAATGACGGTCGCGGCGAGCGCCAGCGTCAACGCGAGCTCTTTGGGCGCGAGCCCGCAGCAGCGGAAGAGCGTGCCGCCGAAATAGACGAGCAGAAGCTGTACGGCGATGACGATGAGAATAAAGACGACGAAAGTCTTATTGTTTTTCAAATGCGAGAGCAGATTGATTCGCTCCGTCCTCGCATTGAAGGCATTGAATACGCCCGAAAAGACGAACAGCGCAAAAAACGCCGTATAGAAGGGCAGTTTATTTTCCCCGTAACGGAAAAATTCCCGAAAGAAAGGCGCTTTCAGAAAAACGAGACAGAGCCCCACGGTATAGACGCCCGTAAAAACGATCTGTCGGATCATGTGGCGGCTTAAAACGGGCTCGTTTCGCCTGGTGGGACGTTCCTCCATATATTCCTTCAAAGGAGGCTCTCCCGCGAACGCCAATCCCGCCAGCGTATCCATGATAATGTTTATCCAAAGCATCTGAATGACCGTGACGGGAGTATCTACGCCGATAAACGGAGCGATGAGCGACACGCCGACGGCACATAAGTTCATGGTCAGCTGAAAGACGACAAATTTTCGGATACTCTTGAAAATCGTTCTGCCGTAGCGAATCGCCTTTGCGATCGAGGCAAAATTGTTATCGAGGATAACGATGTCGCCCGCCTCCTTGGCAACTTCCGTTCCCGTTCCCATAGCGAAGCCGACATCCGCCTTTTTGAGCGCGGGCGCATCGTTGATTCCGTCCCCCGTCATGCCCGTAACCAGCCCCCTGGACTGCGCCAAGCGGACGAGACGGCTCTTATCCGTCGGCAGCGCCCGCGCCACCACGCGAAGCCGCGGCAACAGCTTCAAAACCTCTTCGTCCGTCATCGCCGCCAGTTCTTTCCCCGTAATCACCAGCGGGGAGTTATCCCTATCCGCCGCAAAATTCAAGCGATTCTTTTCTACGCGATCCTCGACGGAATTTTCCGCATAGTCTTTCATGCGCGTTTCCGCAGAATTTCCCGTACGGTTTTTCTCTCCGTCTTTCCTGTTGAATCCGTTCCGTCCCCTGTGCGCGAAATGCGAAAATCCCTTATTTTTTGCCGTGGGCGCGAGATCTCGCAACGGTTGTAAAAGTCCCGCTTCTTCCGCGACTGCCTTTGCCGTTTCGATATTGTCGCCCGTAATCATGACGACCTGAATTCCCGCTCTCCGCACCTCCTCTATCGCCGCGGGGACCTCCGCGCGAATATCGTCGCGGATTCCGACGAGCGCGACAAAGGTAAGCCCGTGCAGATCCTTTTCCCCCGTCACGTCCGAACGAGTGACCGCCACTGCCAGCACGCGCATCGCCCTGCAAGTCATGGCGCGTTGTTTTCGACTCATTTCCTCGGCGTCGAAGGGACAAAGCATGCCGTTCGGAGACACGTAATTTTGACAAAACGGCAGAATTTTTTCGGGCGCGCCCTTGACGAAGGTGCATTTCGCCCCGAATATCGGCATGCTTCCGCCGTTTTCCGCGCGCACGCAAGCCGCAGAAAATTTATGGGCACTGTCGAAAGGGAAGGCGCTGACTTTAAGATAATTCTCCGCGCGGAAGGAGAGCGGCAAGACGCCCTTGAGCAGCGCGCGGTCGGTGGCGTTTCCGCCCAAAGCCTTATTCGCCGACACGACGCTGCCCGAATTGAATACTCCGTTCAGCCTTAAAAGCTCCGCGACAATCTTTCCGCAGGAATCGACGCCGTCGGAGACCTGCCCGCTCCCGTCTATGTATTTTACCGCTTCCAATTCGCCTTTCGTGAGCGTGCCCGTCTTATCGGTAAAAAGGATATTCACCCCTCCCGACGCCTCTATGCCGACGGGCTTTCTGACCATGACTTTATCCTTCAACATCCTCAGCATATTCGAGGAGAGAACGACGGCTATCATCATAGGCAGCCCTTCCGGCACGGCGACCACCACGATGGCGATTGCCAGCGTGAGGGCGTGCATGAGTCGGGGAACGCAGACTTTCCAATTCCGCATATCCGCAAAGGCGAGCACGAAGTTCATTCCGTTATCGATGAAAAAGCTGTTGAAGAGATCCGCCAAGGCTATGAGAACGGCCGCAATATATCCCAAGCGACTGAGCGTCTTGGCAAGTCCCGCCAGCTTGACGCGAAGCGGACTTTCGGGCGGTTCGTCCTGCATCTCCCGCGCCAGCCCTCCGTAAAAGGTCTTATCTCCCACGCGCTCCACGCGCATGACGCCTTCCCCCGCGGAGACGATACTGCCGCGAAAAAGCTGATTTTTGTGCATCAGATCCCAATCCCCGCCGGCGGACAGCGGCAATTTTTCCGCCTCCGCGCTTTCGCCGTTGAGCGCGGATTGGTCCACACTGAGCTTTCCCGACAAAAGCACGCCGTCCGCGGGAATTTTTTCGCCCGCTTCGAGAAGAACGATGTCTCCGACGACGAGCTCCCCGACGGGCAGAGAACGGACTCCGCCCGCACGCCGCACGCGGCATTCGATGTTCGCCGAAGCGCGCTGCAATTCGATAAAGGCCGATTCGCTGCCGTATTGAGACAGAGTGGAAACAAAGGTGGCGAGAAATACCGCCACGGCGATTCCCGCGGACTCCATCCAATCGGAATTTCGGAAAAGGAAAATGACGTTGATCGCCAACGCGACCAGTAAAATCTTGATAATGGGATCGCCGAAACTGCTCAGATATTGACGAAAAAAACCCTTTCTTTTTCGCTTCGTAAGGGTGTTGGCGCCGTGGAGCCGGCGGGAGGCAAGCACCTGTTCGTCCGTCAGCCCCGCGGCGACGCCGCGGGGCAAAATCTGTTCTTTCATGAAACCGCTCCTTCCAAGGCTTATTCGTTTATTAATATGCCTATCCGTTCGGTTTTATGAGCGTTTGTCCCCCTTACTTTCCGTTCGGTCTTTATCTGCGCCGCTTCCCCGCGTTCCCGTTTTTTGCCATTGCCTTAATTATTGTTTTCGCTCGGTTTTTTCCGCTTTTCGCCTCTTTTGACGATTCCGACGATAAACAGCGCCAAACCGCATAAAAAGGCGGAGAGCCAAGTCACAAAAATGATGTTTCCGTTGAGATATTCTTCCTCCCAACAGGCGAGGTTGATTTTGAACGCATACGGCTGATGATAAATCAGGGAAACCAGAGCGTCGGCAAATAAGAAGAACGTTCCCCACAGGACGCATAAAAACGCCGCTTTCGTCCAGCCGTTCGCCTTCACGTAAGAAAGAATGGCCGCAGTCGCAAATACGGGCACGAAACACAGCGCGGAAATTTCCACACCCCGCAAAAATCCGCTCCACCGTCCGAACTCACAGGCTAAAATCAACGCGAGCAGCAGCACAAAATCCGCACCCACGCTGATTATGGGATTATTCCGCTTCACAGCCTTCGGAACGGGATACAAAGCGAGAAAAATCGGCAGAAAAATTACCGAAAACGCGAACAAAACCGCAGTCAGAGCAATAAAGAACCAATCCCCGTGCGTATAGATACAACAGCTTAAAAGCAAGAGAAGCAAAGAGACCATAAAACTCCCGCTCACGGCGAGAAGTTTTCCGCGGCGGACGAACTTCGCGCAGGAAGGGAACAGCGAAAAGGCCGTCATCAGGGCGGTGAGTACGATAAAGAACCAGGACAGGGTTTTGTTTATTGCGAGATTGCAGATAAAGCAGATCACCAGGGCGAGAAGATATGCTCCCGTCAGCCCGAAAAACCAACCGTCGGAAATTTTTCTGTACTTTTCCGCTTCCGCTTTCATGCGGCGGTATTCGGCGTCGTTGCCCTCCGCTATCAGTTCCCGCTCGCTTACGTCCAAAATTTCGCATAAATCGGAAATCAAAGTAATGTCGGGATAGGTGACTCCCCTTTCCCATTTCGAGACGGCGGTAACCGTCACATACAGCGCCTTGGCGACATCCGCCTGCGTGAGGCCGCGCTCCTTTCTTTTTTCGGCGATAAATCGTCCGAATGATTTTTTGTCTTTCATCTGAAAATCCTCCCGTAAAATTTTTTTACGGCTTTATTGTACGGCGGGAATATAAAAAAGTCAACGTTAACGCCCTTTTTTCGCTAAAAAGGCGTGTAGCCGCGTAAGCCACACGCCTTTTTCAAGAAATTTTTTCTTTTCACGCCCCGAACCGAGTTCCGATCGGGCGTACGCGGCAAAATCTTCCTTTACGGTTTCATAAATTTTCAAAGTATTTCAAAGCGCCCGTCATAATCGATTTTGCCGTAGAAGCCAATTCGTCGGGGGTCTTTTTCATGCCCGCATGAATCCAACGCGACATTAATCCCACGCAACCGTTGCTGACGAAAGAATAAAAATCCTCGATTTGTTCTTTCGTCGCTTTCGGAAAATATTTCGTATATGCGGCGACGCAGTTCTCCTTTCCCGTCTCCAACATTCTGTATAAAAAACTCTTGTCCCCGTTTTCCCCCAGCATAATCACGCACATATCCGAATTTTCCATGAGACTTCTGAAAATCCCCTTGAAGAGCTCCATATTCATGGGATCGTTTTCGGAAACGACGTTTTTGAGATTTTCGGCAAGCTCGCCGAGCATTTCATTTTCGATTTGTTCCAAAAGGTCGTATACGTCCTGATAATGATTGTAAAACGTACTGCGATTGATGCCCGTACGTTCGCAAATCTCCCGTACGGTAATTTCCTGAATGGGTTTCTTTTTGAGCAGTTCGGTAAATTCCTTTCGAATGAGCATTTTCGTCACCCGTACCCGATAATCTTTTTCCATAATTATACGTTCGGCCTCCTACCATAAAATGAATTTGAAAAGCACACGTCGCCGAGTCCCCGCGCGGGGCTCTTCTTGTCCGACAATTTTTGAAAAAACGTCGAATAACCTGCCAAAACAACCGTTTTACGGGAAAAACTCCGCAGCGACGTTAAAATTGACTGTTTACTTTTTCTTCTAACTATATTATAATAAATTTGAACCTAAAAATCAATACGCTTTGCAAAAAAGAGGTGATATTTATGAAAAAGTTATACGTAGTAACGGGAGCAAACGGACACCTCGGAAATACCATCGTGCGATTATTGTCGGAACGCGGCGAAAAAGTCCGCGGACTCATCCTTCCGAACGAAGTTCCCGAATTTACCGAAAACGTCGAATACGTCAAGGGCGACGTGACCGATACGGATTCTCTGCGTCCGCTTTTCCTCAAAGGCGAGGACGAGGAAATCGTCCTCATCCATACCGCGGGAATCGTTACCATTGCGGATCACGTGACCGATAAACTCCTGCAAGTCAATGTGGAGGGAACAAAAAATCTCCTTTTCCTCTCCCTCGAAAACCATATCAAAAAATTCGTATACGTCAGCTCCGTGCACGCCATTCCCGAAAAGCCCCTGCACGTACTGGAAGAAACGTCGGATTTCTCCGCGGAAAACGTTCACGGCGCCTACGCCAAGACGAAAGCCCTCGCCACAAAGGCGGTTCTGGAATTTTCGAGGTACGGACTCGACGCCGTCGTCGTTCACCCGTCGGGAATCCTCGGACCTTACGACTGCTCGGGAAATCATCTCGTACAGCTCGTTTCCGACTACGTTTCGGGAAAACTCCCCGCCTGCGTCAAGGGCGGTTACGACTTCGTGGACGTCAGAGACGTCGCGGCAGGGACTCTGGCCGCGGCGGAAAAGGGAAAAAACGGGGAATGTTTTATCCTCTCCAACCGTCACTACGAAATCCGTGAAATTCTCGATATTGTCAAATCGCTTTCCGGCGGCAGAAAACTCCCCGTCCTTCCCGTCTGGCTGGCGAAGTTGGGACTGCCTTTCGTCAGGCTCGGCGCAAAGCTCAAAAAACGCCGTCCGCTGTATACGAAATATTCCCTGTATACGCTTTCCAGCAACGACAAATTTTCTCACGAAAAGGCGACGAAAGAACTCGGTTACAAACCGAGAGATTTATACGAAACTCTCCGCGATACGGTTCTTTGGCTCAAACGAAAAAAGGGCCTTCGGCTCGCCCCTGCCCGTTGAATGTCAAATA
>ERZ1106923.465-NODE-465-length-14805-cov-16.770102_pt1 | contig 14805 bp, 11 predicted proteins | sample MGYA00403657_ERZ1106923 | MGnify/ENA primary metagenome ERZ1106923 (study PRJEB35170, sample SAMEA104062425) | human gut metagenome | biome: human gut; feature: human-associated habitat; material: faeces | place: Denmark | collected 2012-06-19 ...
AGTTCAGGTTCTTCGTGCCGTAGTGGATTCTGGCAACCAGCATCTTGCGGACGTCATCTTCACTAGGGGGAGGTGAGCGGGGAAGCGGAGCGTCACAGCGACTTACGTGGGCTTATTGAAGGCCATTGCAGTATTGGAGAGAACACAACAAAGAAATAGTACTGGAGCTGTGTGAGTGAGAGCGATGGCTCGAAGTGTCGACTTGATGCAGAGGGCGGAATAGAAATGGGCGAAGCCTGGGGTGTGAATTGAAATTGGAATGATTGAAATGGGTTGAAGGGAGGGGTTGCGTGAGGAGGTGTGATGTGTGGGAGGGTGTGGAGTGTGTTTGGAGTGAGTGGGGGTAGTTTGGGGGAGAGGGGGGATGGAAGAGAAAGAGCGATGGGAAATGAAAGGAAACAACGCACAACATAAAAGGAAGAAATTACAGTTTGCTATCGGAAGAATCGGCGCTGGGCTTCGATTCCTCTTCTCTCCTCTGCTTCCGCTTCTTGGATATCCGGACAATGATCACGAACACCAGGACGATCAGCAGCCCGTCGATCACGCTCAGAACAATCAGGAACCAGTTCGTCGGAGAAGCCACAATCTCAATCTCGAGCGTTGTACTCGCGCTGCCACCCACGTTCGTCACCGTCACGGTGTACAGAGTCTTCTTCTGCACTCGCACGGGGGTCCCCGAAATCGTGCCCGTCGCCTTGTCCAGCGCCATTCCCGAGGGCAGCGACGGCTGGACGAGCACCGCGTAGTCCACGGCGATCACCCTCGGCGCGAAGGGCGTCATGGTCTTCCGCCGCATCAGCACCAACCGCTCCTTCTCGTACACGATGCCCACGGGCTCCTTCGGCGAGCAGTTGTCCGTTTCCTCGCCGAACGTGCTGTTCGTGCACAGGCGGAAGCGGTAGCCCTCGTAGCGGTCGGGGCACGTGGCGTACGAGTAGTCGCCGTTCATCGCCGCCGCGTAGTCGCCGCTCGCCTCGCAGAAGTCCGCCTCGATGCGCTTGGCGAACATGTGAAAGTCGGTCAGGCGCAGCTTCGCCGACCCGCACGCCGCCACGGTGTCCTGGTCGCTCAGCGTGGGGTTCGCGCACTCCGTGACCTGCAGCTTGTACATGGAGAAGGGCTTCGCATTGAGCACGTCGAAGCGTCGCTGCTCCCTGTAGCTCGTGAAGAACTGCCCGCTCTTCTGCTGCAGCAGCAGCCAGTTCTCGCCGTCCACCGAGCCGAAGAACGACCACCCCGAGGGCGCGTGGATGTTGCAGGCGCTGCCGCTTACCAGCGCGTAGTTCGTGATGGGCTCCTGGCGGTTGTGGTGGTACTTCCACAGCAGCACCGCGCCCACGCAGCCATCGTCCAGGATCGTCTCCGTCGACGAGTTGTTGTCGAACGCCTTGTCGCTGCCGTTGATGCCCTCCTTGCTCGGCCGCGTGCTCCCGGCGCCGCCTCTGACCATGCACATGTTGTCCAGCACCAGGATTGCCGACGCGTCGAAGCTGCTGCTCGCCTCCGCCGTCTTGTAGCTGTGCAGCTCGATCGCCAGCTTGTTCTGCCCCTCCACCAGCACGCCGCGCTGCACGTACTCGCCCGTGATCACCGCCGCGGGCACCACGCTCTCCGCCGTCGCGCGCGTGCTGGCGGTGATCGTGTCGTCGGGCAGGTTGTAGCGTCGCAGCTCCACGCCGTTGAGGTACACCACCGCGCCGCCCTTCACCATCACCGTCACGTCCAGCGACGCGAACGCCACCAGACTGGCGACCTCGAACACCGTGTAGAAGTACTGCGTCGTGCCCTCAGATGCTGGGAACGCTCCCGGCACGCTCGTCTCCCACGCGGGCGCAGTGGTCCTCTCGGTCCACCCCGCGGGAGGCTCCGCGCCGCTCACAAGGTAGTGCCACACCGTGTGCTTCGGTGCGACGACGAAGGTGGGGTTGAACGCGTACTCCTTCTCCGTCACGCCCGCCGCGAGCGACTCGGTGAGGAGCACGGAGCCGTCGGCGAGGACCACGCTCACGCGGTTGCTGCCCCAGCCCGATGTGTCGTTCTTCCTCAGCACCAGCGCGAAGGTGGACGGCGAGCGGCAGAACGGAATCGTCATCCTGGCGTGGTTCAGGAAGGAACGCCGCTCGTCGATCACCGTGTCCGTCGCGCGGTCCTTCAGCGCGTAGGAGCACGCCGCGGCGCTGGCGTCGATGGAGAAGGAGAGCGAGAAGCCGACCTTGTCCGCGGGACACTCCTCCACGGACAGCGTCAGCGTGGCCTCCGCCGCCTCGCCCAGATGGTTGGTGGCGCGAACCGTGTACACGGTGGCTGGCGACACGGCGACGGGGACGCCCTGAATCACGCCGGTGTTGGTGAAGAGCGAAACGCCCTCGGGCAGCGCGGGAGTGATGGAGAAGGACTTGTAGAGCGAGGAGGAGCAGACGGTTCCCGGGAAGGACACGCCCACGTACCCCACGAGCACACTCGGCGAGAAGGCGAGCGGCGACGCGGTCTGCGCGTCCAGGTCCTCCAGATAGAGATTCCAGTCGGCGAGCGCGAGCACGAGCGAGGAGGGCGACGCCGTGTCAACCACCTCCAGCTGGTAGGAAGAGAAGGGCTGCGCGTTCGACGGCATGAAGAAGCAGAGCGTGTGCGAGCGCGCGTCGAACACCACGTCCTCCTCCTCCTTCAGCGTGACGAACGACACGCCGTCGTTGGAGCCCTTGACGCGCCACGAGCGCGGATCCGCCTGCGCCGTCTCGCTCCCGCTGGTGACGCAGTACTTGTTGAACAGCTGCACGCGCTCGTCGTGGAACTGGAGAGTGAAGGTGGAGGACGCGTCGGGCACCTTCGGCACCACCACGTGCGTCGACGGGTCTTCGTCGAACAGGTACGCCGCCTCCGCGTAGGTGTTCGTCGATACACTGTAGTCCCAGTACTGACAGTGCGTGTGGGATGCCCCCAGCATTCGAATGAACATGTCGACGTCAAGAGTGCGCGGCGTCGTGTCCTCGACAAGTAGCACCGCAATCACGTTCTCCGCGCGCAGCACGCTCCTCACGCCCGTCACACTCCGCCACTTCGCCGTCGCGGAGCCGCCCGTGGGCGTCGAGGTCTCCGCGATCGGGTTCTGCAGGTAGCGCCGATACACCTCGTGGCCGTTGATGAACACCACCACGCCCGCCCTCGCCTTCAGGTGCAGCTCGAAGCCTTGGTAGGGCGCCGCGCTGGCGAGGGCGAAGTGGGCGCGCACCAGAGTGAGCGTACGGTTGGTGGTGGGGCGTGCGGCGTCGTCCAGCACGCTCCAGGCACTGTCGTCAAAGCCTGTTTCTGCCCAGTGCGCAGGCAGCGTGCCGTCAGCGAGGTAGCGGAAGGAGGAGACGGCGGCGGGCTTCAGCGGCAGGTCCAGCGAGAAGAGCACCGTCTCCTCGTCCGGGAAGCCGAGGCGCAGCCGCTCGAGCGTGACCACGCGCCCGCCGACGCGCGTGGAGAGCGTGAGGAAGGAGGAGGACGCCCAGCCCTGGCTGGTGGTGGAGGTCATGACCAGGTAGTAGTCCTGCAGCGGCGCGGAGGTGCTCACCACGGGCGCGCGCGAGGTCGAGGCCAGCACGGTGGCGCCGTTCGCGTCCACCACACGCCACGTCTCGTCCTCCAGAGGGTAGTTGGTCTTGGTGACGACGAGCGGCAGGAAGCCGGGGAGGAGTCCTTCTCGCACGCAGAGCGTCAGCGTCGTCGCGTAGCGCGTACTGTCTCCCACGAACACGGCGGATATGGTGAAGGGCGTGCGAGGCAGCGCGGCGCGAGGGATGCCGCTGAACGAGCCGTCCTCCTGACTGAACACCAGTCCTGTTGGCAGCGCCACGCCGGAGGGCCCCGCGATCTCCCACTGGGCGAAGCCGGCTTGTGTGGGGTAAACGGAGACGCGCTCGGTGTCCTTCGTCCACGTGAAGGCGGCGGAGGCGTACTGCACGCGCGGCTGCTGGAAGGAGGCTTGGCTCAGCAGGAGGTCCCACTCGGACATCTGGAAGGCGTCCACGACGGAGGTCTCGAGACACTCGAGCTTGTACGCGCGGAAGGCGTAGAAGTTGGCGACGCGGAAGGTCTTGGTTTCTCGCACGGCGTTCCACACCACGCCGTCCTGGTGGTCCAGGAGGAACCACTGCGAGCTGTCGTCCGAGCCGTAGACCTTCCACTCCACGCAGCTCGCGCCCAGCAGGGTCTCTCCCGCCGAGAGCGAGTACTTGTTCATCAGCCGTCTCGCGCCCTCTCCGAAGTGCCACACGCTCCGCGCCACGAAGGGCGACGCTGCGCGGAAGGACCACTGCGTTGTCGTCGTTCCGTCGAAGAGCATGGCGGCGCCGTCCACGCCTGCTGTGGGCGGGTCTGCCTCGTACCAGCCCTCGCTGTCGACGAGGCCGCGGTCGTTCTCAGAGGTGAAGAGCACGTAGCAGTTGAAGGAGTCGGCCTTGAGGAGCGTGTCGCTGGTGGCGTGGACTTCGATGGCGATCTCGAGAGTGAGAGTGGAGTTGAGGGCGTTGTTCGTGTCGTCGCTGATAGAGCTGCCGTTGCCGTCATTGTTGACGATAATCGAGTCAGTCTCTTCATTGACTTGGTCACTCTCTTCATTGACTTGGTCACTCTCTTCATTGACTTGGTCACTCTCGTCACTGACTTGGTCACTCTCGTCACTGACTTGGTCACTGTCACCACTCTCGTCACAAAACAGAGCGCCCACAACAGACGAGAAGGTGCGGTCCACGGGAAGAGAGGTGGAGGACAGGGCGTACGTGCTCGACGAAACGGTCGTGTTTGGGAGGTTCCATTCGTACAGCACATGACCATTGACGTAGAACCGGAAGCCACTGTCCGTAGTCACAGAGGCCTTGAAGAGCTTCACGATTTTGGACACTGATATCGATTTGCGGTAGTAGCGAGTGATCGAGGTGACATCGGGAAACGAATAGCTCTCGTTCCACGAAACACTAGCGGTTGTCCACTCCGTCGTGGTCTGTGGCACATTCGCGTATTTCCACTCGGAATTGGGAAGGAGATGTCCAGCGAGAGAGAATAAGCCCGAACTCGTGTAGCCCTTCACGAGTCTGAAGGTTCCAAAATCCAACCCCTCGATCGAAACCGTCAGAGTCGAGCCGGGCGTCCATCCGTCTCCGTTCGTGTCCGTCATCACAACACAGTGCTGTACAGGAGAAAGACACACTGTGTACGTGTACGTACTGGGATTTGAAACGGTCGGACTGGTGAACTTGAGAATACCCGCTGCGTTGGACCCCTCGTACAGCTGAAAGCCCTCTGAAGACGGAGACAAGGCGTATGTGCGTGTGAGCGTCACTTCATAGGTTCCCGGATCGCACGATTCAGCAACAAGGACTAAAACAGGTTAGACGCGGTAGCGATAACAGCGACAAACGTACGCGTCAAAGATAACAGGAATAGCAGCATTACTCTACGACGCAAAGAAATGACCCCAATACGTACAACTGACACGAAATGGACCCTAATGGAGTGACTTGTTGCATACGGATGGACAACAAAGTGGTCTCCCTCGTTCATAATCGAAGAACACTTGCTCTCTCCCGTTGTTTTCCAAATCCGCGCTTGGATCGCACTGCTGTGGAGGTAACAAACAGGGAACAATTCGTTTTCGGGAACTCCCGGTTCATCTTCGTTGCACAGCATCAGCTCCCTCACTCTGTCTTTCCGTGACCAGTCGATTCTCGTCGCAAGCACGATCGAGGAGTAGATGTTGCGCAGTATGGCATTCTCCTTCTTCTGCTTTTTGTACTTCCTTTCGGCGCTCATCAGATTGTGTCTTTGCTCCTCCTTCATGCTCTCCTCTTCCCGACTCTCCATGTCCTGAATCACAGTCTCTTGCTCCTATTCTGAACACCACGCATCAACGCTCACATTCAGTGTATTCGTCACGGCATCGCAGGAGAGTTTGAGAGATGCGTTCTTTTCGTCCAACTCCATGGACTCCGTCACGAGCTTCTCGTACTCGCCGCAGAGTCGTTGGAGACGGACGATGAGCTTGTCTCGTTTCCGCAGCAACTCCTACGACTCATATCAACCCCAAGGAAGCACTCGTATCTCGCCTTCTTGCCTCGTCGGTATGGAGGATGGGGAGAGGACGGAGGACAGGAGGAGGGACTGCCGTCCTCGGATCGCTTCCATTCGCTTGATGAGTGTCTGCAACATCTTCTCCTTCATTTCCATCCGCAGGATTGCTTCCGATGGAAGCGGTTTATTTGTTTGCTCTACACGTCAGTTTTGGGAGGAATGCACACTTGTCTCTTCCACTATGTGATTCATTTGCAGCTCGTTATACAGCGCATTGTACCTCGCTTTGGCGATCAATTGGTCTTTGTAGTTCCGCAAAACGGCGTTCTACGGGGAATCCATGGCAATGAATAATACATCGCTCTCATTTTCCTCTGTCACTTCGATTGTCGGGAACGATAAGCAGTTCTACTCGTGACACGATCTCGTCGCCAACAACACGTATGATCTGTCTCGAAATGTCATCGATGTCTCCAAACACCCTTTCGGATGACACTTCGGCTTGCGCCATCGTCGCTCTCTTGATTTGAATGGAGGCGGGAAGAACGGTTATTTCCCCTTCGTGGCCTGCTCCTCACTTCTCCCCACCCAACGCGATGAAGAGTATCTTCCGTTCCATTCCATCCTATGAACGCGCGTAGTGCGCTGAAGACGCGGACCAACATACTCACTTAATCGAAATGAGCAACAAGAGAATCGACGCGCACCAGCATTTTTGGAACTACGACCCTGTCGTAAGCTTTCTGTGGGCGGCTAAACGGAAAGGCGTTCGCTTGGCTGAATGAAGACATGAAGACGCTCCGACGCGACTTTCTTCCCAGCGACCTGCGCCCACTCATTCGCAGCTATGGAGTGGACGGTACGATTGCTGTCCAGGCGCGACAGTGCGAAGAGGAGACTGTGTTCCTCCTGAACCTTGCCGAACAGAACCCGGACGTCGTTATGGGCGTGGTGGGCTGGCTGGATTTGCGTGCGGACGACGTGGAGGAGAAGGTATCCGCGGATTCTTCCCTGAAGTGTAGCTGGCTCTCTACTCGAAGAACAAGAAGCTGGTCGGTCTTCGTCACATTGTACGCTCTGCTTTCGTCCCTGATGACTAGGTCCAAGACGAGCCCGACGACGAATTCCTCCTGCGTCCCGCGTTCCTGAGGGGGATCAAGCTGCTTAAGAAGTACGACCTCACGTACGACATCCTCATCTACCCCAAGCATCTCAAGGTGGCGAAGCAGTTCGTGGAGCAGTTCCCCGACCAGCCCTTCGTGATCGACCACATCGCAAAGCCCTTTATCAAGGACCATATCGTTGGTGAGTGGGAGGAGGGAATACGCGTGGCTGTCTCTCTCCAACCTCACGCATAGGCGCTGGCCGCCTTCCCCAACGTGTATATCAAGGTTTCGGGAATGGTGACGGAAGCCGATTGGAAGAACTGGAAGGAGGAGGACTTCACCGCCTATCTGACCATCGTCTTCGACGCGTTCGGACCGAGGCGCGTGATGATCGGTTCGGACTGGCCGAGTTTGTCGTTTGTCGTCCTTCTTCCCTGTAGTGATGACCCTCTGCGGAGAGTACGCGCAAGTGCTGGACATCGTGAAGCACTTCATTTCAAAGTACTCGCAGGAAGAGCAGGACATGATCTTGGGAGGCACGGCGAATCACTTCTATCTTCACCGTTGTCACTAGGTGTGTTTGTCAACAAATACGAATTATGTGTAATCCTCGTCGTCCGTTTTCTACACGTGAATCGCCACCCAGACTCCCACTCTCGCCTTCTTCTTCCCCGAGGCGTCTCTACCCATCACACCACTCCACGGACCCAACAATCTCGGCTTCTTCGACAGCGCATCATCATCCTCGCTCTCCACCAACCGTTTGAACAGCCGCTCCTTCTCCTCCTTGGACGTGTGGCTCTCCGTCTTGACCTCCACCTTCTCCTCCACCGGAATGCAGTGCTTCAACTACCCATCACCACCTCGCCCCACACCCACGTCCACGCCCATGCGCACCAGCAGCCGCTCGATGTACTTCTCCCGCGCGGTCCGCCGCTCCTGCAGGACGGCGGGCGTGATGTGCTGGTTGTCCTCCACGCGGTAGTTGTAGCCCTTGCAGTGGAGCAGCATCTCGTCGTCCGGCTTCAGCCCGTCGTGGCTGTTCAGCAGGCTGTAGTGGTCGTCCCTGATGTAGTCCGCGATGTCGTACGACGCGTAGTCCGGACCCAGCATCTCCTCGGGGATCGGCAGACCGATGCCATACGCCGCGGCGAGGATCAGCGGACGCGAGTCGTAGTTGAGGTTCTTCCACATGGACAACTGAACGCGCAGCAGGAGCTTCGTGTACATGCCGCGCTTGTGGAGGTAGTAGAAGTCGATCACGTCCTGCACGGAGCGGTTGGTCAGCGTGCTGGCGATGTACCGGAAGTCCTACGACTGACCGCGCGCGCGCTTGCCTACTTTGGGGCGGTTGAAGAAGCCGTTCAGGAAGATGAACTTCTCCATGTCCGACCAGGGCCGCACGCGCTTGCTCTCCTCGTTGACCTGGAAGGGACAGTTGCAGCCGTGGGGACAGGGAAGCACTACGCGTTACCCCGCGGGGAGACGGGTACCGCGGGGGAGGTCCAGACAGCGCATGGGTTTGCCGTCGGTGGTGAGCATGCTGTTGTGGTTGACGAAGCGGTACTTGCAGGGGTCCTGCTGGCGGTTCGAGACGTCGGCCTGGCGCGTGCTGAAGTACTCGGGGTCCTACGCCTCACTCGTCGCCGCGGCACTCACGCGCGAGGTGAGTGACTCGCACTCCACCATGTTCGAGGTCTGGCTGCGCGTGAAGCGGACGATGGTGCGCGAGGCTACGGGTGACGCCGCCGCCCACCGCTCACGCATGGCGCGCTTCTCGCGCTTGTTGTCGTCCTCCTTCCACCCCCGCGAGGTCTTCGTGTCGCTGTCGTCGTCGTCGTGGTGCGTCGCGCGCCAGCGCTCCATCAGGCGCTTGTACTGCTTCGTCACCTTGCTGTAGTGCTTGTACCGCTCTCGCGTCTCCTCCGCGATGACCGGCCTGAACCGGTAGCGCTGCTGGCTGAAGGCGACGAGGTTGTCGTGGACCACGCGCTCGAACGAGATGGAGTGGCAGATGGACTCGTCGGTGGGGTAGAGGAGGCGGCGCTCCGCCTCGGCGTGACGACGGCGATTCTCTTCCCAAATGCGGTTCATGTTGTCCTTTTCGGACAGGTAGGAGGAGGATGGATCCGCTCCCTCGCTGCACGTCGTTTCCGTATTGCACCCGGCATAGAGCCTGTTCGCCACGGTCTTTCGCGTGGTTTCGCGCATCTTCAGCTCCGATTCCATCTACGGCTCAGAACTATCGGTCACTGTCACTCGTTCTATCATGTCGTCGATTTGCCGAATATTGTCCTTTACCGCGCTCCGTGACGGCATGTGTATCTACCATTATCACCAAGACAGCAATCGCAACGGGCTCAACGAGTCGGCCGATGAGTCTATGCGTGATCAAGCATAAAATGAAACACACCTTGTATCGATTCCCGCTTTCATGGACAATCGGATCATCCGTCCCTACATGGAATGAGACGAGAGCGGAATTGGATACTTTTCCCCAATTGCCGGAGTTCACGCTCGTCCTCGTCTTAAGATCACTCGTTCTACACACATGAGCAAAACCGAGCAACTCGCATACTCCTCGCTCATAGAGATTGTGAAGGTCAGCAAGGAAGAAAGGAAAGGGTCGAAGAAGGAGCGGCGCTGTTTTGAAATGAAGCGGAAAACGGCACTTTTTCGGTTGAATCGGGCGTTGTTCTCTCTGTGTTCAATTCGTTGAGCGGCGTGATTGCCTTTCCATCCAGAGCGCATTCTTCGCATTGAAACCGATCGCCAGAATCCCATGTCGACTGAGCTTCCCACTCCCACCGATACTGTTATACAGACGGAGCCAAAGCAAGACACCAATAGTGAAGAGAAGAAGGAGGAGGGAATGACGAAAGAGAGCAGTAGTGGGAGTTGATGGCGAATGTGAGTGTAGACGGAAATAATCAGCTAAACAAACTCGAAGAGACACAGAAGGAGCGGGAACGAAAGCACTCTCCTTCCCCGACTCGTTCAGAGCGCTCCCATCGCAGTGCGCGACCCAGGAGTCGGAGCAGAGAAGATTCATATAGAAGACACTCGCGTTATTCTCGCTCAAGGAGCCATCGTCGTCGTTCCCATTCACACAGACATCGTTCTCGTTCAAGGTCGAGCAGCAGACAACGGAGTTCAACGAAACGCAGAACAAAGAACACGCTGTTCGATGTGATCAAGGAGGTGGACAAAACGATTTCCGGTGAATGGAGGTGTGAGACAATGAGCGTATAGAGGAAAAGGATCGCTCGATTCCCAATTTCGACCTCATCGAGCCGCGTTACGCGTATGGAAAGGATTTGTTGTTGCATTCCCATTCGCTGACATGCAGATATGTGGGCAACCTCGCGGAAGGAAGCTACCCTGAGGACGTGGTGGCATTCCTGAATCGCGCCATTCACACAGCCAACTTGAATGTTTGGCCCGGAAACCCCGTTCTCTCCTGCCGCATCCTCCCGAAGTTCTGCTTCGTGAGTCTTCGCCACGAGGACGAAGCGACGGCCGCGCTGAATCTGGACGGCATCTTCTTCCACGGACAGCGATTGAAGATCAGTAGCGTTGCTGCTGCGCCTGAAGGGTAGATCGCCCCGTGGACTACGGAGGTCCGGTGACGGAGCACAAGACGTGGCAGGAGATCTGCCCGGACATCACGTGGAAGGAGATGTTCGACGTGACGGGCGTGGACTACAAGTGGGTGCTGTCCGAGCTGGAGAACATCCCTCGCGCGGTGCTGGACATTTGTGCTGGGCTGGACCAGGACCACTTGACGCGCTTCTTGGAGATTACGAATCTGGTGACGGGCGTCGATCTGGAGTCCATCGACGACTTCTCGGAGCTGAAGGAGGAGTTCAGGGAGGAGCTGCAGAAGTACGGCACCGTGAGGGACATCGTGATTTGTCCGAAGGGCACTTCGCGAGAAGGAAAGGTGTACGTGGAGTACGAATCGAAGGAGGAAGTAGCGCTTCACCGTGCTGGTCAGGAATAGGCGAGAAGGGCGTTCGACGCGTTGTGGAGTCGCATGTTTGATAACCGTCTGTTGGGCATCGGGTTTTACTCGGAGCAGCAGTACTGTGTGCGGGGTGGGAGTGACGAGTAGATGGACGTTGATGAAGGACGAAATCAAGACGTGGTGTGTTTGTTGGAAACGATCAAACCGATTATTCTTGTTTACAGCACAGTAGCTAGTAAACGAAACAGAACAGGAGGATACATGCGTGCATCCGACGCTTTCCCAGTGGAGGAAACCCTCACGCAAGTGACACTCTCTCTTTGACTGAGAAGCGATTACTGCAACACATGACTATATCCGACATCTTCGCAGCAATGACAAACCCAAAGGGATGAGAATCGTATCCCTCACCGCATGTGAAGCAAGACGCCATTATTTCGATGCTGTTCTACGCGCTTCTCGTTGCCGTTGCGTGCGCTTCGACGCTGCACGCCGCCGACTACTACAGAGAGTCCTTCGCCTCATTCATGTTCAAATACGGAAAGAACTACGTGCCTGGAGAGAAGGACTACCGCATGCAGGTTTTCATGTACAACATGGACTTCGTTGAGAGATGGAATCAGGCGAACCACCGCTTCGAGCTGGGACCCTCTCCCTTCGCGGACATGACGAACACCGAGTTCGCGACGTCGAAGCTGTGCGGTTGCATGCTGCATTCCCGTCTCAAGCCCTCTGTTCCGATCGCCACGCCGGCCTTCGAGGGTATTGACTGGCGAGAACACGGTGCGGTGACGCCCGTGAAGAACCAGAGGAGCTGTGGTTCCTGCTGGGCATTCTCCGCGACGGGAGCCTTGGAGGGCGGCAATTTCGTTCACTCCGGAGAGCTCGTGAGTCTCTCTGAGCAGCAGCTCGTGGACTGTGACATGCGCAGCAGTGGGTGCAATGGAGGGTTGATGGAGTACGCCTTCGAGTACGTCTCGAGCAACGGTCTGTGCAAAGAGGAGGACTACCCGTACGAGGGCGTGGACGGCGAGTGTCGTTCCTCTCAGTGCGAGAGCGCTGTTTCCATAGCGGGCTACGAGAACGTGCCCGAAAACGACGGAGAGGCGCTGAAGAGAGCCGTGTCGCAGGCTCCCGTGTCGGTTGCGATCGAGGCGGATTCGACGGTGTTCCAGCTGTATACGGGAGGTGTGATTGATTCCGAGCTGTGCGGGACTTCGCTGAACCACGGCGTGCTTGTGGTTGGCTATGAAGAGGACTACTGGATCGTGAAGAATTCGTGGGGACCGGAGTGGGGCGAAGAGGGGTATGTTCGCATTCGCTTTGAGGAGGAAGGTCCGGGCATTTGCGGCATCAACAAGGACGCCTCGTACCCTACGTTCTATCGCTGTTTGTTTGAACAAGGAGCGCCATAAAAGACTGTACAGTTTCACTTCAACTCCTTCATCGCCTCTTCCCGCTGCTTCGCGAGGATGCGTTCGCGCAGCTTCAGCGCAACGTCGCTATTCAGATCTTTGTCCTTCGTGTAGAGCACGTAATTGTCCAAACCGCCCGCCTTGTCGATGCAGCGCAACGTATTCGATGTGACACGCAAGTAGATCTGTGGGTGAGACGAAGCGACATCACGTGTCTACGAAATCATCAAGCGTCTCGCTATACAGGCGCTTGTGCAGCACGTTAGGATCCCATGTGCGGCGCGTTCTAGTGCGTCAATCGGAAAAGGAAGGGCATGCTTTCTCTCGGAATGACTGACATTGTTGCCAAACAACTTGCCGGTGTTGCCGAATAACCCACGTCTCGCACGCTTCATCGTGGAGCGTGCTACATTCTCCAGCATCGTATTCATCTTCCTTTTGCTCCTTTCGGGCATTGAAGCGGGGGTTCAAATTCGGGGGATGTTGGGGCGCGAAAACCAGAAAGCGCCCTCGTTGGCACGCTGGTTCATCGGTATCGAACTATGCAGGGATAGATGAAGTCGGCGCACACTCGCGCTTGTCATAACACTACACACGGAGACTCCGCGCCTGATTCATTTTCTCCACTCAAATGTGCTCACAACACACACGATCACAACGGCAGTTGAAAACCACCATTTGCGTTTTTCATGAGCGAGGAATCCGTTCTTCCCAAGAAGGTTGTGCGCTGTTTGAAAGGACACAGTGGCCGCATCACGGCCGTGCGCTTCACTAGTACGGATCGTTCTATTCTTGTCACTGGAATAGAAGACGGGAGCTATTGCATGTCGTGTGGTCAGGATCGGTCGATATGCTTATGGAACCCGTTTCGGGACGATATGAAGGACGGCTTCCTAATCAAGCGTTACAAGGGGCCTCACAGCAATTCCGTGAACGACGTCTCCATGTAGAAGGAGTGGGTTGCGTGTGAGTGTAGATCCAGCGACAACCAGTCCTTCATTTCCTGCGGCGATGAAAGGGACATTTTTATGTGGGACGTAACCAACGCTAGAGTCATGAGGAAGTTTTACGGCCATTCGCAAGTGGAGACTCCTGATCGTCCTGACGGGCTAGAAAGTGAATTGCGTGTGTCTGAACCAGGAGGGAAGCGTGTTCGCGTCGGGGAGCTACGACACGACGGTCAAGCTGTGGGATACGCGGTACCTCTTCGCGTTTGGATTCACCGTAGTGCCCGCAACTCGCAGTGCGTGCAGACGATGAACGACGCAACGGACAGCATCACATCCGTGTGTATCGACGACACGAGCATCGTTTCTGGGTAGGAGTGGTACTTTTTCGTTCCCCGTAGAAGCGTGGACGGATGCATACGCACCTACGACATTCGCGCGGGCCAGCTGATGACCGAGAAGTTGCCGGGTCCCCTTCCAGCTCTTCCGTCACGTGTAGTTCCCGTGTGCTCCATCTCTCTGTCGCGCGATAATCAGTGCGTGGTCGCAAGCACCACATCGAGTACGCTGGTGTTGCTCGAGAGGAAGAGCGGCACGCTACTGAATGAGTAGAGATAGCTATAACCGATTTCCTGTAGATATAAGGGGCACATTTGCGAGGAGTTCCAGATTGAGAGCGTTTTCAACAACACGGACGAGTATCTCATCACGGGGAGCGAAAACGGCTCGATTGTACTATATAATCTCGTCTCAGTGAGTCTTGGGCGTGGGTGTGAGGAGCAGACGAAAGTGGTCAATACGCTGGGTTTCCACACGCGGCCCGTGTGCACAGTCCGGCAGCATCCTGACAAGAGCCTTCTCATTGCGGGCAGTTATGATGGCGTCGTTAGCGTTTGGGAGTAGTGTGCTGGCGTGCTTTGTTCCACACGAGTCGTTCCCTCCTTCCTGTTTGCTCCCACATCACTGTGATTGTGTCGGTGAAACGCCCTCTCCATCACGAATCCAAATTCCATCCAATTCTTCATTTGAGAGTAGCGTGTGGAATCGCGGTGGAGTGCACTAACGCTCTGTGTAGCCCGAACCATGGCCGAGGAAGTGAAACAAGTCGCCCTTCCCGATACCACCGGAGGTATCGAATACGCAAAGTACACCGTAGAGGGTAATCGTTGATGCCGTTGGGTGACGCAAAGATCCAGAGAACATACGCGGAGGCGAAATCAGTGGAGAGCCCTACGTCCAGCCTAGTCTGTTCATGCACATTCTGAAATCGCTGAAGCCGGGTGGTTCCTTCGGAATACCGTTGATGCGTAGGCCAG
>ERZ1106923.467-NODE-467-length-14741-cov-16.711017_pt1 | contig 14741 bp, 17 predicted proteins | sample MGYA00403657_ERZ1106923 | MGnify/ENA primary metagenome ERZ1106923 (study PRJEB35170, sample SAMEA104062425) | human gut metagenome | biome: human gut; feature: human-associated habitat; material: faeces | place: Denmark | collected 2012-06-19 ...
GAGGAGAGACGCATTCGTGAGTACGTGCGTCCCCAGTTCAAGGGTGTATGACGTGTGTGGCGTATAGGTGATGGCGTAGGACCGCTCTTAAGATGGAGAGTTGTGATTATGGACGTGGGTGTTTGTTGGAGACTCTCTATACAAACCATAATCGAAGCTATTTCAAACAAAGAGAAGCAAACAATTAAACCTTCACCGACTTAGACGTAGTCTTCTTCACAGAAGCCTTGGACTTGGAGGACTTAGAGGACTTCGCAGTTCTCGCCTTAGCGCCACCAACCGTCTTCGACTTCGTCGTTCTCATGACCAGCATGATCACGACAACGATCACAGCAATGACAACAAGGACAAAGATCACAATCACGGCGATAGGCATGCAGAAACCAGTAGCCTTCTGCCACTCACCGTCCTTCTTGCCGAGGATGCACGCTCTCTTCTGCGTGCCCACATAGCTGCCCTTCATGGCGCAATCGTACTCAGCCACCTTGCCGACATCGGTTCTCTCGAACACGCCATCGGGAGCGCAGTAGCCCTTTCTGGCGGAGATGTTGATGACGGTGAACGTCTCGCCCTTGGGGTTCTTGCCACGCACCGTGAAGGATCTGGCGGCGAAGGTCGAGGTGGGCACACCGGAAATGACACCGGTGGTGGGATTGATCTTGATGCCGTCGGGCAGAGGAGTGTCCTCCTGCATGTAGAACTCGGTGATTCTGTTGGAGTACTCGGGCTCCTCCGTGGAGGACTCCGTGTTCACGACGAAGGCGTACAGCTGCTTCTTGTATCTCAGGTTGTCGGGGAGCTTGTACTCGCACTTGTCCGTCTTGATGTCGCTGAACTGACCGTTCGTGCACTCTCTGTAGGCGTAGCCGCGGAAGCCCTCCTCGCAAGAGCTGGGAGAGATCTCGCCTTCAGCCACAGCAGGGAAGTCGCCCACAGCCTGGCACATACCAGCGCCGCTGCGGTGGCAGTACTCCATGATGTAGGAGCTCACGTACACAAGACTGTTAGCCGTGTCATCGACGGTGAACTTGAAGTCGTTGAAGCCAGCGATGGCGAGCGGAATCGGCCACGAGTTGCGGGATCTTTCCTTCGTGGACTGGTCGAGAAGGGCGAGAGCGGAAGTATACTCCTCCTCCGCGTTGTATCTCACGTACACGGAGAAGCCGTAGGAGGAACGAACGTAGACAGTCTGCATGGCGAAGCTGTTGAACTTGGAGCCCTCCAGGTTCTCCACCGTCCAGCGGATGTGGGAGCCAACGCTGTTCGGCTGGTAGCCGTAGGTCACAGGGTTCAAATCCATCAGACCCTCAAGGTTGGTGGTGGTCACGCTGGATCCCTCGATCGTGGGGAAGGTATCCACGACGATGGAGCACTCGTTGACACCGAACACACCGGTAGCATCGAACACGACGCCGCTCTGCGTGGAACGGTGGATCTCGACGGCGAAGACGTTCTTGCCAGTCACAGCGCCGACGGTGGGAAGCACGATGTGGAACTTGGAGAAGAGCGAGGCGTCGTGGACATCAATCGCCTGCGTCTCGGAAGTGAACGTCTCGGGGAGGTTGAAGCGCGCCACCAGACGGCCGTTGAAGTAGGCAGCGATACCGCCAGCGTACTTCATGCGCACATTGAGCACGTGGTAGTCGTCGATGGAGGGAATGTTCACCTCGCGGCGCACGTAGGCAGTGGTGCCCATGTGGTCGCCGAACTCGGAGGCCTTTCTCGTCTCCCAGGTGGAGTCGTCGAAGTCCACGCTCTTCCAGTTGGAGTCGACCTCGTCGGCTCTGTTGAACACCTTCCAGTCGTCGTACTCAATCTGGAAGGGAAGGAGCGAGGAGAACATGGTGCTCACGGAAGGCACGTTGGGAGGCACCTGACCCATCTCGAAGATCATCTCACCCAAATCGATCGTCAGGTAGTAGCCGGCAGGGTTCGTCCAACCGTTGGAGGCGGAGTCCAGAAGCTCGAGCGTGTAGATGTCGTGAGGCACGCAGAAGTCTCCGTAGTTGAGAGAAGAGGCGCCGCGGAAGTATTCCACAGAAGAAACAACCTCGCCAGTGGTGCCCTTGCCCCTGTAGAGCTTGTAGGAGCTCTGCTTGGGGTAGGAATCCGTGCGCGCGACGAGGGAGATCAGGGACTTGCCGCCCGTGCAGATACCCACGGAGAAGTTGATCGTGGCGGTGGTTTCTCCGCCGTTCACCTTCTTGGCGCGGATCACGTAGGACTGAGGAGAGACCGTGGTAGTCGCAGTACCGCAAATCGTACCCGTGGCAGCGTCGAGCTTGATGCCAGCGGGCAGGTCGGGCGTCACAGTGAAGTCGTAGTAGTAGTTGGCGTTGGCGTACACCTCACCCATCTCGATGTTTTTGTACACCTCGACGTTGGGAGTGTAGGTCAGCTCGGGAATGGTGGCGCCTATGGCGTCAGCGCGGAGATCGATGTTGCTGAACTTCCAGTAGCACGCGCTGGGATCGCCGGAAGCGAAGTTCTCGAAGCGGTACTGGTTCCAGGGCTTGTTGTTCTCGATCCACACCTTCTTCTGCTGACCCGTGAGGGACCAGGCGAGTCCGGACACCGTCTTCAGCGTCGTCCACTCCTCCAGGTTGTTGTTGCGAGCCTTCAGCACGAACTGCGTCATCTGCTGCGTGTTCTGCATGTAGTACAGCATGATCAGAAGAGAGGAGACCCACTCGCGACGGTCGTTGGGGAAGGTGATGCTCAGGTAGTTGTCCGCGCACGAGCTGTAGTACAGAGTGTGCGAGTAGTAGTGGTTCATGCAGCTCGAGGGACTGCCGCTGATCTTCGAGTACGTAACGGTGTAGTCGAACACGCGCGACACCTCAGCAGCGCCCATCACGCGCACAGCGCAATCGAAGTAGGAGGTCGTCTGCGACGCCGTCTGCGCCACGATGGCGATGGCGATCGTGTTCGTTCCCTCCTGCAGGTAGTTCACGGAAGCGGTGTCACCGATGCCCATCGTCTTCGCGGGCAGCGAAATCTGACGGTACATGATATCGGTGTACGCATTGGTACCAGAGCTGGAGGTGCTCACGTCACCGCTCACGCCGTTGCGGAACACTTCCACGCCGTTCATGTAGATCACACAACTGTAGATGTAGCGCAGCGAGATCACAAAGCCGGCCACCTCGTTCAGCGAGGACACGGTGAAGGTCTTCTTGTACAGCTGGATCTGGTTCGTCGCGCCCGTGAAGCTGCCAATGGAGCCCGTGTTCCAGCCCGAGGTCTCCGAGCTGTGCCAGTTCGCGGGCACCTCGTTCATCTTGTAGAACCACTGCGACTGCGGCGCCACGTTGAACTGACCGTTGAAGTGGTAGACGGTGTTCAGAGCGAGATTCGAGTCGAAGCGGACACGAAGGACGTTCTCGTACTCCGAGCCGGAGAGCATCAGGCGCACATACAGGTAAGAGCCGCTGGCCCAGTAGTTGCTCGTCGAAGCCACGTTCACCGTGTACTTGGTTCCCGTCAAGCACAGGACGTGCGTGATGGTGGAAGAGGCGATCTGACCCGAGGTCACGGTGAGAACCGCCTGCTGGGACGCGTCTTCCGTAATCGTGAATCTCTCGCTCGTGGGGCTGGTCTTGTAGGTACGGACGATCTTGGCGACGACGCCCGAGCAGCTCATGACCTGGATGGAGACGGTGCCCGTGTAGGTGTTGCCATTCACGACCGCACGAACGGTGTAGGGAGTGGAGGACTGAGGCGTCGTGGGAGTACCCGAAATGAGGCAAGTGGAGGCATCAATCGACATGCCAGCAGGCAGAGCGGGCTCCACCGTGCAGCCAGAGAAGTCAGACTCCATGGGGTGGATGTTGGCTTCTTCGAAGTTGGCGTAGAAGGAGTAGGACGACTTCTTGAAGTGCATGCCAGTGGGAACGGTATCGGGGCAGATCAGCGGCTGGATCTCGTAAGCGTTCAGAGTACCGGCATCGACAGCGGAGTTAAGAGTAAGGCGGTAGTTGCTGTAGCCCTTGGCGTTGAAGTAGCCTCTGAACAGCTCGTAGGTGTTGGAAGTGTACTCGGCGCCAACAACGTTCATAATGCTGGTGTACGCGCCAGTGGAGGTCATGCTACCCTCCCACTTGAAGTTGGAGGGAGCGTTGCCGGGCGAAGTGTAGGGGAAGACACGAATACCGTTGATGAAGGGACGAGGACCCTTGAACTGGTAGGTAACGGTCTTGGGGAGATTGGCAGCGGTGACAGAAGCAGAGCCCCACTTGACGAAATCGAACATGTTGCTCACGGACGTGACACCAGTGCCAGTCAGCGTCGTGGAGGCAGCGTAGATGAAGCAGGTGCCATCGACGACAGAAGAAGCCACCATAGCCATGTACGCGTCGAAGTCAACAGTGGTCTGGGAGCCAGGGAAGTGAAGCTCGATGGCGAGAATGGAGTTCGCGCTAGCAGCTTCGGAAGCAGGACGGATAATGCCGTGGTAAGTGAGAGAAGAATAAGCGCCGGTAGAAGCAGTAGCGGGAGTGAGGACACCATCGGGAACGTACTCACGGAACACCTCAACGCCGTTCACGTAAGCCACGATACCGTAGCGGTAGTTCATCTGGAGTTCGTACGCGGCCATGTTCGCGATGCCCACGAACGTCTTGCGGAAGTACTGCGTGCCGGACGTAGCCACGGAGACGGAACCAAGCGTCACGGTCTGCCACGCGCCGTCGTTGAAGCCAGCGGTGTACCAGCTGTTATCAATGGTGGACAGTCCGGAAGTGAACTTCCAGGACTGCGTCTTCTTGATGGCGTAGTACAGGGAAAGCGTGTAGGACTCCTCTCTGGCAGCAGTCAGGTAGTTCTTGAACACGTAGTTTCCGTATTCACCCCGAGCGGTCACCCAGGAGCCAGAGGACCAGGAATCACCATAGGAATCCTTCAGGAGAAGGGTGTACTGGCTGTTGGTTGTCGCAATCAGACAGTACTCGATGGTACGGGTTTCGCTGTTGGAAAAAATGGGACTCGTCTTCAAGATGGTGTTCCCGTTCTTAATCTGGAAGGACTCTTCGTTAGCGTAACTCGCAGCGCTCTTCTTCACCATCTTCACGTAGACCTGGGAATCGGGGCAAGTCAATCCATAGGCAATGCCGACTACAATAACAGGCAAGGAAGTTCACATACCAATAAGCGCAGACAAAAGGAGAGCTCTCATGGCAGTTGGATAAGCAAATTATGAGCTTTGTGGAATAAGTATGCGGGGGTTTCCTAATTTATGTCATACAGGAAGAAAACAATGATCAAACTGGCGATCTGATTGGCAGGTGGGAGATTATTATTCCCAAAGCGTCCATTTCGACCAGCGTTTCCCAATTCACCACACAAGCATCTCTTTCGTAGAGAGTTCGGTTGCAGTTCTTTCCCCGATCACTCGTGATTGAGGGTGCTAGGAGCAGGTTTAGCCAACAAGGAAAAGAGAACGGGGTGATTTCCAGGAGTGCTCCAGAATCATCCAAACACTTTAAAACTGCTCATAGAATGGGTGTGGAGAGATGGTGTTTCATGTGATTGTTGAGAGTGAGGAAGGCAGTGGGAAACTGTCTGCATGCTCGAAAAATCAATTATGAGCGGCACTTTCAATAGAGTGAACTATGACGATGGAATCGTGGATGCACATCCCCTTCCCTTCAAACTCGCACGAATAAATGAGCACAGTATTAGATATATAACCAGGAGTATGGCAGAGTCGTTTGACGTGTGATTCATACTTGTTGTTGATGTCCACATGGAATGCGCATTACATTGGACGCACCAAACTATTAGCACGAATTCCACTCATTCCCTTTTCTGATCCCCATCGATTTTGATCGATTCTTTTCCATATTCCTTGTCATATTGATAGAGATATTCTCTGTGCCAAAATGCTCCGGTGTTTGACGATCTGCTGTGTGACTGCGGTGTTCACGGTCCTTCACTGTAAGGATGTATTTGCCTTGCTTATTATGTCACTTGTACAACCCAACAAGAAAGAATACAACAGAATCCTCCATTCGGCGCAGAAGCGCCTCAATAGAATACAAAAACGCGTGACATTCTTCCCCAGCCTTCAATGAGCAATACAACCCCTTCATGTACTTCTCAACCACATGGTAGTCCTTCAATGCAGAGAAGGCAGACCGATTCCTCTTCAGCAATTTGCACGTATTTAGGAGAAAAGGTAAGATGTCGCTCGTTTCATTCAAAAGTGAAACAACCATGTCCGTGTCGTACTCGTACTGTCGAATGAACTGTGAAAAGAGAGAAAAGAAGAACTGTGCACGATCACACTCCATCGCGATCATAGAGGCGCAGTACAAGAAGGATACGAGGAATGTGTCCTTTTCTGTCATCATGGATATCATAACGCTGAATGGCACGTCCTCTGGGCACTGAACGCGGAGAGCGCGCAACGCGTTGACATTCTTCATGACAGAAGACAAACGATACGCAGATAAAACAAGATAGGGAGCATTGCGCAAAGGATAAGCCTGGAGAAGAGGGACTAGTAGGTATCGCGTTTCCTCACTGAAGTGGCGTATACTGTAGTACACCACCTTGAGATAGTAATAGCATGCTTGCTTGGAGCAGAGAGTCGTCTCCAAGTAGTGAAGCACATGATTTGTTGTTTCCACGTCAAATGTCACTTCACACTGCGTATCGATGATCCTAAGGATGCGTTCAAGGAGATGGCAGCGACACGCTGCACTCTCCGTCGATAGCGTATACGAAATGCACCAATACAATAGAGAAACAGGAATATCGTCGCTCAGTCCCTGGATCACTTCACACACACGAATGAGGAAGTGGAGATCCCAATCGTCTATACACTAACAAAACCTCAAAGAGCGCACTTGCCAAGTCGCATAACTGAAAGAGAGACCGAAGCATCTCCTCCCTGACGCCAGACTGCCGAAGAAGACACAGAATGATGGACTGGCAACGGTACATCTCCATTTTCGGTGAACCAGAGCGGACAAAACAGTGCTCCAACACTCCAGAGCGATTCATCGTCGAGAGAGCACTTTCGTCGATACCCCGAGATTCTGTATTCTCTTCTAAACGTGTAAGTCGAACCAAACGAGCATCAGCATCACCATCGTCCTATGGTTAAAGACATCCTTCCAGTTCGAACCCACCGAACTGTGTAGTCCATACGCGAGAGGGTTGCTCCTCCTTCGAGAGAGAAACGAAATCGTGCCGTTTTTGGGACTCCTTCCTAACGCGTTATTGTTTGATTTGACTGCGCGTTTCTGAGTATGGAAGCATTGCGAAAGTTGATTAGCGTTGATTTTGAGGTGTTTGGCAAAGTGCAGGGTTTGGATTCGATTCACGTACTGACACGTAGGCGTTTGGTTCCGCAAATACACCCAGGAGCAGGCGACGAAACTCTCGTTGGTTGGCTGGTGCATGAACACTCCTCAAGGAACTGTTCAAGGAGTGTAGGAAACGTGAAGTGGAAGTGATTTCCAGAATGCAAGGTCATTCGGACAAGATTGCTGAGATGAAGAACTGGCTCCAGCACACGGGTTCACCGCTTTCCAGCATCGATCACGCCGTGTTTACCAACGAAAGAAGCGTGGAAAAGGCGGAGTTCGAGTCCTTCTCCATTCGTCGTTAATTTTGTTTCCTCCGTCATTCTGTATTTGTTTGAAACAGTGTTCCTCAACAATGCGCTTCATACTCCTTCCATCTCCCCGATTCTCCTCAAACTGTACAGAGGCATCTTTCTCAGCATGAGCTTCCTATTCCACGTTTCTCTCTCCTATTCACAGTTTAGAGGGAATGAGCGGGGAAATGGGCGTTTCGCCCCAAAGAATGCCTCGTTTTCCTCAGAGCAGCGGCTGCGTTCTGCATCCTTGAATTCAAAATGGGAAAGAAACGGTACATAGAGTAGGCTGGACGGTCAGGTTGACTTAGGATTAGGGTCTTTTCATTTGCGTCGTGCATTCATAGATAGAGTCAGAGTGATAACGAAGCGGAAGCGATGGATGTAGAAAAGGCATCGGTACAGGTGCAAGCGTTTGTTTTACGCGCAGAGCGAAAGTAGCTCACTATCCTCTCCACGCGACTCTACAAACAGCGACAGTCATGGCAGTCATGAAGAGGGTTCAGTTTCGTCACCGGTTTGTCGAAGGAAGAGTATGATCATGCGTAGTCTGGGGACAAGGAAACGAATCGCTCGAACGATGAAAATGTACTGTGCTATTCAACCATCTCATCTCCAGATCCCTTCCTCTCTTTGCGCAATGACAGCCAGAGCTAAACGGCGCGCCATGCTGCACTATCTCTCGCAGCAGGGCACCGTGTTTTCCCACTTTTTGAAAGCAAATCCGAAGAAGGCCTCATCACCCACCGCTCGCGGCAAGTAACGCTCGTTCCCCTCCTTCAACGTAGACGGCGCATGAGCATAGACAACAAGGAGGACGATCTGCTCATGAGCCAGGACATTGAGGTCGACATGATTCATCTCCAGTCTCAGCCCTCGTGCATCCAGGGCACCATGCGCGACTACCAGATTGCCGCGCTGAACTGGCTCCTCAACCAGCACCAGCTGGGACTGAACAGCATTCTCGCCGACGAAATGGGTACCTCCTCTTCACTTCCCTCACACCCAGGTCTCGGCAAGACGCTGGAAACCATCTCCCTCCTCGGGTTCCTGAAGCAATACATGCACAACAAGTGCTCCTTCTCTCCTCGCCTCATCGCTAGAGGTCCCCATCTGATCCTCGTCCCCAAGTCCACGCTCGGCAACTGGATGAACGAGATGGCGCGCTTCTGCCCCTCGCTCAAGTGCTTCAGGTTCTACGGCGACAAGGAGGAGCGTGTCGCGCTGGTGAAGCAGCTGCGCAGCGAGAAGCGTCGCGAGTGGAACGTCCTGATCACCACCTACGAGACGGCAGTCATCGAGAAGGGAGCGCTCGGTCGCATTCCCTGGAGGTGCGTGCGCGTGCAGTGGTTCACGAGTAGCTACGTCATCGTCGACGAGGCGCATCGCGTGAAGAACGAGAACGGCAAGCTCGCCTCCGTCCTGCGCAAGTTCTCCGTCGAAAACCGCCTCCTCCTCACTGGCACGCCGCTGCAGGTCCATCTCGCTTCGTTGCATGACGCGTAGAATAACCTCCACGAGCTGTGGTCGCTCCTCAACTTCCTGATGCCCGAGGTTTTCGAGTCCTCCGACACTTTCCACGAACTCTTCAACCTCGAGGACGACTCCTCGGTGGAGGAGAAGGAGCGCATGATCCGACAGCTCCACCAAGTCCTCACGCCCTTCATGCTTCGCCGGCTGAAGGTGGACGTCGAGCGGTCGCTTCCTGTACCTCCGTCATGGCTGATTGATCCGTAGCCGAAAATCGAGACGATTCTGTACGTCGGGATGTCGACGATGCAGAAGGAGCTGTACAAGAAGGTGCTGGTGAACGACTTCGACACGGTACGCGCGGTGTGTGGCGTTGACCGTAGATCGTGGGGTCCCAGCACGAGCGCTCGACGCTCATGAACCTGCTCGTCCAGCTGCGCAAGGTTGCGGGACACCCGTACCTCTTCGACGGCGTGGAGGACCGCAAGCTCGACCCCATGGGGGAGCACGTGATCACGGTAGCTGCGGTTGTGTGCGCTGAGGCGTAGAACTGCGGGAAGATGGTGCTTCTGGACAAGCTGCTGAAGCGGCTGAAGGAGAAGGGGAGTCGCGTGCTCGTGTTCAGCCAGATGACGCGAATCCTCGACATTCTGGAAGTAGCGCTGAAGTGGGTGCGTGACGGGCAGGACTACTGCAACATCCGCGGCTACGAGTACTGCCGCATCGACGGGCAGACCGACGGCGCCGTGCGCGAGGAGAACATCGAGGCGTTCAACCGTCCCGACTCCACCAAGTTCGTGTTCCTGCTGAGCACGCGCGCCGGCGGGCTGGGCATCAACCTGGCGACCGCCGACACGGTGATCCTCTACGACAGCGACTGGAACCCGCAGGTGGGAGCGAGGACGAGCGCTGAGGCGTAGATGGACCTGCAGGCGGAGGACCGCGCGCACCGCATCGGTCAGAAGAAGACGGTGAACGTGTACCGCCTGGTGACGAAGGGGACGGTGGAGGAGATCATCGTGGAGCGCGCGCAGATGAAGCTGCGGCTGGACGCGCTGGTGATCCAGCAGGGCCGGCTGCGCGAGAAGATGACGCTGAGCAAGGACGACATGCTGGAGATGATTCGACACGGCGCCAACGAGGTGCTCGTGTCGACGGACAGCGGCATCGAGGACGAGACGATCGACAAGATCCTGGAGGAGGGCAAGGAGCGCACCGCGGAGCTGACGAAGACGATCGACAAGGCGCTGCCGAGCGACGAGCAGTAGTCGACGCGCGTCTTGATGAGACCTAGACTACTGAACTTCAAGATGGACCACTCGTCCATCCGCGTGTTCGACGGCGTGGACTACGAGGAGAAGAAGAAGGAGAAGGACCAGGAGCTGAAGCAGCTGATGCTGAACGAGATCACCATGGAGCAGAGTCGTCGCACGCGCAAGGGAGTGTCCTACACGGAGGTGACGAAGGAGGAGGGGTCCAACCACCACAAGACGCCCATTGTGCGACTGCCCTCGATGTTCCCCTTCCAGGTGAGGAGTGCGTGGCGCGCGTGACCGCTAGTTCTACAACAAGGCGCGCATCGAGCAGCTGGCGAAGATCGCGCAGAAGAACTTCGACGACCCGGCGTACCCGCGGGACAAGAAGTGGCTGTCGGAGGAGCAGGAGAAGGAGCTCGAGGAGCTGCTCAACCAGGGCTTCGACGGCTGGAAGAAGCCCGAGATGATGGCGTTCGTGCAGGCGTCGCTCGACTGCGGCCCCGAGGCGTACGACAAGATCGCCGAAGCGCTGGGCTCCAAGACGCCGGAGGAGGTGAAGGAGTACGCGGCGGTGTTCTGGAAGCGCGGTCCGTAGGAGAGGCGGCGGTGACTCACGTGAAGGAAGGAGATCCCGGACTACCGGAAGATTCTGGAGAAGGTGATGAAGAACAAGGAGAGACGTCAGGAGATCCAGGAGTACCAGGAGATCGCCTCGCGCAAGGTCTGCTCCGTCGCCAACCCCTTCCTGATGGAGCTGAACGGTTGGCGCTCACAGCTCTTCAGCCACGAGGCGGACGTGTTCCTCGTGTGCTGTGTGGGCGATGGAGAAGCGAGTGAGGCGTAGGTGGCGGAGTTCGGCTGGGACCAGTGGGACCGTGTGCGCGAGGCCATCGGCGCGGCGCCGCACCTGCAGGACGACCTGTACCTGCGGTCGCGAACGGAGGAGGAGCTGATGCGTCGCTGCGAGTTCTTGCTGAAGGTGCTGCGCAAGGACCACTACGACCACCAGATGAAGAAGGACCTGGTGAAGGGGAATCTGGAGGAGGAGCAGAAGACGCTGCTGAACGAGCTGAACTCGCTCCTCTCGCAGGAGGAAACCATGCGCGCCGAAATTGCCGTCAACAAGAAGGAGGTCGCGCGACTGAGGGAGGCGATCAAGCAGGCGCACGCCACGCGGAAACAGCCCGCGAAGGAGAGCGAGACGCAGCAGAGCAAGGAGGTCACGCGGCTGAGGGACCTGCACCTGTCCGAGGAGCAGCTGCTGGCGCTGGTGCCCTTCCTGGACGAGATGCGAAGAGGCGTGCGAGCCACCTTCGGCGACATGCGATCGTACCTGCAGCGCGAGATTTCGGTCATACCGCGTGTGGTTCTGAATAAGGTGGTTTCGCTTGTTGCGGTGAAGAGCAAGGGAAGGGGCGTGCTGACGCTGAGAGATGATCTTGTGGACAAGGCAAAGAAATGCGTGGATCTGAGCAAGGAAGTCGCTGTCAGCAAGAGAGTGACAGAAAAGTGTGAAGAAGTGAGCAAGGGAGAGGGGGAGATCATCGACGTGAAGAAGCGAAACCAAGAGGAAGAAGAGCGAGTGGACAAGATCTGGGCGAAGGTGCTGAGCATGTTCATCAAGGAGAGAAGCATCGCGAATGATGTGCTCTTCTCGGAGGAAATGCGAAAGAGACTGGGCTGCAGCGAGAGGGATTTGAAGTCGCTTTCTAGGAAGCATCTCTCTCGCGTGGGCAATCGATGGGAGCTGAAGCTCGACAAGCTGAGCGAAAAGAGAGTAGCGGAGCCGACTGATGTGAATAGCAAGGTTCAGAGCGTTTAGTGTAATACTAGTCTAGTTCGCTGTTTCTTTCGATTCGAGTTGCTGTTGTGTCATTACGAGAAATATGAATTCGGAGTATTGTGGAGTTCCACGACATCCACCAGGGATGGTCCAGACTCGCATGCTTGGTACAAAAAGTGTCTGCATTTTGAAAGATATGAGTCCACGTCATGAAAAATGGCTAGACTCGTCAAGAAATGGGAAGGAATCCGGTTAAACGCAAGTTTACACATTTTCTTTTTCCACTATCCACCAAGATGGCCAAGAATCCAAGAGACCTTTACAAATTGAAGGAGAAGCTCGGGCAGGGGTTTGGCGTTGTCTCTCGTGTGTGATCGTAGAGCCTTCGGAGAAGTGTACTCCGCCGTCGACAAAGGAAACCACGATCAGGTGGCAATCAAAGTGTTGAAGCGCGACGCCTACACACCCCATATCGAGAGAGAAGGAGAATTACTTAAGAAGTGCACATCAAACTACATCATTCGCATTCGCGACGTAATCATCACAGAAGAGGAGGTGTGGGTAGACTTGACTGGCTTGCTTCATCTTTGCAGATCGTTATGGAATTCTGCCACTATGGTTCTCTGGCGGCGTACAATGGAAACAGAAAGGTATTGAACGAGGATGTTCTTCGCGAGGTTATTTCCTGCTGTCTGCTGGGACTCGTATGCCTGCACAACCAAAACATTGTTCACCGCGTAAGATTCAAATAGGTGTGGTTACGCGTAGGACATCAAGCCGGACAACATGCTCATTTCCGAACAGGGCTTTATCAAGCTCGGCGACCTGGGTCTTGCCGTCCAACTGGCTTCTCCCGAGGCCACGATCCGCGGTCAGTCGGGAACGGTGCAGTACCTCGCTCCCGAGGTCTTTGAAGAGAAGACGGGCGTCAAGAGCGACATCTGGGCGCTCGGCGTCAGCATCATCGAAATCGCCACCGGCAAGCACCCCTACATGGGTCTCACGGAGTGTCAGGTGTGCTCGCTCGCTCGTCTTCACCCATAGATCATTCGTCGCACCTGTCTCGACGCCCCTCCAACCCTCCCTTCGGAGTGGTCCAGCGACTTCATCGACTTCGTGAGCCAGTGTCTGACGAAGGAAGTGGAGAAGCGTCCTTCCGCCTCCGAGCTCCTCTCTGTCCCTGTTGGGCTCTGTGATAATGCGTAGCACCCCTTCGTGGAGCAGGCTGTTCAGAACATCAGCGAAAACGGCAACTCCGGGATACTGTTGAAGTGGATCGACCGTCTCTCCAACCCCGATGCTGAGCCGAGTGTGCATCCAGTTCAGCCGAGTACGCCTTCTGTTGAACGGAGTACGCCTTCCGTTGAGCAGAATGCGCCTGTTGTTGAGCCCAATGCTCCTGTGGTCGAGGAGCCCGTGACCTCCATCTCCATCACGATCACTCTCAACGACGCGACGAAGTTCCCGAAGACGATGACAGTCGAGAAGGAGAAGACGGTGCACAGCGTGCTCGAGGAGTATCTGAAGGTGCGCCTCAGACTCGCCACTCATGCATAGAGCATCTACCAGAGCAAGTACAAGGACAGCTTCAAGGACTGCATGGACCTGTTCCTCGAGAACAAGGCGCTGGAGAAGAAGGCGACGATTGCCGACTGCGCGCTGCCTCCGGACTGCCGCCTCGTCTGCAAGGCTGTCGAGAAGAAGCCGACCACTCCAACCGTGTCCATCACCTACCGCAACGCCACGGACTACAAGAAGACGCTGCCTCTGAACCCCGCCGACACTGTGACGACTCTCATGGAGACGTACCTGAAGCAGATCTTCGGGGCACGGTTCAAGCCGACCATGTGCAACGCGCTGGGACTGTTCAACGGAGACGTGCAGCTCACTGGCGCCACGCTCCAGGACTGCCACCTCCCGCAGGGATGCAGCCTCGTGTGCAAGGCGTGCCAGCCGGCGACCCCCGTGGCTGCGAGAGTGTCCGGCGAGAAGCTTGCTGTGACGATAACGTACATGGACGCGGTGAAGGGAAAGAAGGACATGATGGTGGACAAGAGCCGGACTGTGGCAGCTGTTATGGAGGATTATCTGGCTGTAGAGGCGATAAGTGTGCTTTAAGAATAGACGTTATTCCCGAATCAGCAGTACAAGAAGTTCATTGCTCGCATGGGCTTGTTTGATGGAGCCAGACTGCTTGATAATGGTGTGACGATAAAGGATGCTGGACTGGGAAACGCTCCGAAGTTGATTTGTAGTGAATGGAGAAGGAAGTGATGTGTAGGCAAGACGAAGTAGTCTTCTGCGTGGGTGGTTAGGTATTTGCTATGCGGTGTGTTTGTTTGTGAGATGGAGGTGATTCACTTTGGAATTGAAGTGGATTGGTGATTTCGTCCACGTGCTAGTCGTTCATTGCATGACTGAAAGAACCAATTCCGCTGTCTCTTCATCGCAACTCCATCTCGAACAAAAGCCATCTACGTCATATACTATGACCCACAATCACAAACCAACGCCACACCCACTCAACCACTTCAGAAACACTCCCCCACCTCCCCCCACTCTTCTACCCCACGTCACTCATCTCACCTCATTATCCCACTTCACTGTAAGCACCTCTCCTCCTCCCTTC
>ERZ1106923.468-NODE-468-length-14724-cov-17.153589_pt1 | contig 14724 bp, 8 predicted proteins | sample MGYA00403657_ERZ1106923 | MGnify/ENA primary metagenome ERZ1106923 (study PRJEB35170, sample SAMEA104062425) | human gut metagenome | biome: human gut; feature: human-associated habitat; material: faeces | place: Denmark | collected 2012-06-19 ...
GGCTTCACTTCCTCCTTCTTCTCCTCAACCGTCACCTCCTCAGGCTTCACTTCCTCCTTCTTCTCCTCAACCGTCACCTCTTCAGGCTTCACTTCCGGCATTTCGCCCTCAGGTCTCACCTCCTCAGGCTTCACTTCCTCCTTCTTCTCCTCCTCTCCCTCCACGATCAGCGGCATGCGGTCCAGGTGCAGGTTGCTCAGCCCCATGGACGACACGCTCCGCATGTCCGTGAACACCGGGATGTCGTTCAGCGGCAGGTCGCTCGCCACCACCTCCGACGACACGTCGTGCTCCTCGGGCGAGTTGTCGGAGGGACTGCGCACCGAGCTGGCGGCGTGCTTCAGTCCATGGGGAACGCCGCCGAAACCGTACACAGCGTAGCAGTCGTCGTCGTCGTAGCGGTGGAGGACCGTGCCGATGTCGAGAAGGGCTTCTTCGTAGCTAGAGATGAGAGTCGTGAGGAGAGGCGACAGCGCGTTGCGGTAGTTGGACTCGGAGGCGTGCTTCACCGAACTGCTCATGTCGATGCCGATCTACGCTTAACGGGGTCAGTGACCACCACGATGAAGTCCATGTCCGTGCAGTTCTTGTAGTCGAAGAAGGAGTTCTTGTACATGCTCTGCACGTCGCTCACCTTCACCACACCTGCGCGCGTTCTACGCCTCACGCCCACACTCCTCGCCCACCTCATTCCCATCGCGTACTCGTTGCCCAGGTCGAAGAACTCGTCGCACAGCAGAATGTTGGCGTCCGGTTGCTCCTTCACGTTCTTCAGATCGTCCAGCGTGCGCAGCGTCAGCGAGCTCGCGCTCACCGAGTTGATCTGGTTGTTCACCAGCTCCGCGAACTCGCGCATCTTCTTGTCGTTCGCCTCCACCACCTTCACGCCGTTCTGCTGCAGCGCGCGCATCTCGTCGCTGTCATACACCAGCTCGTACCGCTCCGTCTCCTTCATCACCGCGAACTTCCGACACTCGATGATCGTGTGGCCCACGTACTCGTCGCGGCGACTCGAGTTGAAGTTCCACGCCGTGATCACCATACGACTGTCCGGCTTCCCGTTCAGCAACAGCTGGTTGCTGAGGCGAATCCCGCGGAACAGGAACCCCGTCTTCTTGTCCTCGTCGTTCGCCTCCTCGGGGACGGGCGTGGTGCCCGAGGGCGAGGCGTTGGCGTGCTTCTTCTTGTTCAGGACCTTGCTTCGGAATATGGGAATCAGAACACCATCGGAACGGAGGCGGGAAACTACGAGATAGAGACGGGAGGGGGTGTGGTAGAAGCGGTCGAGGGTGATGGACATGCTGGTCTCGCCACGGTCTTCTCGGAGCAGCTGAGCAAGAACCTATCCGTGATGCCGAATCCAAGACCAGACTTGGATAGAGCCGAAGATAGGAATCGTTGTAGGCTCCAGCAGCGTGGTGTGGTAACCATCGCACGCAACCAAATTCTGGATATTCGTCTCATACACGCCAATGAGGGTATTCTTCGACAGCTACAATGAAGGACTGCTGCGAACACTCAAAGAAGGATATGTCCTGGTCCATACCACCATCGGTCATGTACACCTCAAACTTGACATTCTGCTTCTTATTGTACAAACTAACACACTTAATAAAGCTAGGACTATTCGGTGAGCAGAACAAAGTGAGTAACCTACTTCGGCTCGTGGGTGATCGTCTCAGTCGTATCCACGAGGACATACTCCCTCTTTCTCGTACCTCCGATCCTGCGCTCCTCGTAAATCGCAACGAAGCAGCTCCCATCGACAATATTGTCCTTCTCGACGACAACCATATTCTCGAGGCGAATGCTCAGCTACCCGGTGAATTCAGCGTCACAACCCTACGCAGTAGCGTTCCAAAGACCCGGACCCAGAGAAATTCACATTCGCAATTGCATCCGCATCTCTGTTGTTTGAATACGAAAGATTCTCATCTTCCAGTGCGATGTCGTGGTGGGAAACCTTCGAGCAAGAACAACCCATGGTTAAGCAATCAATGAAACGTACAGACCGTTTTTCTCCGCACTGTGTCTTTGTTTCGATTCCTTATTATTTGTTTCATGTGTCAGCAGCAAAGACGGGGCAACAGCGTTTGAACAGATCCTTCTCCTGAAGGATTCGTGAGATGGATTGTGTGATTTGTCTGTTCCTGGGTACTGTGAATGTTGTTCTTTCTGGTCTGGAATGAGAGTATTCGCTTGTTTTCGTTTGCATGCGTGGTATTCAACTCCATTATTGTTGTCCAGTTCAACGACAAATAGAGAATCCACAAATGTCTGGATAAGCAGAACTCTACCTGCATGGTATCTTACATACCTCGGAGTGGGAGTTATCACTGTGCAGAACCCAACAAACCATTCAGCCACCCTTCTCAATTGTGTTCACCGTCCCCATTCTCGCAATTCGGTGGCATGTACCCCACTTTACACAGCAACCCAAACCGGAATCGCTCGATTACAGCTAGTTTGAAGAAACACAATTGGCTCTCAAAATTGTCACTCCTTTTGGAATTCGGCCTTGCGCTCCCCCTCGTTTTCCGTTCGGAGGTCTGACCGCAGATTTCGAGAGAAGGGATTTCAACAATGTCCGCGTCTACTTCAAACGTACGTGTACACCGCTGGCAATCAAGTGCAGGTGATTATGAACTTGGTCAAGACCTGTATTGGTACAGGCATGCTCGCTCTTCCCAACACTGTTTATCTTGTTTTGCATTGGCAGCGAATGTGATTGCGTAGGGCGGCTACATTCCAGCTATCTGCGTCTTCATTCTTGTCCCCACTTGGATTACCTACTGCACGAAACTGATTACCGATTGTTTCTGCGCGTTTGACGTCAAGCCGAAGGCGGAGGAGGATCCCTACGTTCTCCTGGCTGAAAAGGTGTTCCATCTATCCTCTCTTCATCCGTAGGCCTTCGGAAAGGTGGGTGTGTATCTTCTCCAGCTGAGTTTTGTGATCACTGTCTACGGTATTGCTGTTGCCTACGAAGTAGCGTAATTGTGCCTCCCTCACGGCTAGATCACCTGGAACAGCCTCATCTCGGGTCTGTTCAAGGACAGCAAGTTCTCCATTCTCGGCCAGCAGTGGCCCTGGGCGGTTCTCTATTGCGTCCTTGCCATTCCCCTCGCTCTCCTCAAGGACTTGAAGTTGTCATTGTATTCGCCATTCACCGTAGGGCCTTGTCCAAGCCGTCCATGCTGGGCAACATTTTCATCATTTCCGTCTCCCTGATTGTGATCATGTGATCGACCTCTCCTCCCCTCATCGCTAGCTACGGCATGTTCAAGTACGGCCTGCACATCGACCACTCCCACCTCCTCTGGAACACTCCGCTGGACCTCGCGAAGCTCTTCGGCGTGATCTGCTACTCGCTGGGCGTGGCGGTGATCGGACCCACCTCCTACAACACCATGAAGGAGCCGCAGAAGTACACCTTCGCGCTGATCACCTCCGTCATCATCGCGGTACTGGTGTACATGTCGCTGGGCGTGCTGGGCGCGATGAGCTACTCGATGGACCCTCGTGGGCGATGGCGGGAGAGGTGAGTTGTAGACGGCATCGAGTCGCTGGTCATCTCGAACATCGACCCCAAGAGTGTGGTGTACATTGTCTGCTGCATCTGTGTTTGTTTCGTCGCGTACTTCTCCTACCCGGTTGCCGTGTTCCCCGGCATCCTGGCTCTGGAGAGCGGCATCAAGCAATGTGGGGGAGCTGTGGGGAGCTGACGTGTAGCGGAGCCTGAGGACGCTGTGTTCGTGAAGAACCCGTACCGCATTGCTCTGCGTATCTTTATGACCGTTCTGGTGACCGTGATTTCTGTGATTTGTCCCTTCTTCAAGGTGGTCGTGAGTCTGATCGGCTGCCTGACGATTTCGTTTGTCACTTTTATCTTCCCTCCGCTGATTCACTACATCCTCGTTCCTCAGTCGAAGGCCCGTCAGGTTGTCGATATCGTCCTCGCCATGTTGGGCGTCTGCATCATGGTCATTGCTACTGAAGCCGATTTGTTGTAGCGCTGTTTCTTCCAGATGTTTCGTTCTGATGAGTGGTGTTCTCATCCGTTTCTTAACCATCACACCCTTTCTCACAACCATCACACCATTTCTTACACATCACACCCTTTCCCACAAACACACCAAAACTAATAATGGACATAATAGTTCGCGGAATGACTCAGGAACGAACAGTCCGTCAGCCCTCCATACACAAAACCGCTTCCAAGCCCCCCATGAAGCGCTCCCAACTCCACGGGCTCCTTCCGACTGATGTCGGTGACCCGCACGATTACCTGCGAGCCCACCGTGCTCTTCACCTTCAAGTCGAACACCAGCTCCTCCCTGCCGCTCGCAATGATCACGCCCTGAATCACGAACCCTCTCATGTGCACCGTCTGGTTGAGGTACGCCACCTCCACCTCCAGCACGTTCGCGTAGATCTTGCTGTCCTGCTTCTCCAGCTTGCTGCTGTACACGCGAACGCGGACGAACGGAAAGCCGAACACGTCCGTGTTCTCTCGTATCGGCACCACCACGCGGAAGTGCTTCCAGTACCGCGTGTAGTTGATCGGCACGTTGTTCACCGCGGTTATCGGGTACAACTCGCTCATGTGGAACGCATCGTAATCAAGGTAGTGGTGCACGCGCTTCCCGTTCAGCGTCATGTTCACCTGCAGACATGGCTTCAATATGTGATTTGACAGATAGCAGAAATCGTCCTGAATTGTGTCAATCGCATACCCGCCCTCCAACTCCACACCCTCCATTCTCTTCTTCAAATTGCCCAACAGCCGCTTCGACGCCGTGATTTCCACTTTTCCCTCCACCGTGTGATTCCCGCCCTTCTCGAAGTCGTACACCTGCCGCACGTACGCGATTCCCGCGTTGAGTCGCACAGGGTGGTCGGAGTTCCACGGAGGCAGAAACGAGGACGAAACGGAAATCATCAGGACCAACACCCATACCACGTACACCGTGTAGCGAATGAACTGGCGGTGCACCACCTTGTCCACATCCTGCGACTGCTTCTCCAGCAACGAATTGTGTTCCACTTTCGAGATTGTAACGACCGGGGGTTCGATTGTGTTCCGCGTGTCGTCGTTTATGTAGATCACCACAAAACACGAGCACGCAAACAGGATCGGAAACAGTGCGCACCAGAAGGACAGCACGATGAAAATGTTCACGGCGAGATCTTCGACGGTCGTCATACCGAACACGATGTGCAGCGTGGCGCACGCACCCCCAATGTTCACCAGGAAAGAAAGCGTTCCCGCGAGAAGGAGGGAAATCGCGTACGTGATCTTCTTCCACTTGATCTCGTCGTGGAAGTGCGTCTTGCGAATGAAAAGAAACACGGAGGTGAGTCCGAACAGGAAGGAGGGAAGCGCGAAGTGCACCGACGAGTGAATTCCGAACAATTGCAGGATGACAGAAATCGCGCCGAAAATGAGCGACACGGTTGCCATCATGCTGCCAGCAAAATCGCGGATGAAATAGGACGTGTAGAAGCACAGCTGAAGGGAAAACAGAATACAGGAGGAAATCAGCAGAACCAACACCGTGGACAAAATGTACGGATTCAGCTTGTGGATCACCAGCGGATCCAGCGAGAACCAAAACAACACCAGGCAGATGACAACGCACACCACCACAATCTGCATGCTCATGATCACCATCGCTTTGTAGCAACCGCTCAGAACCGCTTGGCGGTTGCCCATATGGCCCTTCCACAGAAAGAGGGAGGACAGCAGCATCCCCACCACAACCAACGCGAACTGCGTCTCCACAGAGATCTGCGTCGTCTTCCCGAGAACGCTGATAAATGACGAGTAGTCGAAGAAGAAGGAGCACGATTTCAGAGCAGACGGGCTGATTCGCCCCAGAGTCTTACCGATGTCCACGATGTGGTCGTAGCGCGCCTTCACAGCCGCCGCCTTCGCAGAGTAGTCGCTGTCTTGAGGCGAATGGTGGAGGAACTGATTGTCAGAGTAGATCAGCTTCATGACAGAAGGACTATCCTTGCTGTCTTCGATCAGCGTGATCTCGCTCGACGACAGCAGAGAAAGGCCACCCGCCGTATCCAGAATCCAGTTCGAGACCCGGACGTACTTCGTTGTGCTCTGCATCGCTCTGCGCGCCTTACGACTCAGCTCATTGACGTGGATCATATTCGGAACCGTTTGAGCGACGCCAAGCGAATCAAGCAGCACAATATCGCGGCAGTTTTGCAACTCGGGGAACGAATACATGTTCAGGAGCACATTCGGACCACCCTCCTTCACTTCGGTGATCACAACGGTAATCGGGTTTCTCAGCCCAGGGGTCTTCGACAACTCCTCCAAAGCCAGTATGCTCTGCGTCACACCCAGCGCGTTTGTCGAGAATCCAGGACTTCCGTAGACACTGTCCATGTTGCTAACAAAGCAAATGCTGCTAAACGACATCGAGAGATTCATGTGCTCCGGATAGAGAGTTGCGATGTAGCCGCCAAATCGATTGTTGATGTGGAAGGTCTGCTTCACGCTGTTCACCCCGTCCACACTCTTGTACTCCCAATAAAATGAATACTCTGGCAACGTGGCATTCGAAATTGAATTCAATTCCTCTTCAATCCACGTGTGGGCGGCATTCCATCCAGGCGTCATTCCCGGAACTCTCTCAAAGCTAAAATTACTGTTCACCTCAATGATACGGGAGCCCGTGCGATTCGAGATCGGCGTGCTCCAATCCACATAACTCCAGTTCAAGTCAAACTCCAACAACGGAAAACAGTACACAAACAGAATCACAACGAATGTACTGATGTACGGGAGAGAGCGGTACCTCATAAACCATAAATGAACAAACACAAACACGAAACGCAATTACAACTCCTCTACATCGACCAGCGATCGGTTACGCAAGAAGGACCTCTTCTGGTCTGCAGTGAGCTCTCTTCTTTCGATGTCGTCGACCACTCTCACAATCAACTCTCTACGCATGAGTCCTCTTTCTCCTCCACCACTTCCGAGTCGGCGCCACCTGCGTGATACACCAGAAGAAGGTTAAGGCATCCTATCCTTTACGAATCCACCGTGCTTCTCACGTGCGTCGATAGCGTGGAGACTGCAATCGAAAGCTGGTCAAGAATAAAAGGAATGGTGGAGTTCTCCTTCTTCAGAATGGCGAAGCAACACAACACTTTCACCATATCCTACACGTTCATGCGCAACAACACAACGACTTCATCACTGAAAGTGCTTATCTTGGAAGAGAAGTGCTGATCGAAGAATTCCAAAAGAGGTGTCGGCGTGACTCCCACATGGGCAAAACCCAGAAGGACTTCACTTATCAACTACAAATCATGCTGAACGGAAGACGCGACGAAGGGCGTTACAGAACTCGGGTTGTGAAGACACCACGATGAAACTCCCAGGGAGAGAGCAAGCGGGGCAACGACGGACCGATCACGCTTGTAGTACGGAGACAGGGATCTTACCTACGGCGTGACCGCGGAAGGGAAGGACGGACGACATACACAATGTCCATCGGAGTCACGCGCTTGCTCGACGAACAGTAGGAAGCAAACTGCTTGACAAGCGAAACCACGAACGAAGACGGGAAGTCGGCTGCTCCTTACGGAATGATGACACCCTCACTCGTAACGGAAGTCGTCCAGAGAAGTTGACAAACGGAGCGAGAGTCGTAGGAGGACGGGTGCAGAGGGAAGTCCTTCTGGAAGAACGAAAGCAGTTCCGAGTCCTCCATGTGGTTCTAAAAGTGAGGGACTCCCCCAACTCCGCACCACGCTCATCACACGGAGAATCATGCAACGAATACCCGTCATCTGGACCGAATCTTCACCGTTATGGAGAACGGCGTCATAAAGGGAGTGAATCAGCGATTGACCCGATGTGCTCCGAATGGCTTCTCTACGAGTGAAACGATGCAGAAACGCACTACGGGCAATGCGCCAGAGAACGCAGAATATAGAACCACTGAACGTGCTTCATCGATTGACAGTCACGACATAACTATGCATCATCAATCCCAACTACCCCCACCTTTTGAGTGATCGTCGTGATGGTGTTGCCGGGATGGACGTTGAGCGCGTCGTAGCAGCACAGCACATACACCAGGTCGTCTCGGTTGTATCTACGGTCAACACCACGCCCCACTCCGACCCCTCCACACTGCGATTCACCACATCCAGCAGCGACGCCGTCACGCTCTCCTCCGGCACCGACTGCGACCGCTTGAGACTGCGCGTGTAGGTGTACAGCAGCGCCAGCGCGGTGGAGCCGTTGAACTCCTCTACGCTTCTCATCGCGCCGCCTCGCCACCACTCACTTCATCGTGACGTACCGCTTCACCGCCCGCTCCACGCGCGCGTCCACCGTGCCCGTCTCCACGTAGGCACGGTAAATCATCGTCAGCTCCAGCGGCGTGACGGTCTTGAGCGTCTGGCTCACGGAGGAGGCCAGCGCGGTCAGTCTATGATTCACGCCCACGGCCAGCGCCCACAGTTCGGAGGTGCGGGGGTGGTGGGTGTACGAGAAGCTGTAGAGAAGATTCACGAGGTGCCCTCTACGCTCGACGCATCGACGCGACCCTACCCTCGCAGCAGCGCGCCGCAGTCCGGGTTCTTCAACACAGTGTCTGCTCGGTGAATCGAGAGAGAGACGATTACCCGCGGTTTGAGCGAAGAGGTAGCGGACCATCTGGAGGGTGGTGTCCGTGGTCCCATTGGTGCCATTGGTGTTGCGCTCCCAGGATTTCTTGGTCACCAGCCTCATTCGCGTCAGACCCCAGAGAACGGTGATCATCTCGTTCAATGGGAAGTCATTGCGATTTGTGTACAGTGTGTTGACAAGCGGAGTGATTTGAGACGAGCTGATTGGGTACATCATCTTGCCGAAGGAGCGGAGAAGAACGGCAAGCTCCTCGTGGGACAACGACGAGAGAGAGTTCTAAACATGACCTACACGAAACAGGCTCACGAGACTACTCTCGACGAGCAGCGGAATCAATTGGGAGGAAGAAGGCTGAGAGGAAGAGTAACCCAGGCGAGAAAGACCCCAGATAGCATACACAACGTCGCTAGGACTCAGCTCCTATTCCATAATCGCATTTTACTCTCCCTTACATTCTTCTGACATTCAGAACTCACGGCGTTATCGATGTAGCGAACGAAGGAGTCAATTCGGTTGTACAACGGATGCTGCCGAGACATTACCGTTCCGTAAGAAAACTGCCCAAGCATTTTCAACACTTTGAGGTTCTCGGAGAGAGATTGCTTCTCGCAGCCCTATTTCTCACACAAATGAGCTCATTCACACGTCAATGAGGGAGATAGCATCTTCAAATGACGACACACTCGACAAACCCTTCTGCTGAAGAGAATGAGCGTAAGGCGTTTCTGTCGCATACCATCTGCACAGCGGCGGGTGCTGGATGATCGTCGAATGGACCAACGGAACAGTTCTTGAAAGCGCCATGGAAGACGACAGAGCATTCACACCGGCGCCTCGGAGCGTGGTTTGTATTGTCCTTGCCACACCGCGAGGAATACGTATTCTACTCAGCATCAATAGGATTCTCTGTCGCTGCCGTCTCAGCATCCCAACTCTCTCCTGTGTCTCTACCATTGTCTCATAGGAACGGATAACAAGAACTGGGATCATCAGAGTCGCTGAAAGGGGATAGACGAGCCACATTTACTCTGTCGCATGTGTTGCAATCGAATGGCGCGATATCCTCGTCTGGATCGTCCTCTTTGGGAATCGTGTAAGAAGTGTGTCCGAATACGAGCGCCAGCGAGTGTGCATTGTTAGTAGCAAACGAACCATTGCTTTTAGCCCAAAATGGAATGGGAGAGTTCCTTCAGGGCGTTCTAGAATCTTCTGGAACGTTGCTTCTCGTCTCCCTGTCATTATTTATTTCGTTTTCCATGGGCAAAGATTATTACTCTATTCTAGGTGTTAGTCGAAATGCGACAGACGAGGAACTGAAGAAGGCTTACAGAAAGCTCGCATTGAAGTGGCACCCGGACCGCAATAAGGATAATAAGAAGGTGGCCGAAGAGAAGTTCAAGGATATCAGTCAGGCGTACGAGGTTTTGAGCGACAAGGAGAAGAGGCAGATTTATGACCAGTATGGTGAGGAGGGTCTCAACGGCGGTATCCCTGCCGGTGCTGCGGGTGGCGCTGGTGCGGGTGGCATGCCTGGGGGCTTCAGTTTTGGTGGAATCGATCCTCGCGATCTCTTCTCTCAGTTCTTTGGCACGTCTGATTTCAACACCGCCTTCAACCAGTATGGAGGCGATGACGACGGGTACTCGGGCGGTGGTCTTCCGAGAGGCGTGAAGGTGTCGTTCAATGGCATGCCGATGAACGGTGGCAGTGGCTTCTCTGGCTTCAGTGGTGGTTTCCCCGGCTTCAGCAGTGGCGGCAGAAGCGGCTTCGGTCGTCGTGCGCGTCCTGAGCCCGACCCCAAGCCGCAGTTGGAGAAGGACCCTGCGATTGAGAGATCGCTCCCCATTTCGATCCAGGACTTGTACAACGGCTGCGTGAAGAAGCTGAAGATCACGAAGAAGGTCTACGACTCCTACGGCAACGTGAGGAACGAGGAGAAGATCGTGGAGATCCCCGTGAAGCCCGGCTGGAAGGCGGGCACGAAGATCACGTACCCCAAGTACGGTGATGAGCGTCCGGGTCACATTCCTGCCGATATCGTCTTCGTCGTGGAGGAGAAGCCGGACAAGGAGTACTCGCGTGAGGGCAACGACCTGATCTATCACAAGGAGATCACGCTGAAGGATGCTTTGTGTGGTACCAAGTTCACCTATCAGCATTTGGACGGTCGGAAGTTCAACGTGTTCGCGCCCGCCGTGATCAACCCCAAGACGGAGATTTCGTACCCCGACATGGGTATGCCAATTATCAAGGCGCCCGGTACGTACGGTAACCTGAAGATCCGTTTCGACATCAAGTTCCCTTCAACGATGTCGCCCAATGACAAGGAGGTCATCAGGAACATGCCTTGCTTAGATGCTTAGTTGCGTAATCATGAATTGCGTTTTTCATTCTTTTCTCCTGTTTGTTAACACACAGAGTCACTCTGCGGTGCGTAGGTGTCGCCACCAGTACATCGCCATAAAGATGCCACCCGACTTTTCCTTCTCGGGATCAAGCAGAAAGGAATCCATCTCATCCTCTTTGATGTGAACAGTCTCGATTTGCTCTCCCTCCGATTCCAGCCCGCCTCCAGGATACTTCTATTCCTATTAGCTCATCCCTCATCCCTACCTTCTGCTCCGGGGTCACCTCTGCATAAAACATGTAGCCTCTTGCTCCCGACAATCCAACGTTCCCCACCGCTATCTCATGACTGCACTACTGAAAGCAGTACTTCGAGAAATGAACTTCAAACTGCTGATAGGAACCTCATAGCCGAGTTCTTCGCGAATCTCGTCAACAACGGTCTGCTCCTTGCTTCTTCCCTTGATGTCCATGAGACCGGCACACAACTCGTAACTATAGCATCACGCCAGAAACCACATCCCACCAATACCCCAACGATTCCTTCGGAATGGTTGTCTTCGATAGCTCACTGGCTCCAAAGCACAATGGAGGCCGGAATTGCTTGATGCACAGGAACTCATGATTTACCCTAATCCTCAGCCTCTTTCGTCGATACGACTTGTCAAAAACAAGCGCTGACACAGCGTCCATGCTCTATTGATCAGATAGGGGAAAGAACGACAACGGATACATAGTCCCAGCTACGCTTCTTTCCATTCTGAATGAACTCCACATTCGTCAGCTTGATGAAACGGGAACTCGTTATCGCCTTGTTTGCAATCACTGTGATTTGCGACATATTCTTTGACTTCAAACATGAAATATCAACAACAACTATTCATCGACAAGAGCAGGCTCCTTCTCAGCGGGCCCTTTCTCTTCCTCTTGAGAAACGGAAGTGGGTATCTGCAGCATATTCAACTCCTCCAACTGATCCTCAGCAATACTCTTATCAACGTCCTGCAACACATCATCCACATTCGGGGCTTCGGCATCCTTCACAATTGTATCATTCACATCATTGATGAAATCCTCCAATTCCTTTAGCCGCTCATTCTTCTCTCTGATTTCGTCCACCGTTCCCATACTCTATGCCTCAAGCGGGAAGCAAGTGCACACCTTTTGGAGATTCTCCATACACGCTTCCGATGTTGTCAGCACATCCATGAGACTCTTGGCATCCTGTCCCTCGTTTAGCATATCGATCTAGTTCAAATATGAACGACAACTACTACTTGCTCGTCAAGCGTAATGAGTGCATTGTTCAGGGCACGAAGTCGATCCTCCCTGTCTCTATGCATCACTTTAGTATCTCATTCCTGCTGGTGCAGTTTGAAGTATCGAATCGCCAAATCCTATACAGGAAACAGACTACACTTTCACTACCTTATTGCCCTTCTTTCTCTCATCCTTCGATTTCTCTAAGTACATTGACGATTCGTTCGTTGTCTAGCACTCATCTCGTCGCCAAAACACCACTTTTCGGATTTGCTCATTGATGCTCCGTTTTTCCGATTTGATCTTTGCGATTGCCCGGTCTACATCACTTATCTCTGGACTATCGCCGTTATCCTTCTTCTTCTGTTTTCGCTTAAACACACGCTTCTCCTTCATGTGGCTGATTCCATCTCCAACGGCCTTCTTCAATTTGCTAATAAAACTCATGAGACGAAGCCATCACTGTTGAATCCACATGAGCATACACAACAAACACATCAGTAGTTTACAACATTCCGCAACACAGAAAGGGGACCCACCTCTTTCAGATACGCCAGCAACTCTACTCTTCATCTAACCACTCCCTATCCAACCCTCATTCTTCGCCAAAAAGGACCCAGAAAAACCCAGACTGTTCACATTCACGTTATTCCACGACTCCTAACCGTCACGAAAGAGCAGAGACGCATACGCGAGAACGAGGAACAACCAACATCCACTCCTTCAACATCAAGAAGTTGTAGGACTGAAGACTGTGGCCACTCTGCTCCTCTCTCTGCTTGATATCATTCAAGATGAGGTGGAACTTGGAAAGCAGAACATCTATTCCATAACGGGTGAACAATCATCAATCACTTGGGTCACTGATATCCTCCGAACTGATGTGAACCATAGAATGGATAAAGTCATAGAGATTACACTGGCACACGGAACCGGAACACTCCGCACACTTCGACATCACTTCATCGAATGGCGTCATTTCCTTCTCCATCTGAGAGTACGGTATCAACTACTCATCACACTGACAGACCGTCCCAACTTGAATATGCTTATGACGTTGACTCGCTCCAGAATCACCACCACAATTGTAGAAGACCAGACTAGGAATATCCTTCAAAATGGAAGACAGAGCCGTGAAGTCACTCAACGAGAGGGGTTCGTACTGACTCTGAAACTCGTTGGTCACAAGAACGCACTACACTTCACATACGCAAATGGCGCATACATGGTTCTTCAACACTGGAAACTTGTTCAACATCAGAGTATGGTGCTCCATCTCCTTTACGACTAACACCGGATTCCGGTTCTCGGTACAAAACGGATCCACCACTGCTTTGCTCTTATTGTTGATGTTTGATTCCTTCCGTTTCAATCCGTCTCCCTTCAACACACGAACAACAAACTACACAGTCATCCCTTGGGAATGCAAAAGGTACATTGCAATTCTTTTCTGTAATGTATTCTGTTGAAGTGTGGAGAACAACCAGATCCTTACTGGACAAGCCATTCTCCCACACTGCATTCATTCGAGTAAGCAAATCTTGCATTTCGTTCCTTATCACTGATGTAGAAGAATTGCGAGCTAATGTTCTCAACCTTGAGAGCATACAACAATAGAGTGTCCGAAACAAACACGGCTTCACTCTTCTAACGATAAAGCGACCGTCTGTCTGACCCGTTTCTTGAATGCTTTCATATCCGACTTCCATTGCCTCTACAAGTGACAGGCTTCCAGCACAACTACAGCCGCATCGACATTCGCCGGGGAATTCTCATTGGGATCCGAAAGCATGTTTTGAACAGACAACAGGATTGCCTCTATACTGATAATGGGTCTCCACTTCTCGTCCTCCCTCTCCTACAACTCACCAGCAATTCACACTATTCTACTTGTGGATTCATTTCATCAAATCCAGATTGGTGAAGAATTGATATACATACACTCCCATTCATGAATACTATACCATAATGTACGGAGAGCAGAAACAACTATTGGGGTGCCACATCGAACTCAAGAAACGCATTGTTGGGGGCTTATTGGGAAAGTCGCACGGGAACACCAACTCCGCCTTAAAAATACCACCCTCACTATAACTCAACAACAGTGCACAATAATCACTAGGCCGTATCTACTGGACCCTCCATCACGACCGTCCACTCAAAGAGATTCAAACCATCTTTCAATCCAACCGAAATGCCTTCTGGAGGATTTAATGTGAGTTCTACGCAGTAACTCGCCCCCAATCACAATACTACCTTGAAACTGTCTTTGAAGCAATGCAATTGTGAACTCTATGCATTGTGATACGGAAATCGGCAAGCCATACCAGACATCACTTCGATGAAAGAATACTCTGTGTTCCCTCATATTGGATGAACGCATTGCTATCATAACAAACACCCCAACTCCCCAGCATACACTGCAGCTTCTTCCACATCTCCAACAT
>ERZ1106923.473-NODE-473-length-14617-cov-17.607952_pt1 | contig 14617 bp, 10 predicted proteins | sample MGYA00403657_ERZ1106923 | MGnify/ENA primary metagenome ERZ1106923 (study PRJEB35170, sample SAMEA104062425) | human gut metagenome | biome: human gut; feature: human-associated habitat; material: faeces | place: Denmark | collected 2012-06-19 ...
CTTAACTCCAGTTATGACCTCTCGTCTTATTAGAAAGCGGACAATACTAATGAATTTAGCTCAATGCATACTACAAGAATGGTACCCATATTGACTACCGGAGTTTCGTATCTGAGAAATTACAAAGTGACTAAGAATCGGCCAATCATAGACCGTCCCAGGATAGGCTTGGGTTGATCTGGGCAGTCCTAATCCATCCCATTTCTATCTCAGACTATCCCAAGCCTATCCTGGGACGGTCTATGATTGGCCGATTCTTAGTCACTTTGTAATTTCTCAGATACGAAACTCCGGTAGTCAATATGGGTACCATTCTTGTAGTATGCATTGAGCTAAATTCATTAGTATTGTCCGCTTTCTAATAAGACGAGAGGTCATAACTGGAGTTAAGGCGGGTCCTTTTACCGTTACCGTAAGGATTTATCGTAGTCTTTTGTGGTGATACTCCTATGAACCGTATTAATCACAACCCTGCTCTGTTCCGTCTCTCAAGCTTGTTGCTAAAACCGAACACCCTACGCAAAGTAGTAACTAGTCTTATAGGAGAACCCCTTCACATACTACCTGTACCCCTTCGGATACCCCCTCCTCAGTGTCTTGTCGTTCTTCAAGTGCACACCTCGATAGAACCACGAACGCAGAATCAGTGCGCGAAGAGGGAAGTGTGATCTTGTCTTGGATATCGCCACACTGTCAGAGCCATGGTTGAGAAACTTGTCCGTCTTCCGCAGCTGAGGAAGGACTCTCAGACTGCGAGAACACTCCATGGTGTTCGACAGCGAGAAGTGGATGTCTTCCCCGTTGCGCTGCGTGACAGGTCGATAGCGCCAGAAGACCTTCATGTGTTCCATTTGAGCGCCATAGGTTTGACACAAGAAGTCCACTGGGAGTCCTTCTCGATCACGAGAAGATGCCACACTCTGCTTGAAACGGACTTCCGAGTAGCCCAGACTCTTCACGATTCTTCCACACACACTCACAAGAGCATCATGTTTTGACGAGATTCGGTTCATGGAGGACAAGCAGGTGCGACCGAGAACAATGTCATCGTCGATGAGATGGATGTAGTAGGTGGTCATTTCGAGGGGCATGAGGAATCGGAGGAAGAAGGGTGAGTCCCAGTTCGTGGTCCACGCATGACGCGCAATGGACCACTTCTTCAACGTGGGCTCGTAGTTCTGGAACTGGGCGTCCTGAAGCACGATGATTTGACTCACTCGTGTGTCTGACTGGTTGAGACTCTTCATCTGATCGTCCAGCCATGTGCGTTTGAACTGCGACAACACCACTCCAGTCGTGCCATCCTTTTTGTAGTTGGTGTTGCAGGTGAAGTCCTCGATGTCGTATACCTTCTCGCAATTCGTCTCTTCGTAAGGGGAGGGAGTGTGGGAGGAGTGAGTCAAGCGAATGGGGAGGAGAATGGAGTCGGTGAGCGTGTAGTGCCACTTGCAGCGAAGCATGTGCGAAAACGCCTCCATCGCCCTCACACTCTTCCGACGAAAGGTGGTATTGGACCAAATGTGTCTCAAGTCGATGGAGCGCATGAGCATGCATCCTCGACCCACCTGACTGTTGGGATACAGACTACACACGGGAATGAGAGATTGGCTTGTATCTCCAGAATCGCCTTGTCGATCCAATTGGAGGAAGGGAGAGAGAAGAGGTCTTGGGCATCGATGAGGAGGGAGTAGGTGCTGTTGTAGAGTAAGGGGAGGATGAAGGAGAGATAGCCGTCCTCCTCCACATTGGATCGCACAATGAAGGGAATGTGTTTGGTTGTATCGTTTTCCAGAAGAGAACGGTCATAGGTCAATTCGGTGACCCAGTAGACGTACTGCACGCGACAGTTCTCGGGTTGGATGTCCTTCACTGTGTCCATTGGAATGCGGGTGTGGAAGGCAGTGATCGCCACTGTGAGGAGACAGTCATCGGAGGCTAGGAGTGAAAGGGGATGGGAGTGAGAGACGTAAAGAGAAGGTGGTGAGCGCGAAGCAAGCACCCAAGAGGAGGAGGAGAATTATTTGGTGAAGGTAGAATAGTGTTTCCGTTCAACTGCTATACCGTGTATATAGAGTTGTTTCTGAATGTCCTTCTATGCGAGTAATCTGCATATTGAGAGGAACTCATTCTACAAGGATTACTAGGGGTGTCAGTAACAGTTCATTAAATCGGTTCATCAACTGAATGATATCCATTAGATTCTCTTGCTGTTTTCTGATGTATATAACACAATTGTTTAACTCGAAGCAACGAAACACTGACGAAACATTGTAACTGGGGGAAGTACTATAACCCGATGTGATGTACATTCCAACGCGAATAACCGCCCCCTCCATCACATAATACATCGTCGTACAAGCACATTGGTACAGTGTTATACAGTACGCTAATCAACAGTTGAGGAGATAAGAGCGCACATATGTTCCGGGAGCACTTCCAGACGCCACAATTACATCGATGCGCCTTCATGCAACCAATCATTTATCATCGCACTGCATTGTTGTGCCTTTTCATGTTCAGAGGACAGTGTAGAATGTGATGAAGGGGACGGTTATTCATGTTGGAATGTACATCACATCGGGTTATAGTACCACGCGTTATGATTGATTTGGTTAAGGGGGATCTTGTTCACCGCATCCTCGTAGTCATACTCTATGCTGAGAAGGAAGAGATAGGGTACGATTGCGTTAATAAATGCTGAAGTCAGGTATACCACCAGCTGTCTCAAGGGTGTGAATCACAGTCCCGAGCGTGGATGCTATTTTATCACCTGAGTTCACTGCGGTGATTTGATAGATAAGACCTGCGATTAGGAAAGAGAACACTAGATATACCACATCGTGTTTTCCATTAATGACAATCCGAATTGTGTTTCGTGGTTTCATTGTTCTCAAGCATATTGTTTCTGTAACATGATTGGGGACAATAATCACCTCACGGGGATTATCTACCACTGGATTGAACATGTTGTAGATTCTTCGACGAATGAGATGCTCTTTCTGGTAACCGTTCATACGAACTACGGATATGACGTTGATGAATGAGATGTGTTACACACGGAACACAATATTGCTCATTCTTGGAATGGGATTGAGATACTTGATTGAAAGTACAAAACTGAAGAGTTCAGTAATGACTATGAGGGAACACTATTTCACCAGATTGGCGTGTCACTTACAAGAAACACAAATACGACTTGATCCATTTCCAGCACATAGCCGAAAACGCAGCATACTGACTATACATGGGCCGATTCTTCTTCTTCTTCGCGTATTCCAACGATATGCTTGTTCGTTGATGAGGGATGTCGAAACCGAACTCCTTTGAAAGAAGGAACGGAGTGTTATCTAGCAATCATCATTCTAGATAAAGAACACATTTCATTTCTCGAAGCCTCACGTACATCTCCACCTTGTTCGCGCCATAGTTGATGTAGTAGGGATGGAACAGAGGATCTAGCGCCGAACGACGATACACGCAGTAGCTAACAATGAAACGATGAATAATTGTGTCACGCCTCCATGCCGTTGTTGAATGGACAATGCAGCGATTTCGATGTGCTCTGAGCCCATGTGTCGAGCGGAACTGTCTTCTAACGCATCACTTCCTTCATCCTTCTCTACGTAAGATCCCCTTGGATCGAATCGCAACTCCCCACTCTCCACACGCTTCAACAGCTCACTCTTGTTTCTAGGCGCGTTTCTCCATCTAGTTCTTAGAATGGTGCTGAATAACACACAATTCCTCACACACTCCCTCCGAATAACACGGATTCAAAGCAGGATGCTTCTTGTACCGAAACAACGTGAGAGCAATCATGTTGTGGTGATCCCTCAACACCTCGGCGTACTCGTTGATGCTCGACTCCAGTCCCATCGAAGGGAACATGTCCATATCGGTAATGAGGAGATGAGTGGTGGAGATGCTCTCAATCGCCAAGTCACGCAGCGTGTTGATGGGGTAGAAGCCCTCCGGATAGTTCAAATGGGTCCTGTTCGCCAACACGTAGAAGGGAATGGTGTTGCTCGTAATCGTCTTTACGACATACACAGTGAACACAATTCTTCTCAATCCAGCGTACTCCAAAACGCGATGCGCCAACGATTCCATCTCGCTCTCCTTCACGAGGACGGACAGACTGATGGCTCCTTTCCATCGCTTCAGGATGAAGGGCAGTCGATTCAATCGGTTCAAACTCAGAGTGAGAGGAGACGAACTGTGCTACCTCACCTGCGTCGTCAGCGTGGTTCCAGAATAACCAACGTCGTGGATGTCTATTCATCACTTCACTAAGAAACACAAACACGGCTGTCTCCTGAACGGCTGACACAATCCACTCGTCGTGTTCACTTGAAAGAGGAAGGACTGCTGACAGTTGGAATAGGGACCCCTGTCCTTGCAGTCCACGAAGAGATGCTTCTTGTTCTGAGAGAAGTAGCTCACAATGCCTACACATCACGCTCACTCCATGGGGTCACTCTCTCTATCCCTGCAAGGAATCGCCACATAGCGAGGATTGGAGTACTGGGTGAGTGTGTTAAACAACGCCTTCTCGTTGATCACCGCCCTCAACACTGGATTCTTCGTGCTCTTCCACATGGGCAGTTTTGAAGAGTACAGCTTGTCACAACACTCAAACGAATCAGAACACTACGCGTCATCCATGGAGTGAACAGCCCACAGATTTGCACAACTGATTGCACTCTCGGATCGAATCGTCCGGCTTTGTGTTCCAAACGGAAGGAGTGTAGTTGCCTCTTCTCACTTTGATTCCAGTTCGATTCTGAATGAGATAGCCGCGATGGAGCCAAAATGAAGTGCTTACTAAACACCGATAGGAGCTGAAACCGCATAGTATCAGGAAGAAGAGATACAGAGCGGGAGACATTGCAAATATCTGCGTGTAGCAATTGTTCAAACCAAGAACACTATTCAATCCTTATCGCTTTTGTATTGCTATTCTGAAAGGGTTAGCAAGTCTTATTGTCTTCACGCTGAGAATAGATAGTATCCCATGATGCTGAGAACAAAAACAGCGAATACATGTGATTGTGTTCTGTATTACTGTTTCATAATGCAGTTTCGTTTTCTCACCCTTCATTTCTCGCACTATCCACCCACTTCATCAAAAGGGCTCTTAATGTGAATATGCAAACCCCGCATCACAACTAGTCGTCCCAATTAGAATAGGAATACTGCCCAAAACAAACGCCTCTTTAACAAACACCCCACACACACTCCATCTTCCTCACCCTCCTCCTCCCTTCCTCCATCTCCATCTACACATAACTCACTCCCGCCTCTCCTACGATCCAAGCAACGCCCTTCATCTCCTCCCCTATCAGCCTTCTCACCTCCTCCACGTCCTCCTCCTCCCACTCCACTCCACAGCCACAGCCACACACCTTCTCTTCCCCTCGTCTCGAATGACACGCGATCGCCCACAAATACTCCACCGCAAAAGCCACCTCCGTCTTCTTCGTGAACAACACGTTGTGAAACAACTCGAAGCACACGTGCTTCTTCTCCAAGCAGTGCTGAATTGCCGACAACGCACGCCAGCCATTCCGGCTGTCCACTTCGCACAGCGTCGTGATCACACTCCACAACGCGTCCAACGGCAACTCGCACTCGCACGCTTCATTCCCCGCGGAAACGACCAACACCGTTACAGGCACCACGCGCGAGCTGTCAAAACAGGGACAACCACGCGACTCGAAATACTCCCGAATTCCGCCATTCACGAGACAACCGTCCGTCTCCTGCAAAATCGAGTCCTCGCTCATCACAACCGACTGGTCCGCCGATTTGGACACGCCGCACGACACACGCCGCTTCTTCTCTGCACCCATCCCAAGACTTCGACGACGACTGTTCGAAATGGTGCGCACCGATTTGACCGAGATGCCATCCTTCGAGAACACATCCTTCGGGAACACGAGAAGGGGTGTGGGCGACAACGCCATAACCCCCACGATCACTCCAACGCAGCACCGATGTGCCGCCTGCTGCGCCACTCCCATCGCGTAGTGCATCTGACCCGAGAACATGGCTTGCAGCTCGGAGGAGAGATTCAGCAGGTTCTGCTCGATGCAGGCGTGCTTGGAGGCGGCGGAGAGCAGCGAGAAGAGAGGTTTTGACTGCGACGTGGACGATGTAATCTGTGTGTGCTTGGAGTAGTTGAGGAGGTGGAAGTGCAGGTTCGCGTCGTAGTGGTGGTACTGCACGTCCGTGAGCGCGTACAGGGAGAGAAACGAGAAGGAAGGCAGAGACGACTACAACTCACGCCACACACGCAACCCTACGTAAAACAGTTCCGGTACGGTCAGAATGGCGACAGTGCCCGACACGTCGCAGAACGTCACTTCGTAGCACCCACTGGGTTTCTTCTCGCTGCTGAACAGGAAGAACAAGAAGACGTCGCAGTCGCGATTCACACACCCCGCCTCTCTCCACCCCTTCTCCATCTCCTTCAAACACATCACGTGACGTGGCTTCCACACATCGAACACGCTTCGCTTTCCTCGCATGCGCTCCTTGTACTCCTCCGTGATCTCCTCCCAACGCGTGCTGTTCGACGTGGACAGCAACAGCTCGTTGCGCTGTCGGTCCACGCTCTGCTGTGCCTGCAACATCGTCACGCGGTACACGCAGCCCTCCTTCAGCATGTCCATCACGCCAGCGTTGGTGTTCCATAAGGTGATGGAGATCGTGTCGTAGATGTGGTGGGATGTCCCGACGACGGGGTCCACGTCCAGACCTGCGACGGAGCAGAGGGCGTTTACGTCGATGGTTTCTGTGTTCTTGCTTTCAGTTTCCTTCTGCAATGCATTCTTATTCTCCACTTCCTTCTGCAACGCGTTCTTACTCACTTCCTTCTGCAACGCATTCTCACTTCCTTCCCTCTTACACGACGACTCCACTCCCCCTCCACACCCCACACCCACACTCTCAAAGCGATACGGACTCATCACCTGCAAATACCCGATCATCGACACCACGCGCTCCTTCAGCCCCTTCTTCTCCATCACGCGATGCACCTCCTCCTCGATCTCGCGCTGTCGCTCCGGCTCCCTTCGACTCCGATACGCCTCCAGCTCCTCCTCCCCCACGCGCTGCTCCTCCTCCTCCCACGCCTTCATCAGCCGCGACACCACCTCCTTCGTGATCCCGCTGTACGCCTCCTCCCACCGCTTCTGCTCCTGCCGCTCCTCCTCCTCCGTGCGGTACACGCGCTTCTCGCCCACCTGCTCCTGGAAGCGCACGCCGTACTTCCGCACCACCACCACGTCCGTCTGAGGGATCGTGCCGCCCTCGTTGATGCAGTCGTTCACGTTCGTGTTGAAGGTGTAACAGTTCGTGAACCCCACGTACGACTGCCACGCGGCGCGGCGGGTGTTGTTGTACTGCAGCATGTATCGTGGCGTCGCGCAACCCTCCTCGTTGAAGAAGGAGAGTGTCGGTGGACTCGATTCGTCGCTCTGCACAGCGACCTTCCGAGGCTGGTTCACGCGCATCTCCAGCGGCGCGCAGCCGTTGTTGTTGTTCTGGATCTTCGCACACGCGATACGCAGCTTCATTCCCGTGTGGATTTGATGGACTTGGAGAAGGGCAGTAAGCGAGGGGTCCAGCATCGCTTCGATGAAGTACCAGCCGTCCGTCAGCTCGATCACGCCCGCCAGCGGCTCCTTCTTCTCCTTCGCCTCCTCGATCACGTCGTAGTCCGGCAGCGGAGGGACGAAGAGCACATCGGACACGATGCAGGTGAGGAATCGCGCCTCGCTCTCGTCTCGCTGCACCACGCGCTTCAGCGGAGGCGGTCGCGCGAAATAGAGCTCGGTGAAATACCTCCACATGAGCTGCTGCAACACGGAGCGCAGACAGACGTGCTTCATGCTCCGCGTCCACTTCGTCTTGCTGGCTTGCTTCCACAGAATGTTGCGGTACTGGCAGCGGATCCACGGGAGGGTGATCAGCGGCGCCTCCGCGCCCTCCTTCTCCATGAGTCGCAACAGGCGCTCGAACATCGGATTCATGCTCTCCTCGTCGGAGTGGAACGACGAAGGAAACGCCTCCATGGCGTCCGAGGCGAACACCACGAACTCCGCGTTGCGCGAGGTGATCAACCGCACCAGCGCGCTCACGCCCGCCTTCTCCAGCCGCTCGTCGAACTCGCTCTGCACGGCGTACTCGCACTGCGCGATGGCGTAGAACAGGTCCGTCGCCTCCAGCGCGTCCTGCGGTTTCAGCTTCATGCCGCCCGCCTCCACGGTGGTGCGAATCATCTCCTTCAACTCCGCGTACTCCTGCCGATACGGCGAGAGACACGTCTTCGCGATGGACGGAAACGCCCCGTTTTCCGGAGTCGCACAATCGGTGATGGACGGCGTGTATCCCCACTTCTCCATCATTCGCGCCACCTCCTCGCTCACCGCCTTCTGCTTGACGCCCGCGCCTCCCTTCCTCCGCGCACTGCTCTTGCGCGCGTCCGGCTGGCTGTAGATCAGGTTGTTGTTCATGATGCGAATCGGCACGTACTCCTTCCGCTTCCGCCGCTTGCCCTGGATGTTCTTCTCGTACTTCTCGCGGTCCACCGAGTGCAGGTTCTTCTCCTTCTCCTTCTTCGGCGAGGGTGGTGCCAAGTGAGGCTTTCGCGGACCGCTGCCTGCTGCGACGCTCACGCGTTGGGACCCCACCTTTTCGACCAGAGGCTGTTCCGGAAGCCGGTCAGGCGACGCTCGTGCGGGGTGTTCGGAGGTGATTGCGACTTCCTCCTGCGCGGCGAGCGTGGAGAGGAGGGCTTCGGCTTGGTTGAGTTGCTGTGGAGAGATGGGGACTTCCTTTCCCTTGCCGGTAGTGAAGAGAGAGGTGGTGAGTTTGGACTCGGCTTCCTTGAGCTTCTCTTCGTTGATGGCGATCTTCTTGCCGCGACCTGTGGAGAACAAGCTGGCTTCGGTGTCTTCTGTTTCGTTTGCGTAGTTGAGTTTGGATGCAGCTTCTTTCAGCTTCTCTTCTGAGATGGAGATCTTCTTACCGCGTCCGGTAGAGAATAAGAAGGGTTCTGGATCCGGCTTCGTTGTCGTTTCACTGTCTTCTTTCGCATATCCGTTCAGCTTCTCTCTCGCAGCCTTCACCCTCTCCTCGCTTATCCTGATCTTCTTCCCTCTCCCTGTCGAGAATAAGCAGGGCTCGGCTTCACTCGCTGGAGGCGCTTCGCTATCCTCTCTCTTTGCATATCCGTTCAGCTTCTCTCTCGCTGCCTTCATCTTGTCTTCGCTTATCGCAATCCTCTTTCCTCCTCCTGTTGAGAACAAACTAGTCTCACTGTCCTCTCCCTTTGCGTAGCCGTTCAGTTTGGATTCAGCCTCCTTCATCTTGTCTTCACTGATTGTGATCCTCTTCCCTCTCCCCGTCGAGAACAAACTGGTTTCAGGTTCATCCTTCTCTGTCGCATATCCGTTCAGCTTCTTCTCCGCCTCTTTCAGCTTCTCTTCAGAGATTGAAATCTTCTTCCCCCTTCCCGTCGAGAACAAACACGGCCCGGTTTCACTCGTTGGAAGCGCTTCACCTTCTTCCTCCTTCGCATATCCACTCAACTTCTCTCTCGCTTCTCTCAGTTTATCTTCACTGATCGTGATCCTCTTCCCCCTCCCCGTCGAGAACAAACACGGCTCTGGCTCCGTCTTCGCGACAGATTCACTCTCCTCCTTCGCATACCCATTCAGTTTCGATTCAGCCTCCTTCAGCTTCTCCTCAGACACGGTAATCTTCTTCCCCCTCCCCGTTGTAAACAAACACCCACTCTCCCCGTCCGGAGACGGCATGCTAATCGACAAATCCAACATCGCGTCCAGGTCACGCTGAAGACTGCTCGAGATCGAATCGATGCCACTCTGCGACGGATAGCTGCACGTCACGTACTTCTCGCTCACACTCGGCGCACGATTCATCTTCTTAGGACTCACAAATGCGGATTTCGATTTCCCCTCCTCTCCACGAACAAGCTGGCTATCAGGAAAGAGTGTGTCCTGTTCAACTGCACTCGGCAACGCTTCGGTTCCCTTCAATTGCTCTGAAGGAGATGATTCGGGATCCGGGATCTGATAGCCGTGATTCGAATAGTAGTACTGGATTCCAAGAAAGTTGTTGAGCAAAGAACGGGAAAGCGTCAAGGATGATGAATCAGAACGATCTATGCATCACTGCACATCAGAATAGACAACGAAAATAGGAAGAGAGAATCCGTTCCGCATGAAGGGAAGGCACACGATTTCTCCGTATCGCCTCTCTCAACTGCTCCTCTTCCTCTGGAGTGAGTTGGCGCATCTCTGTATTTCCATCTTCATGCGAATTCTCTTGCTTCAATCCCTCAGAAGGAATCTCAGCTGATACAGCGTTTTCACAGGATTTCTTCTTTCCTTCTACTCTCTCATCGCATTTGCAAAGCATTCTACCTTCCTTCTTGGCATCCCCTCCCTCTTCATTGTCAAGAAGACTCTGGTCCTGAAACAAAGACTCCGACATTCTGATTCAAGGAACGGAGAGTTTTGATTCGCAGAGGAAACACGGTACTGTTTTGTGGTGGTCTTCTTTTCCCGCCATTTCCGATGAGAGCGTTTTGCAAGAAACAGGATCAATAATCGTACATTTCCCAGTCGTCGTATGCAACAGGCTCCACTTTCGTCACAGTCTGAGGAATCGGCTTCTGGAATCGCTTCTCCTCCCACTTCGACTCCATCAGCTCCTTTTCTAACGCATCTGCTAGCGAAGACAGCGAAGGATCCTCGTCAAGAAGCGTGCTCAGCTCCTTCTCAATTCCTTCATGCTCTTCAACCAAACGATTGTACTCCCTTCTGTACATCTCATCCGTAACAGGAACGGGCCCAAGATCCTCTGAATGAGATGGAATCACATAGAAAATGATGGCGTCATACTCTTCCAGCGAGTTCTACACGTAATCGCTGATAGGAGAGTAGTACTGCATGACACCGAACGCAGCCCTCCAGCTCAAGAAGAAAACGACTCGCATTCTCACCCAGCACTTCTTCGACTCGCTTGACCAACGACGGATTGCGACTCCCATAGCGATGAAGACCCTCTAGCAGCATCGACGTGATGAACGCGTTGTCCATTCCAGGGAGAAGCGTCTACACATCACCACATGAAAGCACAGCAACCTCAATCTCTCGCTCCATCCATTCCTTCAATAGACTACAGTGATCCGCTTCGGATGATGAAACCACCCCCGAGTAATCCGGAGTGGGTTCCAAATGAAGGGAATAGATGGCCTTACGTTTTGGGTCGTAGTGAGAGTAAAGGAGAGACCCGTTCGGCGTATATTGAGAGTACTGAGAGGGAGAGACGATGTCCGCAATAATCACCTCCACGTTTCGTTTGCACAGCGGACAAGACGCGGTTCTCTTCATCCACGCCAGAATGCACTTCTTGCAAAAGGTGTGCTTGCAGCAGTCCAAAACGGCCTGGTTCTAGAGTGAACAATCGATTCAGAAGACTACATGAATGCGCTGAAGACAAATCGGGCAGACACGATCATTGTCCATTCTGTGTGTGCCAACACGATTCTCTTCTTTCTCGTTCAACACGGGGAAGGAGGGGAGAACGGCAGAAGAATACAATGGTGGGAAGCTACAACGAATGCTGATGCATAGCACGGAAGATTGAGGCGACTGAAGGAGAAATCGGAGGAAGAACTGAAGATGGAGCACGTGAAGGCGATGAAGCTTCAGGAAGCGGGATTGGCGGTGTTGGCAAAGGTAATTGCGTGTTCATTCATTAATTGTGTAGATACGCGCAAAGGATTACGCTCCCGAATCCTTCCAGCTCACTTCGATCATGGCAAAGCTGAATCCAGATTTCTATACGGTGTGGAACTACAGAAAGGATTATCTCTCGCTTCAAATCAATAAAGAGGACGGGTTGCTGACTTTTCTCGCCGTTTCACGACTAGTACCGAAGACGAAAAGAAGAAAGTGTTGGGGAAGGAATTAGAACTGACAGAAGACATTATTCGCAACAAGGACCCGAAATGCTACTCCGTGTGGCATCATCGAAGGTGGCTCTTTCAGCAGTACTCTATTCATTCTGTTTTGTAAAATATTAGGTGTCCTTCGTTGTTGGAGGAACGCGAAATCACGCTCTGTGAAGCACTCCTCAAACTTGATCAGCGCAACTTCCACTGCTGGAACCATTGGATGCTGATTTGCAACATGATGAACGTTCCAACGCGGGAGAGGCTGGAGTTCACAATGCGTCGCATTGAGGAGAATCCGAGCAACTACTCAGCGTGGCATTTCCGTTGTTCCCTTATCAACAAATGGATCACAGAGGAGCATCCGGAGGAGGCTGAATCCATTCTGGCTTCAGGTGGGGTTCATGGGCTTGTTTGAGCGATAGAGTTGGAGCTGAACCTCAACGGCTTGTACACGGAGTGTGACGACCAGAGCGCGTGGTACTATCTGCGCAGTCTGGTGTATCTGATCGTGGATTACACGAAGAAGATGGTCAGCACTTCTTCCCCTTCCGGTAACGAAGTCGTGGAACCGCCCACTCTCCTCACTGCCGATGTAGCGCAATCCCTCATCTCAAAGGAGCTGGACGCCATTAACGAGCTGGAGGAAGCGGCTCCGGATTGCATTTACCTGTCCGCCTTTCGATCTGAGATTGAGCGCTTGCTCAACTCCATTCTCTTTTCTCTTTCTTAAACAGATTTCTCTTAACCAAACTTCTCTCTCTTAAACTAACTTCTCTCTCTCAAACAAACAAACAAAACTAAATCTCTAATCCAGCATCTCCCTCCATTTCCTCCGAATTCACACGCTCTCTCCTTCTGTACGACTTGGTAGACATCACGTTGCCCTCCGGCACCTCGCCCGACTCCGGATTCTCGTCGTCGCTCTCAATGCGAATCTCGCTCGAACTGCTCTCCATCTCCTCCACCTTCTCTCCCTTCCGCGTGCACTGATACACCGTCGCCGAAGACGCCGTCACCGCGTGCTGCAGAGAGAACCAGAGCAGCACGTCGTTCGCCACAAGGAACACAAACAACAAGGCGATCATCACGAACGAGGGCAGAACGCCGTCCACGCCCTTCTACGAAATGACGCAAGGACAACACATTCACCTCCATGAGGACATTTTCGCCCATAATGCGCGTAATCGGGACATGGGTACCGATCACGGACATCACGAAGGAGGAGGAGCGCAACTCGATGGCAAGCAGCAGACGGAACACCAGAACTGGCGGGAAAAGTACCATAACGAACGACTACCCGTTATCCCCCGAAAACGGGAATACCCAAAATCCGTGAAGATTCCACATGTTGGATATGGATGGAATGACTTGCACGGTGAAGAAGAGAAGGAGTGCCCGACCGAACACTCGCGAGTTGCACTTGTCTGTGGGTGACAAGAGAGCGAGAGACAAACAGAAGAGAGAAAAGAGCGAGGAGGCAAACGAGGTGGTCAGAAAGCACACCAGGAAGAACTTCACGATTTTGACGAAATCGAAGCTGTTGTAGGATTTGCACAATCCGCACAGGAACACGACACATACAGTCTATCAATGAAACGCCCGTCCACCCCGTACATAAACAATAGAAGGAATGCAACGCAACAACACCCGATCGAGCAGTGTCATCACACTGAAGTACTCCACGCTCGAAATGTACCCGCAGCGCGCGTCGCGAATGAACACCTCGTTGTCCTTGCGGTACCACAGCCGTCCCGAGATGCCCTGCAGGAAGAAGAAGAACACGGAGAGCCGTAATACTACCAGGCGCGCGTTCAGTCCGTCCAGGTCGCCGGGCAACTGCAGGAAGGAGAGGCCGACGGAGACGCCCACCACGAGAGCGGAGAGGAGATGGAAGGAGAAATAGTTGTGGTCCCTCTGTATGCAGCGGATGATGCGTCTCACCAGGATGACGAGGCGGACGCGCGAGGGCACGTGCCAGTCGCTCTCCGGCGCTCGCGAAGTCATTGACTGTTCGGAGCAACGGGACTGGAACGAGGCGGCGGGGGAGGTGCGCGTGAAGGAGTGCTGGTTGGGTGAAAGCGTTGGGATGTCCTTCTTGCCGGTGTAAACGGTATGCAGCGAAGAGGAGGAGTCATCGGAAGGCAGCGGCTTTGGCTCCTTGCGGAGGGAGAAGGAGCCGACTTGCGGCACGCTGGACTGCGTTGGCGAGAGATTCCTCGCGTCCTCGATCACCTCCAGATTGGGCGAGAACCGCGGTTTGGGCAGGAGTAGCGACGAACTCACTCGTCGCGGGACGAAGGCTTTGACCTGGGGCTCGGTGGGGTTGGTCGTGGCGTCGTTGATGCGAATGAAGGAGAACGACTGCGCCTTCTTCATGTTGGCGACGGATTCGCGGCGGATGTGTCGGATGTTGAGGAGGAGGAGCTTGTTGCTAGGGTTGAGAGGAGGGAGGGAGAGGTACTCCTCGCGGTTGCGGTAGGCGGAGATCATGTTGTCCATCTGGATTTCGTTGGCACTGGAGACCTGGAGGGGGTGAGTTGAGTGGGTGTGAGTGGTGTTGAGAATGGGGGTGAGAGATGAGAGATGAGAGATGAGAGATGAGAGATGAGAGATGAGAGATGAGAG
>ERZ1106923.474-NODE-474-length-14598-cov-18.074400_pt1 | contig 14598 bp, 27 predicted proteins | sample MGYA00403657_ERZ1106923 | MGnify/ENA primary metagenome ERZ1106923 (study PRJEB35170, sample SAMEA104062425) | human gut metagenome | biome: human gut; feature: human-associated habitat; material: faeces | place: Denmark | collected 2012-06-19 ...
CCCGAGCAGGAGCAGCTTCTGCCGAGAAAACTCTCACAGCGCTTCTCGGAGTCAGGAATCTCTGAGCACAGCGCGCAAGACAAGTGATGCCTTTAAATCTAGCCTGCATGTTTTGGAATTCGCCTCTTCTTTTTGGTCAATCCTTTGGGACACTGAGTGGAAAAGGGGGGCCCACCTCCCTTCGATTCTCAAAAGGCGGGATTCAAACAAACACAACATGTTACATCTGCGTAACTCTCGTAGCGATATCGTTCAGGACCCCCATTGACTACACATCAGGACAAGACCGCTCATCCACCTCCTTCTTGAGACTGCGCACACAGTCCACATTGGTGACGTAATTCAGCACGCCCTATCATTGATCCCAACTCCATCGCCCACAGCGTCGCTGAAACTCGAGAACAGCGTGAACAGCTCGACTCTAGCGCTATACGTCTGACTCCACTGCTCCTTCGGGAACACATCCGACAACAGAACCTTCATAAACGCGACATGGTCCTTGCTCTCCTCCAGAATGCGGTTGATGTGGTACTGGTCCTCCCAGCACTACGCATTAGTGAAAGCCGATACCCGTACGTCGAAGTCGACCTTCCTCACCTCATCGATGAACTTGGCGTATTGCTACAGTGTACAGGAGCAACAAGGAGTACGGCCTCCGTCATGCGACTCACGAGCGTGCACAGAGGCTTCACATCGGGTGTCTACTCGTCAGTCCCGGCAGCCAGACCTACGCTCTTCTTCCACAGCGTGGTCAGCGCCATGAAGGCACTCAGTCTCTACTCCTGAGGCGAGCCGCCATTCCCAACGTCTGCCGACAGGGCGCGCACGAGAGGCAGGTACCTCTCTCGGAATGGAGGGAAGTTGTCCTCGAAGGAAATCGCGGGAAACAAAAACGCGTACACCGTCTCCTTCGACTGGAAGGGGAGGCAGTCGGCGTACACCTGCCTGAAGTCCTCCGGCGACCTGAAGCCGCACAGCAGCACGAGGCTCCACGTAGGGTTGTTCGCCTCGGAGTACGTTTGCTGAATCGTTTGAATCACGGCAGTCGTTTCCTATCCCTAAAGCGGTGACGAATGAAACACGTCCGAGGTGAGGGAGAAGAACGAGTTGAAGAAGGGGGAGTACGCCGGATAATTCATGAGTCCTCTCTTTTCAATCGTCGTGAGTATCAGGTCGCAGAATCCACTAGGAAGACTCGCTTTCTTCAAATAGTTCCAGACCGCGTCCGGCTTCTACGCCATGACACCGCTGGGGCACTCATACATTCGGAATCGGCTTCTCACGAAGGGGTTGACGACACACTGGGCACTTTCTCGACTTCTACTCGGTGATGAAAGAAAACAACCCGTACTGCTTCCCACGTCTTTAGGCAGCCTCCGCAGAACGAATGACCGCATTCCAGCGCCACCGAAATGCCCATTTGCTTCATGCACACACCTAACTGATTAACGCTCACTCCGGATTCTACCGCACTGGTTTGGTTCCAAATGCTTCTCTCTCCGAAGTCCCGGAATCCACGAGAACAGACTACCTAGGCCCATGTTTATTCTGTGTCCGCGGATGCGTCCCATTCACGGACCGTACTGCTCGCAGTCTGAAGCTTCTGGATCCGTGAATCGTCTGGCTGATCATGACGAGATGGGAACAAACAGTCACGCAAGCTACAAAGGGAAAAAGAAAAAGTGCAGCGGGACAGACCTATTCCTGCATTCCCAGATTCTTGCCAATCTGGATGCTCTCTTCCAGCGGCACGTCCACAACGCTGCTGTCGTCTTTGTGGTTCAGTGCGTGCAGTTCAATAAGTCTCTTCTTCGCCTGAACGCACATAATCTCCTTCAACAACGCAATGGCGCGCTGCTTCGTGCTCTCATCGTCCTTGCAGTCGATAATCAATTCGTCGTGAATCTGCAGTATGATATCGCAGCCCAGCGCCTCCAGCTTCTCCCACAGAAGAATCATCGCACACTTCAACAGATCGGCGGCAGAGCCCTGAATCACGCTGTTGATCGCCTGTCGGTCCTGCCGGTTCGACGCATCCGCGCTCGACGCGGACAAGTACCGCAGTCGTCCAGCCAGCGTCTCCACGGCATGTGCACGATGCGCCTTCGCCATGGTTTGCGTCATGAAGAGCTGAATGCCGCGGTACTTCTAGCCCTCACGCCCCGACTCCGTTCCCACCCGCAGGATCTCCGTCTTCAGCTCCGTCGCCTTCGCCGTGGTGATGCCCAGCTTCGTCGCCATGCTCTCCACGCCCATGCCGTAGCACAGTCCCAGCGTGATGACCTTCGCCTGGTCGCGCTGCTGCGGCGTCACCTGCCGGACGTCCACGCGGTGCAGCACGGCGGCGATCACGCTGTACACGTCGTTCTCCCCCTGGCGCGTGAACACGTGCAGCAGCTCCTGGTCGCCGCAGCACATCGCCAGAATGCGCATCTCGATCTGCCGGTAGTCCACGCTGATCAGGCAGCGCCCCTCGCCGCTCTTGATCGCCGTCCGCACGCGCACGCCCAGGTCGCCCAGACGCTCCACGCTCTTCTACGCGCTCACTCCGCCTTCGCTCCGCTACCTTGGGGAGCGACTGCAGGTTCGGCGCCGAGGTCGACAGCCGTCCCGTGCCCGTCGCCGTCTGGTTCCACGTGGTGTAGATGCGCTGCGCGCCCGCCGGCAGGTAGGGCGACACCAGCAGCTCCTTCGACAGTCCGTCCATGTACGAGCTACGCGTGAAGCCGTGCGCGCGGACCCACTTCAGCAGCTTCGCGAGACGGCGGTACTCGATGAGCAGCGCGGGCAGCGGGTGCTGGCTCTGCAACGCCTAGAGCTCACTCCTCCCCCTCTCCCGCACCTTCAGCACGCGCTCGGAGGAGCTGCGCTGCGGCAGGGACGGCGCGACGGTCAGCTTCAGCTCGTCGAACAGCACGCCGCACACCTGCTTCGGACTCGACAGGAGGAAGGGGTGGCCCACCAGCGCGTGCGCCTCCTTCTCGATCTGGGCCATCTGCGCCTCGATGGTGGGCTTGTTCTGCTGCAGCACCGCGCTGTCTACAATCAGCCCCGTGGTGTCCATGTGCGCCAGCAGCGGCACGAGCCTCATCTCGACGCGCGTGTAGGCGCACAGCTGAGAGGGGCGTGCCAGCGCCTCGAGACCGCTCTACTGCTGAGTCGCGCCTTCTCTGCCCTACGTGCAGCGTGACGAACCCGCTCAGATGGGCCAGCAAGCCCTCCTCGGGGTCCGGCTCGGACCACAGCGTCTTCACCGACGGACACGTCACGCGGAAGAGAGCGAAGAGCTCGTCGATGTCGCTCTGCGCCTTCTGCTCGTCCGGCGAGTCGGAGGGCGTGTCCTGCTGGGCGTGGGTCAGGAGACAGGCGATGTTGTGGTTGGCGTCGGGGTCGAGGACCCACTGGAGGATGCGCACGTCGCGCAGCGTGGAGGAACACAGCGAGGACGTGACGAAGTGCGCGCGGAGGTGGCGCTGCGCGTAGAAGTCCAGGACGCGGAGCACGCGCTGGAGGTTGTAGGTGACCTTGCGCAGCCGCTCGCTGTGGAGGTAGTCGCGGATGAACGACAGCGCCGCCTCCGCGCACTGCGTGTCGGCGTCTCCCGCGAGGGGGAGGAGGAAGGAGCGGGAGGCGATGGCGAACCAGAAGGCGATGGGGAGGTTGTGGTCCAGCAGGTCGTCCTTCACGGAGGCCTCGCTCTACTCCTCACAGTGCCCCGCAGCGACTACGTCATAGGTCGTGTGGCCGTTGTTCAGAATGATGCAGAAGGGGCTTGTTGGGAGCGTGCGATCTCCCTCGAGTCGATCTGTGGGTGTGTGATTGCCTTCAAGCGGATTTCTGATTGAGATATTCCCTCCACACTGGTCATGGACTCCACTCCCTCCATATTGATTGTGGACTGCACCATTCCCTCCACAATGATCACGGACTGAAACACTCCCTCCACAATGATCGTATACTGCTTCACTCCCTCCAAACTGCTCTCGGAACTCGCGATGATACTGCGACAGCGCCTCACCCTCCAACACCGTGCTCCGCTTGACGTATCCTCGAAGGTGCATCTCGAAGCACCACCGTATGCGCACCGCCTCCTTCTTCTTCGCGCGCTTCTCGCCCTCACGCGCCTTCTCTTCTCCGCGAATCTCCTTCATCAGCTTCTTCTTGTCCGACGCCAGCTCCTTCCGAATCGTCTTCTTCTCCTTCTTGCTCAGCCCCTTACCCATCACCGTCACGCCGCCCTCCAGGAAGTTGCACTGGGGGTCGAAGGAGTGAGTGCTCGAGGAAGCGTCCTCGGAGGACTTCTTCCAGAAGGGACTCTTCTGCTCTCTACTCGTCACGAAGGAGGATGACCCCCACGTCTTTCTTTCCCCCTCAGGGTGACTGCGCTTCAGCGATTTGGTGGATGATGAAGCAGCGCTCTTCTCCGTAGAAGAATCGGTCTTCACGTGATTGTGAAACGATGAGGGTACCATCTTGCGTGCGTAGCTCGACTTCGTTCCCAGCAACTTGGAAATGGTCGATACACCCGACGGTTGCTGAATGGAGCAGACTATTGATTACACAGACTCGATAAATACGCTGCTGGTCGTTTCGGAGGAATTCGTCCCACATGCTCTTCTCCGTTTCTTCTTTTGCAGTGTGCGTTTTGCGTTTGTGCTGTTCTCGCAGCTCTGCCGAGGCATTTGCCTTCTTCAGTCCGGCGATGAACTCTTTTGCCGATGTCTCCAAATTCTGGCTGACCCGTTGCCCTACCCATGATCACCAAAATCAACGAATCAACGAGTGTCCCTGAAAGGCGTTTCTTGATTTCGGTCTCCTCGAAACAAAGACGGATTTGAACTCCTTGCGAAGGGATTTCCCGGAGAGACAAGGCCTTGATTCGGTTCACCAGGGGTCGAGCCCCATGGAGACCAAGGACTCCAGTGCTCACGATTCATTGCTGCAGAAGCGAAATTGGATATCGCGGGATGTTCCTGCGGAGTGAAACGCACAAACGGAGAAGAAAAGAATGATAGCGGGAACCCACTCTCTCTTCGATATTCCTCTTGTGCATTGGAATCCACGTACTCTATGCACTGGAACGGAAGATGCCGCATTTCAACCGCTTTGGAACAGGGATCTGCCATTCTTGAGACGATCGATCGTAGCACCTCAGAAATCGCTAATCTCACCATAGGAATCGTTGATTTCCGAAATCCGACTCTCTGTGTGTCACAGATTTGCAACAGGATGTTCCCTCTATTGGTACCAATCTCTTCATCTCATTGAGACACAGGTTTTTGGCATCTTGCCAGCGCTCGTCTGTTGCATCATGACGAAGATCGAGCCACTCAACGTGGACAAGCCCGTCTTGCTCAACCAGCATTTCTATATGTTTTCCAACAGCACGTCTCCATCGAACTCGTTTCTCTCCGTGCTTTCCGTTAATCTCAAGGGTTCCAGGCGACGGCCAGTCCTACATTCGCTCATACATCGTGCTGGAGAGAAGGGATCCGAAGAGCTCCTCTGCCGGGCTCGCTGAAGTGTTTTCTTCTTAACGCTGTCACGTTGCAGATCTTGATTGCTCCCGAAACGGTGTTCAGCAACATCGGCTACTACGAGGGGACGGATCACATCGTTTGCTGTGACGAGAAGGCATACAAGGACGGAGTGTGCTCCACGCCGAACAAATTGATTATTCACAACCCAGATAATGCCCGCTTCTCCTACAACTTTGTATCCTTGTCGTGCGTGACCTCCTCTTTGTTCTTAGCGGTAGAGGGGAGAAGCAGCTCATCAACATCGGGTATGACGTCGAAACGGAGGGCAAGTATTATCTGACTATTGCCTTCTGCGACCCTCAAGTCCACAACATCCAGCTGAGCGGCAGCTCGGTCGTCATGAATCCGTACGGCCATCTCCCGGGACGCGTGTACGGCCTGCTCCCGTTTTCCAGAGTGCTGCTCGCGGTGTACATCGTTCTGGTAATGATCTGGGTGGTGAAGTGCTGTTCGTACCGCCACGAGCTGATGAGCATTCACGTGATCATATCCGTGTTGCTGGTCCTCGTGGCCTTCGGCACGCTCCTCCACATCGCCAACCTGAAGCTGTACAACGAGGAGGGCTCCTACTCCTACCTCGTCACGCTCCTCTCTCTCGTCACCGACTCCCTCGTTTCTTCCCTCATGCGATGCCTCGTCATCGTGATCGCCATGGGGTCTCCTCTCCTCCTCTCCTTCACCTCTAGTATGGGCGTCGCGCGCGCTTCTCTGGGCTCCGACTTCTGGAGGGTTCTCGTTCTCACCGTCGTGTGCTTCTGCGTGTCGCTGTGGCACTCCGCCGCCTCCTACTTCGGCTCCACCGCCTCCTCGCTCCTCCACCAGCTGCCCTCCACGCTCGCCGACACCGCCGTGTACTACGTCTTCCTCAGCTCCATGGCCAGCACCATCGACCAGCTGCGCGAGAAGAACCAGTCCTCCAAGCTCGCCGTGTTCCTCCAGCTGCGCGTCGCCTCCGTCATCTGCATCGGGCTCATCATCGCCTACAGCGTGGTGTACGGGTACCTGATGTCCCACCGCCTGCTCGTGCCCTACTGGAAGCTCGCCTGGTTTTTCAACGACGGCGTGGACGACGTGTTCTACCTGGCTGTTCTGTCCTTCATCATGGTCCCGCCTCTTCGTGTGCCTCACACCTAGTTCTTGTGGTCGCCCAACGACCGGTCCATCGCCTACGCGTCGCATCTCCAGGTGGCGACGGAGGACCAGCAGGACACCGAGGAGTACGCCATGCCCGAGGTGGAGCTCCAGTCCACTCCCGGCGGCGTCGTCGAGGTCGCGTCGATCGACGAGTCGCGGTCGCTCAAGCCCATGTCCATGTGCCGTGTTTCCTCCACAAACAAGCCAAAATACATTGAAAACTAGTGGTGGATTCCCTCCGCGTAAGAGAAGTTCTCGAAGGCAGTTTGGTCGGTAAGGACCGCGTTCACTGGCGTAGGCGTCACGGTGGGAATGATGCTCACGAACTCGTCGTCGATGTGCTCCGTCGACTCCGCGTTCTTCACCGACGGCTTGTACGGCGGGTCGACCTCCTTGCGGTACAGCGCGTCCCAGTTGATGTCCTTGAACCAGGGGTGCTTCTGCAGCTCGTCAAACCCGTTGTAGCCTAGCCGCTTCGTGGGGTCTCGCTCCAGCAGCTTGGAGCAGATGTCGAACGCCTCGGGCGACATGTACGGCGACTTCTGCAGCGGCGCGGTGAGGATTTTATGGTACCTGCTCGTGAGGAGAGGGAAGAGGGGTCACATCATTTTCCGGTTGTTGTCGTAGAACGGCGGCAGCCCCGTGATCATCTCGTAGATCAGCGTGCCCAGCGACCACCAGTCCACGCTCTTCCCGTACGGCTACTCCTCACGCGCACTCCCGGCACCCACCTGCTTCTTCAAGATCTCGGGCGCGAGGTACTCCGGCGTCCCGCAGAGCGACTTCACCGTGTCGCCATGCACATCTTCCTTCGACAAGCCGAAGTCGGTGATGCGAATGTGGCCGTCGGGGTCGAGGAGCAAGTTCTCGGGCTTCAGATCTCTACCCGTCACTAGGGGAACACGCATCGACCTGTACACAATGTTGTGCTTGTGGAGGTGCGCCAGACCCAGGGAAATCTCCGCCGCGTAGAAACACGCTCGCTTCTACAGGTTACGCTCCCCTGCCTCCGCGCACTTCCGAAAAGCGACCCATCGACAGATAGTGGTAGAGCTCTCCTCCGTTGAAAAAGTCCATGACGAGGTACAGTTTCGTTTGCGACTGGAACGCGTAGCGCAGACTACACGGTTACTCTCCGTTTTGAGACCCACCACACCAAAAACGGGTGGGAAATGCCTTCCATAATCCTCCTCTCCGCCAGCGTGTGCTCGTACTGGCGTCGCCTACGCGTTACGCGATGGAGACAGCCCGACTCCATGATTTGGGATTTGTTCATGACCTTCATTGCGTAGATGTTGCCCGTCTCCTTCATGCGGACCTGGGGCGTGAGATATGACACGTTGACTAACCTCAAACACTTTTCCAAACGACCCCTTGCCGATGGTTTTCAGCAGCTCGAAGTCGTTCACCGACAGCTTTGGACTTTCTTTCAACGGCTGGGGCGGGGAAATGACCTCTTCGATCGGCTCTTCCTTCTTCTCCAGAACGACAGGCTAATGCGTTAAGAGTATACTGTGCCGTCTACTTTCGACGATGAGCAGCCCATTCAAAAAAGACTGTTGATTCCCTCTCCGGAATAGCCTCTATTTCTGCCATTCGAGCTTGTCATGTTGGTTCCACGGTTGGTTGTGTGCAGCGTTGGCCGCGGTGCGCGGACAGCAGGAACTCGCTGTTTTGAGTAACAAACAACACACGCATTGGGGAACCGTCCTCCCTATTCCGATTTCTTCAAAGACAGCTCGTTGGTACGTGTCATCTATTCTATGACCCATCCCAAGCTCCCATCACGATGGCCACATACTCCGAAACGAGGGAGCAAATCTCTCTGTGAATAAGCTGCACCTGGGGCACCGTAGACACCACCTGATCCCTGATCTCATCGACCTGATGACACACCCCGTAGGCATCTACGCATCAAGCAGTGGAATCACATCATTCCGAAAGAATGGTTGGTAAGGACGGGCTCGAGAGAGAGAGTGGTTTTGAGCATCTGGTCAGTACGCTTCAAATCCTCTTCCATCTGCAATAAGTGCGCAGTCATTTCCTGGATAGAGGCTCCCGTGCTGGCCTGACCTCCATTGGGCTCCAGGCTAACAAAACTGGATACCTTGTTGTCTACACCGTTATCCGCAGCCAGAAGACCCACAGAGAGACATGTATTCGTTGTAGTTGGGAATGGACTGGAGCTTGAGAATTGAGTCCCTTATCTCCAAGATTTTCTTCACCAGGTCTTGGACCTCCTCGCTCTTCACTCCGATCTGCTTCTGGACCTCAAGTAATCGCTCTCTCTAGGAGATGAAAACAGTACCTAGGACCACACCAGCGATAACGCTTCCTGGGAAAGACCACTTTCCATTCTGTGCAAAACGTAACAAGAAATGTTTGAAAGAAACAGTGGCCAAAATAGCGAACAGATTTGGAGTCGCGGATTACTTGGATTCCTTCTCCTTTTCGGCGAAGTACTTCTCGGCGGCTTGCTTCTTCTTTAACCCTTCGACGTGCCGTCTATGCACACGACCCCTCAAATGCTCGTGCCACTGCTCGTCTCCCATAATCACCTTCTTGCACACGTCACAGACGTACTTCTTGTTTCGTCTACTCGTCACTTCGTCCCACTCTTCCTACAATTCAGATTGTTGCTCCCAGTGCGCATGATTCACATCAACGCGTGGAAGCGTGCCATCGATCAAATGCTGCACGACGTTCATCGCCGGCGTGTAAACTACATCGTCCCAGCGGTCCAGCTGACTCGTATCCAGCTGGATCATGTGCTGCACACGCGCCTGGAGTCGGTTTCGGATCCACGTGATTTGCCTTCGACTCACACCACCAGACAATGCCCACCTCTTTGCGTATTGCTGTGTGTCCACCTTCACCTTCTCGATCATCTCCTTCACCGTCTCGTCTATCCCTCACTCCCCTCCACAGCACACACCCTCCCTGTCCACCTTCTCGTGATGCAGCGAGCGACCCTCCTCGTCCACGTACAGGGGCATGAACTCCTTCAGCCCGATGGCTTGCCACACGCCTCTCGTGACGTCGCTCCCCTCCAGGTACCGGTTCACGAACGCCGTGTTCTCCTCCAGCATGCCCGCCTGGACCATGCCGTCGACGCGCTTGTTCAGTCGCTGCGCCAGAACGGACGTGGGGCAGGAGAGCCAGATCACCACGTTCTCCAGCTGCTCCTCCTTGCTCTGCTCCTTGTTGTGCTGTCTGCGAAGAACGGACGGCGCGACGCCCGTGCGGTTGAACAGGTGCAGGTCGGAGAGAATGCGCTTTCGCTGGTTGGGATGCTGCTGCGTCTCCGGGTCGACTTCCTGCAGCATGGCGTACAGCTCCTCTGTGGACTTCGACTCCAGATCACTCTCGTCCGCCCTCTCTCTCGACGGCTCCGGGCCTTCTGGAGTCTCCAGCAAGGAATCCCAAATGAGGGACTGGATGTAGTAATGGGTCCCACCGACGATGATCGGGAGTTTCCCCTTCTTGTTCAACTCACTGATGTGGAATGAAGGGAAGTGGCGCAGAGGACTCGAAGGATATAAGCTGCGTTGCTCTTTCATGGAAGTCGTGAACGGTGACCTCCGTTCTGGGGTCCACTTCGTCCAGGAGATGATGGGGCACACCGTCCCTTTCCTCCAGCGTTGCCTATGTGTAACACTTGACAACAGCACACACTTTTGCAGTGGCAATGTTCAGTCCGTGGTACATTTGCATAGCATCCGCGTTGATAATCTCCCCATTAAACCTATGTGCCAGCTGTATCGACAGCTTCGTTTTCCCCACACCTGGATGTCAAACAGGAGAGAAAGCCCCAATGCCTGTTGTCCCGACAATGAATACCGCCTTGTTCCTTTTCATCGAGTTGACAACAGTTGAAAACCGCCGAGAGAAGAGGAGAGACATGCAGAATGGGCGTTCTCTCTCATAGCTCAGTTTTGGGTGCATCGTTGCTGTGAAATTTGGGGTCATCCCCTGAAAACAGAGGGGAGGAAGTGGACGAGAGCGCTCTGCGTGCTGAATTCTAGGAGGCAAGACGAGGTATGGGTTAAGGACCATGAATGGAACAAACATCTCGACATGAAGAGAAATGAAAAGGGTTGCAAAGTGGCATGTCTACATTGCATGCTCTGCATTGTGAATCTGCTGCACAAGATTCAACAGAGACGGCGAGAATCCGTTGCTCCGTATCCTTTCTGCGGATTCCTTTACGAAGGGATGCTAACCGTGACGTTTGCTTTCCAATTCCCACTTCCAACAACTCCCTCACAGAAGCTCTGTTCGTTGGTTCCCTCACCAAGCATCTATTCACGAAATCAACCAAGGTGCATGAGCACTCAGAGGGAGACAGCGTGGGCGGCTTCTCATTCAGCACTTCCCTGATGATCCTCATCACCTTGTAGCTGGAATAGGGATGCTTGCCCTCCACCATTTCAATCACACTCATTCCAAGAGACCACACGTCGCTCTTCAAGCACGACTTGCCTTCGTATACCTCAGGAGCCATGTACATGCACGTACCGTAGGCTTCACAACGCTCCGAAAACGAGTGGTCCAGCTCTGTGGCAAAGGAGAAGTTCGATAGCTTCACAATTCCATTCTCCGCTAATAGAAGGTGGTCAGGCTTGATATCCTAGTCATTACACGTCTGTTTCAAGCCATACACGGTGCATAGTGAGGTTGTCGTGAAGAGCCGCCAATCCAAGCAAACAGCAACTAACAATATCGGCAACTATCTCTTCGCTGAGTCCGCCATCCGATGGTAAATAGGACCGTATGGATCCGAGAGGACAGTACTCCATCACTATCTACAAAACAGCGGACTCGTGAATTCCATACATATTGAGCAGAATCAGAAGAAAAGGCGTCGCAATACTTCACAACAAATGGAGAATCCATGTTCATCACTGTGCTGACTTCCGTCATCAAACTGTCTGGCTGCGCGGACAGAGGATACTCTTTGATCGCAACAACATCGCCCGTGCTGCTATCTATCGCTTTGTAGATGGTGTGGTGGATTCTACCGCTCACCAGCCAAAACGGAGCACTCACCCCAAAACCGAGTTGGGTATTCTTTGGTATCGATTCATGAGAATCCAATCCTTGTAGATATAGATTTGTGAATCAGGTAAAGCCCTATCTAGTATTCGTAATGGGGACTGCCACAAGCGTATACTTCTATCTAACGAATCGCTAAGGCAGTGATTCGAGAAAGGATGTGGGGGATTCTTCAGAAGTCACGCCCTTCTTCCGCACGAATCGTGTTTCACTTCTTATGAATTGTTGCATCTTCCTTTTCGTGATACACCCAATTCCGTGTCCACGACCGCCGAGAAGACTCCCTTCTCGTAGAATGGTTTTCCTTCTTCACGCTTTGTCCACTGTCCATGCACGCTCTGTTTCCTAGAAGCACTTCTGATTTGGAAGAGTCGGCGCAACTTCCTGCGCTCAAGACGAATGCACTCTCACCTGGCTTTGTGGACACTTCTGTATTGCATTCTGACCGTTGTGGGGGCGAATCGCCCCGTTTCATCCAAGCCCGTTCTTCGATTCAATTCGGATGGAGAATTGACAATTATGCAAGTACGCATTCTCGTATTGCGAATGAGCGAAAGATTACGGACTCTCACTTCGATGACGATTTGCGCGACACACTCCTCACCCAGTACTGCCTGAAGACCGTACTAGACATGGAGAAGCCCGATTTCGTCGTCTTCACGGGCGACATGGTTACTGGCTACAACTGGGACAAGAGCAAGGGGTGGTTTGAACGCCAGTGGAAGGAGTTTACGAGAACCGTTCGAGAGCGGGAGATTCCGTACGCCTATGTCCTTGGCAACCATGATGTGGAAGTGGGACCGTTTCATATCCATAAATGGTAGGCCGACTTATCAAGGGAACAGATCGTCCGTCTTGACCGGACCAACGCGCTAAGCTTGACAGAACTGGGTCCTGAAGGTCCGTACAACTCCACGAACATATCCTGTTGCTTGTGTCTACATGCTGCTTTCATTTCACTATGTGATTCCAGTGTACAGCAGTCAAGACGCGAATCGCGTGGCTATGAACCTATGGTTCTTTGACTCGGGCAATCGCGGGTGTATGGGGAATCCCAAGTTGGGGTTTGGGTGCATCGAGCCACCCGTCGTCGAGTGGTATCGCAGAAGAAGTGACGCGCTGGAGAAGGAGCAGGGCGGGCGTGTCCCCGCGATGGCGTTCTTCCACATACCGCCTCAAGAGTTCATGGAGGGATGGGAGGTGATTGCAGTGATCCGCTATGAGCTGTAGCACTTCAACACGACGGGGCACAAGATGCAGGTGACGAGTTGCTCCGGCGTGAACACGGGCATCGTTGAGGCCTTCCTAGAGAAGTGAGCACGGAGTGGGGGAATGAGGCATAGAGGAAACGTGGTTGCTCTCTTTGTCGGGCACGACCACCCGAACGACTTCTCGGTGGACTATCACGGACTGTACATGGCGTATGGGCGCAAGTCGGGGTATGGCGGCTATGGGATTCCTCGCTGGTTTGGGTGGCGTGGAGAGGTGAGGCGTAGGATCCGGAAGGGAGCGCGCATGCTGAAGGTGCACGAGCATCCGTTCCACTTCGACACCTACATTAGTCGAGAGGACGGAGTGCGCGAAGTCCTCGTGAACATGCACTGGACGAACGGCACTCAGTCTGTTTGCAACGCTGATTGTTTGTGTTTGTTAGCTTTTGGAAGAGATTATCGTGACAGCAAATGACGTCTATAAAACGCATAGCTCCTTTTCACATTTGTCTCCGAATCTACATCAAAGAACTATATTGTGAATCACAACAATGGAGATAGGAAGCAGATGGTGAAGGGCTTGGGCAACAGAACTGGTTGATTACCTCTTCTCTGATATGTGGAGGCTACTTGACTGTGACGATCGCCCATACTGAAACGATACCCATGACTTCCAGACCTGTAGAGTGCGATTGCTCCCGTGTTGATAGTGTTTATGTTGTGAGGTAGATGGGTGTAGTTGTGCTAGTTATGCAAACACAAAGGAACAAGCAAGAACACACATAACCGCAAAGGTGTGCTTGCAGAGCACTGATTTGCGTAATGCAATTGTTGTTGGCATTCTCTAATGGTACTAACTGTTGCTAATATGCGATTGATTGCCTACGCGAAATACTGAGAAGGAAGGGAAACAAACTAGCGTATGGATCATGAACGGAAACCCTCAGTTCATTTCAGTATGTCATCAGCCTTGGGGTCACCCATCAATGACACCTTCCTCTCGGGGGACGATGATGGAGGCATACATAACTGGAGAACACATAGTTTAGTTTCCCCTCCAAGAAGCAGATCAATATATTCAATATTGATGGAGAAATCGAGGAATGAAAGACGCGTGATTATTCCCGCGAAATATGGAATTCTCGCTCTGAGTGGCTTGCTCAAAACAGGATAAACTAAGCGATAATGACTCGGTACGATTGCGTGAATCGTGACGAGTTGTTTCGCTTCCTTCAATTCTGTGATGCCACAAGGGGTCGGGTCACCCAACCGCCCCTTCTATCGCATTTTGTGTATTACGCAATTCCTATCGAGTCTAGGGTATTTCTACTCGCATTTGTGTTAGAATAGGCTCTTCCGCCAACGGCTGAACAAACTCAATCCTTCTCCATCCTACTATCCTTCTATGGAAAGAGGTATTCGATTCCGAGTTCTTCCGTGTGCTCTTCTCGATCTGTCTTTCACACTTGCATAACAGTTGTTCCTTCCACTCCCTGGTGATCTGTAGTACCTGCGAACGATTGGATTCTCTGTATCTCGGTACAATAGCGTGATGCTCCATGGGGGTGCTCCTCTGAAGCTAGACGACGCCCCTCTTCCTCTATTCGGAAACAAAATCGATGTGGAGATCGTTAAGAGACAGATCCCTCTTCTCCCCA
>ERZ1106923.476-NODE-476-length-14576-cov-15.767647_pt1 | contig 14576 bp, 17 predicted proteins | sample MGYA00403657_ERZ1106923 | MGnify/ENA primary metagenome ERZ1106923 (study PRJEB35170, sample SAMEA104062425) | human gut metagenome | biome: human gut; feature: human-associated habitat; material: faeces | place: Denmark | collected 2012-06-19 ...
TCCGTGCTCGGTGAGAAGTGCATTGTATGTTTATGTGGGGTGTTTGTTGGAAAGGAAGATTGTGTTTACAACAAAGAGAATGACGGATCCCCCAAACTCATCAAACCACACTGCTTTCAATCATCAATAAGGATCCCTTTCAAATGAACAATCGGGTATTACAGGATTACGGGTTTGTGGAGTACAAAGATCATGAAAAGCGATCACTGGTTCTTACATCAAATCATCAACGCATAAGTCTTTTCTGTGATAATGGAGAACCAGGGGAACGCTAACACGGCTATGATCAAGAACTTCTGCTTCACGTGGTACGACGTGAGCAAATTCGAAGCCTTCTTTGACAAGGACTTGGATCGGCTGGGGGTCCAGTACATAGTCATGGGGGGCGCAATGGGAAGGAGCACCTGCAAGGGTATTGTGAGCTGAAGAAAGCGAAGAGGTTCGCCACGATAAAGAACATGATCTTCGAAGACAAGAAGATCCACATCGAGGAAAGATTGGGAACCCAGGAACAGGCAATTGATTATTGTAAGAAGGATGGAGATTGGAGAGAGTGGGGTACGCCCTTTGTGAGCAAGCAGGGGCAACGTACCGATTGGATGGCAATCCGGGACAGAATCATGCAGGGAGCGTCGGAATTCGACATCATGATGGAATTCCCGATGCAACACGGAACCTGCAGTAGCGGCATACGTAGGATGATCATGTTGCGTGACAAGGAAAGGGCAAAGCACGCAGATCCCTACATGCCAGAAGTCATCGTGTACTGCGGACCCGCCGGAAGCGGCAAGACGTACCGATGCGCATCAGACCCGGACTACAAGTCTGACGGGTACTGTATGCTGCAGCAGGCGTCAGGGAAAGCGTATTTCGATGGTTATGAAGGGGAGAGTGTGGTGTGGTTTGATGAGTTTGGGGGATCCCTATTCCCCTTCTCAATATTCCTCGCCATCGTCTCCGAGTGGGGAACAAGAGTCGAGACCAAGGGATCCAGCGTCGTCTTCCATCCAAGGAAGATCCTCATCTCAACAACAAGATGGCCTTGTGAGTGGTGGCCTGAGTCGCGCCACTTCAATAAGGATCCCTTCCAACTGTACCGACGAATCTCCAAGCTTTACAAGCTGGAACGACCCAGAAAGCAGGATGACGGATTTAGTAGATGGTTGAGTAAATAGGATTGTAGGCTTACTTAAAACAATAGAAATAAACACATAAAAGCACCACACGTAGATTAAGTGCAATCACGACACCACTTGAACAGATGAACGGTATAGGCGTACCCATTCACGTAGAGTGTATAAGGAAGCCACACGACGAAACCAACAATGGTCAACATCTTCGTGGGAAAGAACATCACGTAATGGCACAGTACGAGTAGTACGACCCATAGAAAGCATTTGTTTCCCCAGACATGCAAGAACAAGCCATCCACGTCATGTGTCTTCTCGACTTTCCAAATGAACGACTCCTGATGCGTCGCACCAAATCACAAGTTGTTGGCATCAACAAGCAGGTTAATGTGAATTTGGAGGCGATAATGACTTTCGTGCAGCCAATCACAATCGAGCACAGTATTCCCATCGATTCACACACGCAAACGGCTTCAATTGTTGCGGTGATGCTAATAGAATGGGGTGTAAAGAGATGGTGTGCAATCTGTTTGAAGGGACATAGGTATAGTCGATTATGAGGTGGTTACTCTCCTCGTATTAATAGAAACACTTGATTACGTACATTTCACGTATCGATTCAATCCCATTGAGTTGGAGGGACAATGTGTGAACACAAGCCACTTCTTTTGCTTTAGAGCTGATTGTCTCAGTGAGGTTGGGAGTCTGTTCCTGCCTGAGTGGGAATTGCGATTGACAGTATTGCTTTTGAAATGAACAGTCACTTGTACAAGAACAAACACGCTCAAATGTGATTATTACTAAGATATAATCAAAGACCATCCAGGAACTGGCATCCGATACTTTCGAGGCCTTACTTCTGTTAAGTCGCTCATCGACCAGCGACGACAGAAAAGCGAGCCGAGAGTCATGCCAGACGTTGTCGTCTATGTTGGACGAGCTGGCTCCGGCAAGTCCCACTGGTGTCACAACGACGAAGCCTATCAGGCTTCTGGATACAAGTATCCAGTGCAGCAACCGGGGAAAGTTTACTTCGATGGTTATAGCGGGGAAGCCGTACTCTGGTTTGATGAGTTTGGGGGATCCGTGCTCCCCTTCAACGTTTTCCTCAGACTCGCCGACAAGTACGAGACCCGAGTCGAGACCAAGGGAGGATCAGTCTGCATCACCGGACTCAAGAAAATCCTCATCTCCACAACAACAGCTCCCAAGTTCTGGTGGTGCGAGTCCAAGAAGTTCAACGAAGACCCCTACCAGCTGTGGAGAAGACTTACCAGCGTCTACTACATCCCCAGACCAAGCTGGGGATTCGCCGATCCTGTGCTCTTGCAACACCCTGAGAACTTCGATGAATTGGTCGCCGCGCAATTGGAACGAGAAGCAGAAGCACGCAGACCAAACGTGGATGGAGAACCTTTACGAAGACAGTCAGGATCCGTGGATCCCGTACATCAGCGGGATGACGACACCGACAGTGAGCGAACCATCGACACAAATCAGAATAATCTCCTTATAGCATCCCACAGTATATCAAAGCACTCAAGTAACCATACAACTTGATACAACAACCACCCGATATCACTTAATCAAACGCTTCTTTACGCCGTTATTCACATACAACCTTACTCCTACACAGCAGAGAGTGTGTAATGAAACTAATTGTGAACCTCTGATCCGTTCTAATTAGGGTCATTTAATATGAGCTCGTGTCCGTGTCATATAGGGTCATTCTTAGGGACCATTACGACGAAAAGCCCTAGCTTCCTTACCAAGAGGAATTCTCAATAGCAACGAGTATACTTTTGCTCTTCCAATGCAAATGCAACGAATCCTAAAGGTACACAGAAGAACACTCATACTGACCCCCCTTCTGAGATCCTAGCGTTGCTGTAATGGATTTAACACGCAACCCAAAACCAAAAGGGTTGATAATCAAAGACACCAACTACCATTCAGTAAACACAGCGAATCACTCAAATAAACCCAAATATCTCAAAGCAGTAACAACAACAACACAACTAACGCACTTGCTACACAAAACCCAATTGATCACTTGACAAACCATCCCAGATCGAGGACTGACTCTCCATAACCCATTCATCCCTTCACAACCCATCCCCCACTCCAACAGCAAAAGCCCGAAAACCTCACCACAATCGCATTTGCAAAAACACTGCATCCCTTTTTCTTCCATCAAAATCTACTGAAGGAAAGAATGTTCTCTGGCTTGACTGGTATTGCCGATAAGTTTACATCGTTCATTCGTGAACCCGTTACTCCCTTGGGAAACGCGGTTCATGACGCCATTTACGCGAATCCCTACGGAAGTCCGAACTTGCAGAAGGTATTTCATTTACGCCGATTGCCCCTAATCGTTCTAGCTTACGGATATGGTGTTGAGCACCAACGACTCGGATGCGCTTGATGAGGTGTGGTTTGTTCTCTCCAAAGCGATTGGAAGCGGCAGCAACAGCGAAATCCGGTCTGCCCTCAAGTACGTCTCGCCGTTTCTCGCTTACAGACAGAATTGCGGACTATCTGATCAAGAACACGGGAGCGCGCTTCCACAACACCTGCACACCCCTTTTCATGCGCAGACTGAAAGAGATGATCCTCGTAGCGACTTCCTCGTCGTGCTTACCCGCAGACAAAGGGAAAGACCGGAGGCGCCGACAACATGCACCTCATGAACGACGCGCGCGCGATGGTCCGTGTTTGGGGCGAGGGCTTCCTTCCCTACGCATCCCAGGGCAGAGGCAAGGTGATCGTCGAGGGATATCAGGACATGCAGCGCGATGGTTCCTTCTCTTCTTCTCTCTCACGGATAGGCATTCGCTTCCCTCCTGCTGCGAATGAGGAGGAGAACAAGTGGGTCCCCATGGTCACCGTTCCCTCTCGTTCGTCCGCTCCCAAGACGCAGTCGTACAGCTCCAGCAGCGTGCCGTCGAAGCGCGTCAGCGATCTCAACCCCAAGGAGCTGTACCGCAACGTGAAGCGTCTGCTCTCCAAGCTGGACGAGGAGGGACTCGACTTCTTCGAGAACGCCAAGGCGAAGGTGAGATTGCGAATGGAGTGTGAGAAGTAGTCCATCGCCGAGGAGAGTGTGGCGAGTCAGAAGCCCCTGATGGTGATGATCGATCGCGAGACGACTCGGGGTGATGATGAGAATGTTGGGATCATTGAGAGACCTCACCTCTAGCTGCTCAGCCACCTCCTCACGCTGAACGACATGTGCCAGCAGCTGAACGGCCTGTACGCCAAGTACCAGAAGAACGAGGCCGCCAAAAAGAAGAAGAGCGACAGCTGGTCGGACGACGAGGACAGCACGCCGAAGAAGGACGATCTGTGGTCCGACGACGACCAGCCCGTGCGCAAGCCACGCAAGGCGGAGACGGCGGAGCCCGAGGTGCAGGTGCGTTCGACGCGCCGTCGTGCGAACAAGCCGCAGGAGGAGGAAGAGAAGCCTGCGCCGAAGAGCGCGAACGACGACCTGCTGGGTCTGGGTCTGTGGGACGAGACGCCTGCTGCGCCTGTGAGCGAGGCGCCCGCGAAGAAGAGCCGTAAGCCGAACGACGACGACTGGGGATTCGACGACGAGCCCGCGCCCGCGCCGCGCCGATCTGCGAAGAAGGTGAGCACGGTGGACGACCTCTTCGGAGAGGACGAGGAGGAGCCCGCGCCGCGCAGACCCGCGAAGAAGGTGAGCAAGGTGGATGACTTGTTCGATGACGACGATGAACCCGCTCCCGCTCGCAAGCCGGCGAAGAAGGTGAGCACGGTGGACGATCTCTTTGACGACGACGACGAGCCCGCTCCGCGCAGACCCGCCAAGAAGGTGAGCAAGGTGGACGATCTGTTCGACGATGATGACGAACCTGCTCCTGCTCCGCGCAGACCCGCGAAGAAGGCGTCGCGTCAGCCGGACGACGATGATTGGGGATTTGACACTCCCGCGCCGCGTGCGAGCAAGCCGGCTCCCGCTCCGGCTCCTGCTCCTGCCGAGGATCCTTTCTCGTTTATGGATTTTACGAAGACGCCGGCTCCTGCTGCGGCTCCGGCTCCGGCTCCTGCTCCCCAGAAGAAGGATGTGTTTGACGACTTGTTCTCTATGTAAGGTTGGGATTGTGATTGTATACTGTTGCTGGCTTTGTTCTATACGTGAATAGAGTGCTCGCTTTGAGAGTTCGAGGATAGTGATCTGGGGAGAGTCGTGTCTCCCAAATGAGAATGTGTTAGTGTTGAACTTGCATAGAACAAACGCAGTACTATCGCTCACAACACGAACGTGACAGAGATAGCCGCATTCAACAAACAACTCACAGCGAAAAGTGAAACGTCGGAATCGTGCGCTCTGTCGTGGGGTCCTCCTGTTTTGGTAGACACTCGCCCAGCACGCGCAGGAATCCCTCATAGGTGAAGCAGCAGTCCTTCTTCTCGACCAGAACGAGACACGAGAGAGCGGAAAAGGGGATGTCCTGAACGTGGCAGTCGATCACCGCCATCTACACATCGACCCAACAACAAGCAACTACTTGAAGCGGATTCACCGTCGGATTGTACGCCGAAGACTCAATCATCGAGCCCATCGCCACACGTCCGTCCTCTGTGAAGAACAGGGCAATCGCAGGACACCCCGAGTACCAGCTAAAACTGCGGGAAAAGAGACTCCACGCAGCGGATACGGTGCTGGAATAGGTCTGCTCGTTCATGTTCGTGTGACTCTTCAGAGAAGCCATAATGGCCTCGAAACGAGGCTTCATGGACGCAGTATCCACAAGCGATACAGACTCGAATACGTGGTGGATGACACCATCAATGGGCAACTCAAAGGAATAGGGGAGCAACTCCGAGAGGGGAGAATCCACACCCGCCTTCTTGACGATGACGCGCATTTCCTTTGCGTGCGGCAACTCTTGGAGAATCTGTCTGCAGTGACCACAAGGGACTTCAGTCACTATTCCTCACGCAACCCATAAACTGCGACCAGCGAGGATGCGAATTCTCTCCTGCTCGTTTCCGCACGTGTGAAGGAACACATTCGAGAGAGCGCACTGCTCCGCGTGGACGGTCTACGCATGACGACTCTTTCCAAGCGGAACATGGTTGATTGCGGAATAGGCAATCTCCATATTCGTTCCGAGGAAGATGCAGCCGCTTTCCGTGAAGGCTCCCGCTCCGACTTGGAAGTGGCTGACGGGAACACGCGCCTTGCACTTGATCTATCCATGTGAATGCGCGAGACAAGATTGAACCTTCTCAATCAACAGTTGAAGGAGATCCTCAACGGACACTGCGTTCTCCTTCAAATAGGCAGAAACCTCTTCTTTGGAGTAAGAAAACTGGATATGCTCAAGATCAATCATCGGCTTAGGGGAATACTGAGAGAGGAATCAAACTTCATCTTTGCACGTATTACGCTCTATGCAGTCCAATGCAAGCACAGTTCTCCTTCGGGAGGGAGAATCGCGTTCATTCGATTCTTCAACGCAGAGCCCTATTATTGGTTTTCGATTTACCCTTCGTCTTGCTACTGCTTTCTGCTGGCTGTCGTGAGAGTTCGTTCCAAATCATGCCTATCCACTGGTTCACAGTGCTTTGGATCCTGCTCCAAACGGCGCTCTCTGTCGTAGCGATTGCTGAAGGGAGTCATGCGTAGTCCCCCTCCTCTCTCAATCTCTGCTCCAGAGAGGGTTCGATGGAAGTGCAGCGACTCATCGAGAAGGTATTCTCTTTCAATGACGGTGGTGTGATTCTATAGTACGTTTCTCCAGTTGCCGAGTACTACGAGTTCGTTCTTCCCGACACGTGTCCCCTGAAGATAGAGAACTCGCGGTTTTACTTGGAGGTGAAGCGCCGGAGTTGCGACTGAACCGTAGAATCAATACAAGGAGAGATTGGAGGACGGGCACTACAGGTGCGGCAAATGCGGGAAGGTGTTCGTCCACGAGTACTATTTGCTTCTGCACAACGAACGCAAGCATCCGGAGCTGCAGAGTAGTGTAGGAGCAGCGAACGCGCTGAACGAATAGTCCACGATCTGTCTAGACAAGTACCGAAGCGTGTTTGACGGTGTGTCCGGCAAGAAACCGAATTGCCGAGATAGCGACGTGAAACGAAGCCTTATGATGTGCCAAGTGCGTGTTCTGTCGTCACATCATCGAATAGAAAACGTTGATGCTCTGTTTTCCCACGGAAGAGTACGCCGTTCAATCCGATCTCTATAGTGCGTGAGCGTTCTCCTCCTTATGCGTAGAGTATATGTATCGGTCTCTGTGTTCCCCCTTGTTGTGTGAGAAGGTACTTGAGGAGAAGGTGGAGGAGTACACGCCTGTGACCATGACTGCTATCGTTTTTCCTGTTGTTATTGTAATTATTGCGTTTGCAATCCTATTCATTGTAATGTATAAGAAGTAGGAAAGGGCTGGTGGCGTGATGCGTAGGTTTAGTGCTCCGAAGGACGACTTGCGGATTTTTTCAAAGTTTGACTAGTCTTCATCGTGTGGGTTATGCTCTCTTTTCGGTGTTTGTATTCTTATCCAACTCGTTTCCTCTACCATGTCAGGAGAACTGGAGAACTGTCGCAATGACATGAAACGCATCATCGCGGACTCCACCATGTTCTATTACCAGATTCTGAGTTTGTCCTCCAATCTCCCTTCGTACGCTTCCCTGTGCATATCCCAATCACGCATAGCGTATTCAAAAATGAAGCACGTCCCAATTCAAAGGAGGGACAGAAAGTGCAGTCCGTGCTCCTTCCGTTCTCGTAATGGCAGAGATCCTACTCGTTACGTGCTAGATACTTCAACAGTCAAGATCGGAACGAATCCAAGCTGGTCAGGGTGATCGATGTTCCTTCCCTGCAGAATCTATTGGGAGAAGAAACGATGGGTTGGCTCCAATCGTTTACACTGCTTTTCCTCCGTGACGACTAGGTGTGGCTCTGTTCTGGAGAGCGTGTCCCTGGTCGCTTCTCGAATCAACGTGATTCTCAACCAAATCGACACAAACCACTATTTCGGTGTGAAATGTTGGATAGGGCTCCTCCCTTCATTCCTAGTTGAAATGATCCTGACGGAGGCGTCGATGAAGCCGTTCATCTGCCAACTCATAGCCAATCTGGGCCGTTTGCTCCTTTTGGTGGATACTGTGTTTCCGGGAGAATTACGGGAGAAGCTGCTCGTTCTGTACTATCGGTTGATTGTTGTGTTTGCGCGCAGTTGTTACGACTAGTTGCACCCAGGAAATCGGGAGTTGTCCTCCGTGACGAAGCAAATGATGAAGAAGACGGGCTATGCGGGCGAAGGCGTGTTTCCGCGCTCGTACCCCTACTCGTACTTTGACCGATGCTCGATCCAGGAGCTGCGCGTGATGTCCATTCTGGAGATGCTGAACGGCTGCGACGTGTACGACAGGATGCACTACTACAGTCTGGACGAGCACAAGAACCACCAAGTGTACTCGCCCCAAGCGAGCGACGCGTACCCCTCCGACATCGTCCTCACACGTAGCATCCTGCTCTCCTACTTCTGTCCGTCCATCCAGCAGAAGGCGAATGATCCCCGGTTTTCCTCTCTGCGCGCGATCCTCACTCGCGTGTTCGACCAGTTCGCGGAGGTCCACTTCGGTCCGGGGCTGGTGTTTTCGCTTCAGGGCGCGATGGTCAACGCAGGCGCGCTCTCCACCTCCCTGGAGCAGCTGATGAACACGGAGACGCTGAATCGCGTGCTGGTGGGCGAAGGAGGTGGTGGTGACGGAGTAGGCGCTGGAGGTGCCGGCGATGAAGAAGAATCTGGAGAGCACGCTGCAGTACCTGCAGGAGAAGGGCGTTACGTTCAGTTTGGTGTTGGTAGGTGTGGGTCGACGAAGTAAACTGAAGGCGAATCATAACGAATTGCTGGCATTGATTCATCGCAACGTGTACTCCGTAAAGTGGTTCCTGCTCCACTACCTCGACCCGCGGTTCTCCTCCCTTCTTCGCAGCAAGGTTGATATGGTCGCTATTCGCTGCTCTTCTCACGGTTAGAACGACGTGCTCTGGCTCCTATTTGCCAACGCGAAACTGCTGCAGGAGGTTCGGAACACGATCGAGTACATTAAGAAGGACCAACATCGCATTTGGGGACACTATCACGAGATCCTGACCCGGTACTACGAGAGCAGGCGTGGGTGCGTTGGCGTTGGTTGAGGTGTAGCCAGCACGGAGGCGGAGCGCAGTCGGCTGGACGCGCTGCTCGATTTCAGCACGAGTCCCACGCGCCTGAGCGAGTGCAACCGTCTGCTGAAGGAGGTGAAGGAGTCGCTGCGCGTGGCGGCAGACGGTGATGGAGGGAGAGTAGTGGGAAGAGAAAGTGATGGAGGGAGAGTAGTGGGAAGAGAGAGTGATGGAGGAAGAACGATGGGAAAGGAGAGCGAGTGCCTGAAGGCGGTGACGAACATGATGCGCCTGACGCTGCTGGTGCAGAACACGGGACTGGAGGAGCTCCACGTGATCGGGTGTTGCGACTTCTGCTACACGGTGTTCACACAGTACGGGAGCGGCGTGGAGAAGATGATTCGGTCTGTGAGGCAACGAGGGGTGTGTAACAGTCAGAAGAACAGCGAGGCGATTCCTGCTATCGCCAGCTTCGTCGCGCAGTTCAAGGACTCGCTGCAGTTCGTGAAGGAGCACGACATGTTCGGCGAGGACACGCAGGGCGCGCTCCACGCGTTCTTCCTCGCCACTACCGACCGCTTCTCCTCCTCTCTCATCGCCCCGCTGGCGTCGCTGTCGGTGCGTCATCATCGCCTCACGGTTAGGTACGTCGATGCGATGAAGCAGCTGGAGCAGCACTACGGACAGGAGGTCGAGCTCCCGAGCGAGATCAAGAACGAGCTGGCGCTGTACGCGCAGCCGGAGCACCGCGAGGCGATCACGAAGGCGACGCAGCAGTGCGCGTGCGTGTACGACGAGGTGAAGGCGCTGAACCAGTTCCTGGAGCGAGAGGGCTGCGACGGCGTCCGCGACCGTCTGAACCGCCACATCGTCCAGTTCATCATCACCTCGCTCATCACGGCGCTTCAAGGGCTTGGGGTGCCCCCTCGCACGGTTCGAGCGGAGAGGACGCGTCACTCGTAGTTATCGTTCGCCACCAAGGCGGAGCTGAGTCCGTTCATGCAGTCGGTGGTGGAGACGGGTCGGTCGCTCCACCTGCTCCACCGCTGCCTGGTGCAAATCGAGGTGAGCGCGAGTGTGGTGAGTGAGGGTTAGGACGTGGTGCACATGAAGGGGGACGAGGTGTATAAGACGGAGTATGACCGCATTATCCACTACGTGCTCTTCGAGCAAATGAAGCTTCTCCACAACATCGCGGACAACCAGAACCCCTTCCAGAGCGAAGTGCAGCCCATCTCCATCCCGCCGTTCGCTTGAATCTCTCGTCTGACGTCGTAGCGCCTCCAAGACGTTCCTGGCGCGGATGGTGGAGTCGCTGGTGAAGTCGATTCGGGACGAGGAGTGCTGGTACAGCGAGGCGACGTGTGGCTGGTGCGACACCGTGGGGGTGGTTACGAGTAGGATTTGCAACCGCAAGCCCGTGTTGTTCTCCATCGAGTCGTGTGTCGTGCTGTTGAATAAGTGGGGGTGTTGGGGGACGATGACAAATAGTCTGGGTCCCGCGATGAGTGAAACGCTCGACCACTACATTCGGTTGTGCATCGGTTTCTCGATGAAGGAGTTTCACTCCACCGTGTTGTATCACTCCAGAGCCAACGAGTGGTCGTGCGGCGTCTCTCTCACGTGTAGTTTCTGCTCGGTGGACTGCAAGGTGTACGCGTTTCCCCACAAGTTCGAGCTGGCGCGGTCAGTGAGGCGTAGTGTGCGGCGAATGCAGTCGCAGTGCAACACGGAGCTGAACATCGACATCGAGTCTGTGTCGCGCATCGGCGTGGTAGTGTTGCGTTGTGGTGTTGAGTCGTAGTTGGTGTTGTTGCGTCACATCCTCCTCCGCTCGCTCTTCTTCCATCACATGAGCACGCACCAGGAGCGCTGCATCGCGCTGCAGTCGCTCGCCGCCACGCTCTCCAAGCAGACGGAAGCACTTGGACAGGCGCAGGCGGGCGTGGACCGTGACAAGTTGCAGAGCTTCTTGCAGCAGGTGCGGCTGCCTCCAGGGACTTCGCTGGACGAGCTGAACGAACAGTTCCGCGTCACGGGTCTGGCGAACCCGTTCACGGAGCTGTACTGGAGAGAGAAGGAGTTCCCGCAGCTGCCGTACGTGCTGTTCTTGACGTGCGTGGAGGCGGCGCAGCAGTCGCAGTAGAGGGAGTGTTCTGTCGTGATGTGTAGATTCGTCGCCGTGTCCCAGACCGTGTACAACGCGTCGCCCAACCAGACGCATGTGGACGGGATCGCGCTGGCGGTGGGCGTGGCGACGCTGCTGAACCAGATGGACGTCAGCTACGCGAAGGTGGTAAGGGAATGGGAGAGGGGTTGAGCGTAGTTCATGGAGTACGTGCGCTGCTACATCCGAAGCGAGATTGGGCGCGACATGGAGAAGAAAGTCTTTGACAATATGGGGCAGATGGGTCGGTTGCAGTGGCTGGCGCTGAAGATTGCTTCGTTTAGCGAGTTCATTCGGAACGGGTGTGCGTCGATTGTCACGGATATTGCGTCTATAGTTTGTACGTTTTGCTGTCCTTGTTGTGAGTCGCTTTCCGTTCTTGTAGTGGTTGTGAGTCGCTTATCATCCCACTAGTGATTTCAAATCTCTTTCCATTCCTCTAGCGATTACAAGCCCCTTTAGCAACTCCAAATCACCCCTTTCACCCTCCGCTTATCATCTCATACTTTCAAACACTTCTTTGCCTTACTTCGTCTAGGCAAAAATGGAGTTGAACAATGCTTTCCTCCTTCTGGGCGCTATCCTATGTGCCATACTCCTGTAGGGCGTGTTTCCGTCACCCTCTCATCCCCTGTAGTTCCCTTAGCGCTCAGATGCACAAACTCTACATGAATAACGTGTTCCGCATCGCGCGATCCAGCGTAGTGTGTTTGGGTTCATTCTCACGCTCTAGCACCTCCAGTCGGATTCGGGCCCCCTGTCCTCGTATCGCCTTTCCGTGAGAGACAAGGAATGGGTCTACGAAGAGAGTGACGGAAAGAGACAGATGCGTCTCGTTTCGCCTCCTTTCCTGTCTCGTCTGTCCCACTCGTTGTTCTCAGTATCGCAGCCTGTGCAAGAGGAGCCGATTCGAGAGAGAAGCCCCGTCAAGAAAGCCCAACCAATGGCACCCAAACCGACGGCGCGTACGATTGACGTGAAGGTGGAGGTCGGGAACTCGGCGGAGACGAAGGAGGAGGTCCGGAAGGATTTCGAGAGCAGTCTGCGCAACAGCGACGACGAGAAGCTTCCAGAGATCACGATATTGCAGATCGTGAAGCACACGGAGCCGCCCCCCAGTCCGACCACATCTCGCCCCTCCTACGCGCCGACGACATCTCTCCCCTCCTACGCGCCGACCGTGAATTTGACGAGACTGACGCAGCCCTACACCCTATCGTCGAACGACCGTCGCTTTCGCGGACTTCACTTCAAGCGATTCTCTGGCAGTGCAGCCGTAACGGGCTGGTCCATTTTTGAGAAGCGTCCCACTGCATCGCTGAACGTCAGCATTACGCTGGCTGTCGTTGTCAGCGAAGATCAGTTCCATCCCGAGCGCTTTGTGGATTCCTGGGACGGGTAAGTGTTCTTTCTCTGTTCAACACCAGTCCCATTCTGTTTATCGTGACCGCGCTGCAGGACTCCCACGTCGAAGACCGCATCACCGCATCCAACTGGCCGCAGCGAATCGATACGATTGTGTGTTCCGTTTCTCAGGGAAGCGTGTACCGCAATCATTTTCCGATCAATCTGCTTCGCAATGTGGCATTGCTCCATGTGAAGTCCTCTCACATCCTGCTCGTGGATGGCGATATGCGCCTCTCTTGTACGTCTCGCGCGTGTCTGTTATGTGTAGCCGGACTCGGGTCCTCGTTGACGCCATTTCAGGATGACAACGCAATCACGATCATTCCAACCCTGTTTTTAGTTTCAAATCAAAGTGGAATCCCTGCGACCAAAGCGGATCTCAGTCAGCGGTCCTACAAGGCTGCATTCACACTCTCTCGGCCGAATGACAAATCATCCGTTTTACTGTTCGTGCGCGATCACACATAGAAGGTGCTTCCCTCCTCGTGGCTCCAGAGTGGCTCGGGAGTGAGAGAAGTCAAGTGTGTTGCGAATCCAGATTTGCAGCCGTTTTATGTCATGAAACTCTCCCCCACGCTCCCGTTCTTCCACGACGGTTTCACTGGATATGGCTTTAACCACATCGAGCACTTTGAGGAGTTGCGACTGCGCGGAGTGCGAATGAAGCTGCTGATGGACGGCTTCCTTCTGAAGCCGCCACACGCCATGTCTGTGTACCAGGAGGAGTTCATGAGGCAGTACGTCGAGCGGTCGAATTCATCCATGGAGGTTTTGTATCGACGCTTGCAGACGAAGTGGTCTGAAGTGTACGAGGAGATTCACGGCGTCGGTTTTTGTGACGACGGTGAAACACATCTTGCCTGTCATGTTTGTTGATCAGGGGAGTTGTTCCGGAGACTGTGGAAGATCATCAATCCCTCATGGATAAGCGTAATGCTGTATTTGAGTTCGCCCCTTCTCAAACAACTCCAACCACCCTTTTGAACAAACACACGCAACTAAAGACAGAAAAAACAATCGTTACGGATATGCATGTGAAGGAGAGTTAAAGCAGCCAGCAGGAAGCAGAGTGGTGGTTGTAGTTCCTGGTAAGCACTCGCTGAAGGTAATCATCCACACTCTGTGAAAAAGGGGACGCGACCGGCTTTTGCAGTTGGGAGAAACAAAGCTGCATGGACGCAGGAGTCCGGGGCACGCCAGAAAACGAACTCTTGCGAGATGGAATACAACCCTCTCTGATTTCGTCATCCGAAGTCAAGGCATCCAGGGAAGATAACGAAAGGGAAGAAGCAACGGAGGGCAGAGAGGCCTCGGAAGGCTCGGAAACGATTTCGATGTTTTCAGCGCAGAACTTGCCTGCACCATCTTCCTTCACCGTGAACGACACCTTCGTTCCCAAAGTCAGTGTCGACTTCAATTCCTCCGGAATCGAGTCGTAGTAGAAGGTGATATCACGGACACCGTTGATCTTCACCTTGGTACGAATGTAGCCATGCTCCATGCGCAGGAATTGCACTTTTCCAAAATGTACTGTAGGAGCACTCAAGTTGACGGGGGTCGACAATTCACACATTTTGGATAATAGAAAAGAATGGGAAGAGGCAGCTGAAGATGTCTCCAAAAATACTCGACTTTTCCGTCGTCATGAAGATTCTTCATGAAGAATAACCCGGATTCGATTCCACTCCTTTATTATTCACTGTTATGTTTCAATAAT
>ERZ1106923.477-NODE-477-length-14573-cov-18.397713_pt1 | contig 14573 bp, 18 predicted proteins | sample MGYA00403657_ERZ1106923 | MGnify/ENA primary metagenome ERZ1106923 (study PRJEB35170, sample SAMEA104062425) | human gut metagenome | biome: human gut; feature: human-associated habitat; material: faeces | place: Denmark | collected 2012-06-19 ...
TGATTATCGCAGTTCCTTCCCCGCTCATGTGGGTCATCATCATGTTGTGAAGTGTGTTGGATGTGATCGTTCATTCGAGTCATGTGCGATGGAGTATGGGAGGAACAGGAGTGATTCTGTGTTGAAGTTGTATTCTCTTTATCGAGTTTATTGAATACAAATAGCACTCTGATTCATGGAAACGAACAGTCACGGGAAGGACTATCCAACAGTAAATACCATCCCAGTCTCTGTGAGTCTCACTCCTTTGCTTCCGCCACGTTTCCCTGCTCCCTGTTGCACGTAACTCCCCTCCCGCGTCAATTCGCATAATGCTTGTTCCACTGTCAGGGTCTTATCCCTTTCAACCATTCTATTCTTGCATTAGCAGTCTTCATGACAGTATTGTCGTCCGTAATGCAATGCTACTTCCTACTGCGCTCTCTCATTAGCCATGTAACGAAGATGCTCAATCCAACTGATCTTGTCCTTCCCGTAGTTCACGAAACGCTCGTCAAACGCGGGAAGATGGCACGGTCGCTTCACCATCACATAGGGCTCTTGCTTGTAACTCTTGAAGCAGGACACGAAGTAGAGGGGTCGCGAATTCTGTCTGTACCACTCGTCAGTCAAGTAGTTCTAGTCTGTTATAAAAGAAGAGCAGAACCCACGTTCAATATCCTCTTCGGAATCTCAGTACACTTCCTTGTAGCCAGGCGCTCCTTCAGCCCTGGAATCGTCTTGAGAACTAGCGGAATCACTCTATGCATGACGAGAACGGGCAGAACTCATTCATTCGCACACTTCTCAAACGTCTTGCAACTCGAATTCTCTTATAGGCGAAACAAGGCACGATCACGGCAAGATAGTCATCTCGCAACTACTGATCGTCTAGACTCATTAGCGTCTTATACGCGTCCTAAGAAGGCCACATGTCCATGTCCATCACCCAGTAGTGAGAGGTGGTCGTGTGGCGAATGGCGATGTTGCGAAGTCGGTTGAAGGGATTCTCGGATGACTCGGTCACATAACGAAGCACCTTCAGCCTTGACAGAAGTCGGTTCTTCAAGATGATATTCAAGTAGTCCTCCTTTGACTTCAAAAGCACAGCTAGGTTGAACGGACCTGTCCACCTCTTCACCAAGTGAGGAAAAACACTCTCTGAATGCTAGTCGTGAAAGGGAAAGGACGATGTGTGATAAATCGCCGTAGCGTCGTAGTGAGTGACGGGACTCCGGGCATCGCGCGTTTTCAGCTGCTTTATCTACACTTCGGAAAGAGATTTACACTAACCGAAGATGAATTCCACGACAGAAGGAAAGGAACACTACGCGTTATGAAGGAAGAGCACTCTCACTAGAGAACCCAGACAAAGATGAGAACAAACAGGAGAGAGTTCCCCAGCCTAAACATCGAAAACAGATTGAATTGTGTTTTCTATTCATTCCACTCCGATTTCGAGAATTGGGAAATGAAATGCCTCTTGTAGAGCGGAATAATGAATTGGGAAGAATACTCCTGTTCACTATCATGTTTGGGCTGCGAGGAACAGAAATGCGCAATTGACCATGCAAATCGCTCCGAATTGGGTGTACTCCTCCATAACATGAAGAACAACGTATTTGATATCAAGCCTTCTCTATCCACCGCTCGGAATAGCGATTTCACAACAATCGAGAAATGCACAGGAAACACAATTCTTCCTCCATTCATTTCCAACAAATAATGACTACACCCATTTCCAACAAACAGCTACTACTCCTCGTCAAAACCAAAACAACCGTTATCCGATTGAATCGTGGACAGCAATATCCGCTCCAACTCCTCCTTCTCAACGATCGGAATCTCCAGCTTGTGGAAACACGTGTGAGAACGAATCTGGTACGGCAATAGAGTGGAACGCGAATCGTTCCTCACGCAGTACGGAAGAGGAGACAGGCAAAACGGCATCGTCCTCCCGTCCGGACCCTTCAACTTGGAGAAGCCCAGTATCTATTCTTAACCAGCACACTCCACTCCTACAGGAGGATACGAATACCCCGTCGCAAAGCACAGCAGAAGCGATTGCTGCTCCGGAGTCCACGACTTCACGATAGACCAAAACGCCTCCACCTGGGGATGGTGGTCGTAAAACTCGTTCGTGTACACAGTGTTCCGCCGCCAGTCCTCAACGTCGATTTCTACGACTCAACCCCACACTCCGCCCGTACTCTTCTCCCCCTCCAGCACCTTCGCTAGCTCCTCCTCGCTGAAGATGCAAAAGAACTCCTGAGGAATCACCTCGAAGATGCCCTCGAGAAGGAAGAACAGCGTGTTCCGGTAGTTGTCGTACAGGTAGTGCTTCATCATCAACTCGCTGTACTCGTTCACGTTCTCCGACGACACGCGACGATTCCTCCCTCCCTTCATCAAGTCCACCTCTTCGCTCCTCACATCGCCATCCACGGATGTCGTGACGTCCACGCTGAAGTACAGGTCAAACGCATCCTCCAGGGAAGGGTCCTCCCTCAGTCGCGTCTTCAAGCAGTTCATGCTCCTGAACAAATTGTCGTCGATCACCTGGATGTCCTTCAGCGATAGCGGGACGGAGAGGATGGACTTGATACTAGGTATGAGGCGGCGCACGAACCACGGACAGGAGAGGGTTCAAATGCACGCCCAACGGAATCCCGTCGAACACGGCTCTTCCAATGAGTCTCCCGATGAAGTGCAGGTTCTGGGCAACGCGGTCCGAAACGCACCTCGCCTCGCCGTTGTCGAGCTGCTTCTGCCTCAAGTCATAGTTCACGAGCGGGTTCGGCAGGTAGCCGTGCGATGTATATCTATTCGTCATCGCCGAAAGAAGCGCGTGCACGAAGAGATCCGAGATGTGGTGGCAGGACAGGCTGTCGTCCTTGTAGTACTTCACGTTGCTGCGCGACTCGTCGCTCGTTGGCGTCAGGTGGTCAATCCGCATCACAAAGCGCTCCTCATCCTCGTCGGGAGAAGGCGTCGCGTCCTCCGTGGAAAAGATGTTCTTCATGAGAAGCGTCATCCACTCCCGAGACAGGCCGCCCGCGTCCACTCCGGGCTATAATTAAGCGGCTGCCAAAAGGATACTTCGCCGTTGAACTGAAGACGGATCTGCTTGTCCATGTCCTCCGGCGTCAGCGTGGCAAACGCGAGCAGCGTGTCGTGCAGCACCGTCTTCCGGTTCAGAATGATGCGAATGCGCTTGTCCGTTGTCAGCTGCGCCAGCTAGAGATAGAGTCCGGGATGCACCCAAACCTGCGTGTAGAACCAACTCAGCTTCTGCGGCAACGCCTCCGCGTACAAGGCAGCCACGTTCATGCGACTGGCGGCAATCCCGGGACAGCAGCACGCGGGCAGCCAAAGAAGCTGGCGGGACGACGGGGAGAAGCAAATGACGTACTGATCCGATCGGAGGCCTCTGCGCATCCAGACGCCGCTCGCCCCGCCCTGCAGCTGCCACTCCTCGCTGTCCACCATGCCGCCCTTCGCAGCGGGGAAGAAAGAGCAGTAGTGGCGGCAGAGAGAAGAATAGCAGTTGCGAAGCGCGCTGGCGCAGCCGTACGAATAGACGCTACACGTCAGGAGACGATGCCGAAAGCACTAAGCAGCGTAGCAGATGGAGCCGATCACGAACAGTCCGAACAGAACGGTGAGCAGAACGTCGGTGGCGGAACTGCGCACCGAGTAGTCGTAGAGAGTCGTGTTCGACGCCGCATCGCTCGAGAGAGGGGGGAAAACCGCCTCGCTGCACTGGCGCATCTAGAATCGAATCACAGTAACACCACCAACATGATGCGTGGAAAGCGTCGTCGATGGAGTGTGGAGCGGCAAACGCATCGGAGAGGAAGAATAGCAGCGGAGACGGAACACGTTCGGACACGTGCGTCTTCCCAGAGGCTCCGAGTGGTGGAGGTACTGCACAGACACGGAAGAAAAGGAAGATAGGATTTCATCTCGATCCCCGAGGAGATCGTACACTGATTCACGACTCTCCTCCGAGTTGCACCGCCGCATGTAGTAGGGAATCGTCACCCTTGTGTGGAGCGGAGAATAATGGATGCAAAGGACGGAAAGACCCTCGCAGGACGGAATGGACTCAATGTACAGGCAAATCCCGGGCAACAATAAGAATAGCGTACAGATTACGAAGTTCATCCAATTCTTGATTTGAGATTGTGAAAAAACGCGGGTCTGCCTCATCGTGTTTGGGACAAACACGGCAACTCCGATACCTATTGCTCTTTATCCTTCATGTCCCTTATAATCTTCTCAAACACTCCCTTTGAGATTCCCTCCCTCTCGTAATAACACGTCACGCCAAGCTTCTTTATCTATGCATAACCACTTGAAACCATCCGTACATCAATTATGTTGTGCTCTTCGTCGTCAATAAAGATCATCTGCTCATATGCATAGCCCGAGTCATTCTTTATCCTCCTGAAATGTTCAAACTTCTGCGATGTGATTAGCTCTTGGTAGTCCACGATGTCGGCCAGGGTCCTCTTTTCGTCCATTTTCATTATCTTGATCAGCTTCCTTCCTCTACACTGTGAAATCTGTTGAAAGCCTAAACAGCTCGGGCGCCCATGTACTACTCGCCAACGCGATGGGAATTTCCGCTTCGTGCAGCGCCAACAGAATCTCGCGCACGTCAGGGAAGAAATCAAATGCCTCTCCTCTTCTACACTTCACGCTGTTGCCACCCAGTCGTACGAATCCATAAATCCCATCTTGTATGGCTTTACGGGAGGGTCAGGATGAGTGTCCATCCAAAACCACCAGAGAGTGCCTACGCATTACCAAACGCCTTTCAGACGCACCGTCAATGTCAAACACAAACATGTATCCATCGAAGGCGTCCTTGTACTTTTGTGCAAGTGGAGATAGTCTTTTCATTGTTTGTATTGTGTTGTGGGTGTGCAACAAACAGGAGTGGGTCGTTCTGCGCTTTACAGCTGCTGTAGGCGTCCCTTGTTCTCACGTTACAGTGTCCTCACATGCACATTACAGGCTCTTCACATGCACATCACAGCCCTTTCACACTCGCGGATCTTCTCCAACATGGATTGGTATATCTCTGCCGTGTCTCTGTTCGGATTGCACGCCAGACGATAGAAGGACTCCGCTCTCTCAAAAACGGTGTCGAACGCTACAACGCTCCCCCTCGCTTTGCACAAATGACCGTGGTACGCGCGAATCGCCGCTCCGACGCACGCGCTGTCCTTGCAGTCGAGCGTGTACACGGGCGCTTGGAACACGTCCGCTAGCACCTGGAGAATCACGGGATTCGTGGAGCTGCCGCCAGTAGCCACGACGCGGTGATACGGGGTCGAAGAAATCCTAGGCTTAACGACTTGTCAGAAGGGCAACTCCTCCAAGTGGAGGCGCATCGAAAGGAACTGAGATTCAATCACGCCGCGGCACTCCTCTGCTGGAGATAGCGTCTCCACTGCCTTTAGTGTCTGTTCTGATGATCCCTTCAATTCCTCTCCTGATGATCCATTCAACGCCTCTCCTGATGATCCATTCAATTCCTCTCCTGATGATCCATTCAACTTCTCTCCTGATGATCCATTCAATTCCTCTCCTGATGATCCATTCAATTCCTCTCCTGATGATCTCTCCAACTCCCCTCCCAATAACGCCTCTCCACTCCTCAAACCCCTTGAAAAACGGAAAACGCCCGACACAGTAGTGTGGGGCACAATCTCGGGCTGGTTGTAGTAAAACAAAACGGATCCGTTGTTTCCCGCGGGAACCGATTCGACGAGCCGGTTGAATACCGCCCAGTCGCCTCCAGCGTGCTTCCTGCACATCTACGCGTCACACAGTCCGCCGAAAACGACCTCCGAGCGAGGAATGTCGCCGTTCATGAAGCAGAGCATCGCCATGAACACGCCTACGGGTCATCCGCCGCGTGCAGCTCCACTCTCCTGTGTCGGACTGATGAACACGTGACCCTCCAGGGGTGCGCGGAACGTCTCGGTCAGCTCGAACACCTACACGTCACACAACCATGGCGCACCTGCAGTGTTGCTCGTCCCCATGCTCACAGCGATGTCGCCCTTGTTGCACAGGCGCAGTCCCACAAGCGAACACGGGTTGTCTCCCGACCCACACACTACCTCGCACGACGAGCCCACGCCGTACCGTCTAGTCCTCACGCCTCCCCAACATCATGCACGTTTGGAAATAGGGGCATATGGTGCCCACAACGGTGTGGCTGGGGACAGGGTCGTCGAGTCGCTGAAGGAGCTGGGGAGCGCACGCATCGAGACACTGCTCGTTCCTTCACATTAAGGGAAGATACCACGCCACACCAGTGATGCGTGTGGATGTCCAGTAAGTTCATCCCGCAGCCGTCGCTCAAATCAATCGGAGCGTAATCACCGCACAGAAGCGATGTCACGAAAGAACTCACCAACGAAATGCGTTCCGTGTGTTCGTATTCCAAAGGATGCTCCTTTGCGAAACGCGCAATTTGGTTCCCCGTAAAACGCTCGTATGCCCTTTCGTGAGAGGATTCCAATACACATACCTAGAACCCGTCATTTCAGCTAATTTCTTCGCTCCACCAATATACTCTTCAAGACGGTGGCATTCCTCGCCCGTACTCGAGTCCATCCAAATGGGGGACACTACCTTCTCATTTAACACAAACCAATCAAACAGTCCATTGAGAAACAGTTCTGCAGCTGGTCCTTGAGACTCTTTGAGCCAAGCAGAGAATTCAAAACACGCCGACTCCCCTCTTTCCAGTATACACTTCCGTGCTGTTGTCCGCTCACAGAAATGGATTGGATCTACAATTGACGGCGCAACACGCACAATCACATTCTCTAAGGCAATTCCCTGCTCCTTCATGCGGGAAAACAACAGATCCACGGCTTCCACCCACTAAGCATGAAAACGGAACGATAATGCCTATCATGAGAGTCGGGGACACCACCACTCCGTTCCCCTTCAAAAGCACACCATTCTTGGTTTGATAGTGAGGCAAGTCGCTATCAAAGTGGACAACTGCGCTACTAATGGTTTGGAGATTCTCCGCGATTACAACGCCTTTGCAGCTCTGCGTGCTCAAATCGATTCCGAGGTAAAGATCTAGGCGTGAAACGGGTAACACCGAATTGACTTGGCATGGGAAAAACAAACATGCAAATTCGTCTCGTTTCCTCCCTGCTCGTAACCCAGGTTGTGGGCAAAATCGTTCAATGTCTCCGCCTTCCGAACGAAGCCCATCTTCTTCACGCAGTCGGAGAGAAGAATGAACGCATCTGCTCGCTTCGCGTTCTGTGATGTGCTACGCGTTAGAAGAGGAACGCACGAATACAAGTCGTTCAGCACCCGCTCCAGCACGCGGTGCATTCCGCACCCGTCCAAAGCCTTGTACATGGAAAGCATCAGCAATTCGTGGTCGCGCCGCTCGCCCCCGAGCAGAGGGAAACTATTGTAGTGCTGGAAGAGAAGCTTGCCAGCCTTCGCGTAGTGCTCCTACCGATGAACGACAAGCAAGGCGAGAACGTTGTTCAGTTCCAGCAGTGACTCGACAACAGGCTGAACGATCTTCGCCTCCGCCACAGAGTTCATGCGGTCGTCCCCGTTCACGTGCTCCCACTTCAGCTGCGTCTCAGCTATGCATTACGCCCGCGTTCCGCTCTCACGGAGCTGAAGCTCCTTCCACAGCGCGTTCTGCTGCTCCGTGGCGTCGCCGCTCAGCAGCTCCCGCATTCGCTTCTCCTGCCCCGTGACCGAGTACAGGATGGACCGATACACCTTGTCCATCGGTGTGAGGTACTTCTTGTGCGTGCGCTCAGCCAACGACAGCACCTGGCTCCAGCGGTCGCCCATGCCCTCGCCGAGCAGCTCCATACGGTACAGCACTTGCACGTAGTCGTTGATGTGGTCGTTCGTCAGCATGTCCTGCTCCTCCGTCGCTGCGGTCGGCTCTCTGTCCCTTTTGGAGGGGGCCTTTGCGCTCTTTCCTCTTGTGGTTGTCTTTCCGTTCGTTGTTCCCTCCTTTGTAGCAGTCTTTCCGTCCTTCTCGCCAGTCTGTCCGTCCTTTGCAGACTCCTTTGCAGACTCATTCACAGACTCATTCACAGACTCCATCTCCCTCAACAGCATTCCGTCCAGAATCACGATCGCATTCTCGTACTGCTTCACCTGCATGTTCAGCGTGATCTTGTGAGACAGGAGGTGGTGGTCCATCGTCGAGCCGCTCACGTAATCCACGGGGTGGTTCGACCACGCCCCCGCCGTCTCGCGCAGAAAGCGCAATCCCTCGCGTGTTCGCCCCTGAACATGACCAAACGACAAAGCACGGACCTGCGTCTCCAGCACGTGAACCACGGCGTGCACCGCTCGCACGTCCTGAGCATCGCCCGACAGCGTCTGCATCCCAACACGCTCCGCCTCGCTACTCATCACTCCCGCACTCCATCCCCACTCATTACGACCCATTTCGCTCAAACAATCCGCGCGATAGCCGTTCATCAACTCGTCACATGGAATGCTGATTCCCCAATAGGACCACACGCGCGACAGGGACGCAAACTACGTGAAATCGGCAAGCTATGTGCCTACCATGCGGTTTCCCTCGCCCAGCATCTTGTACAGCATGTGGAGCGTGTTTATGCACAGAATGTCGACAGGGTCGTTCATCAGAATCGACTCCAGCACGTTGATCGCATAGTGAATGCGGTTGCAACGCAGAGCGGACAAAACGGTCAAGTACAGGTGTTCATTCTTTGTGTAGTCCTTCTCTATGCATAAGTACACGCTCCGATGTGCCACGATTTGCGTCCTGCGCCAGCGCCTCCTTCACTCTGTCGTAGTACACCACTTCATCTCCCAGTCCAGAAAAATGGGATGTGAGAGCACACAATACATTGCCCATCACAAAATCGGGGTGCTTCGTCAAGTGCTGACAGCATCACCGGAAAACAGAAAGACTCACTTCATCCAGCGTCTGAAACGGATAGTGGTGATACAGAAGCATCTGCAACTCAAAAGAAAGGCAAATAACGTACGTCCTGCAAGCCCTTGTCAAACAACGCCATTTGTTCATCTGTGTGCGCAGTAATCAGCGATGTACACACCTTCGACGCTCTGCGCGTTGTCGGAATAGATTGTTCTTTTGAAAAGCTAAGGAGTGAGAAACGAGCTCCACACCAAACAGCCACAGTCCGCGTTTTGGAATTGGGTTGATACCGCGTACGGAAAACAAAGCGCGATTCCCTTTGGAGAGTCTACGCAACATGAAAGGGAAGAATGGCACCACCCAGCCCAAGCTGTGGCAACAAACACGGATTTGAATGAGTACAGAAGGGTTAAGACAAATGCAAGCACGGACTTGAATACAGAAGGAATAAAACGAATGCAACCACTCCCCTATCAAAAACGAGGACTGATTGGAATACGACACTCATTTGCGCTACACAAATCACTCACCACCACTCCGGAAAGTCAATGGAAACGTCAGTTCGGTTGTTTCGGTACAAGGCAAGGCCCAAAACCTCGTGACCGATCAGATCCGAGTCCTTCATCCTACGCCTCATCGCCGACTAGCACCAAAACGTATGCTCCAGCGAGTAGAAGGAATTGATGATCTGGTAGTACTCCTTCCGCTTGTCCTTCCAGTCGTGCAGAAACATCCTCCCCTCGCCCTCCTTCAGGAAGTGGCGCGCGTGCAGTCAAGGGCAGCAGAGAGCGCAAGTCAGGATATGTAGTAGGCGATCTGCGGTCGGCAGCGTCCGTCGTTGATCAGCACGTCGAACTGCGTGTCCAGCTGCACGACCACGTTCAGGTACTTCTTGAACGACTTCTGCGAGCAGCGCAGCTGGTGGTCCCGGGTCCTGTCGCTGAGTCCTCTCCCGCTCGCCCACCTCTGAGGCACGCCGTGTCCGTAGAACACCTGCACGTTGTCGAACTGCGACATCTCCTCCTTCACGTCCCGGTAGGAGTCGTGGTTCCACACCACCACCGTCAGGCTCCGACAGATCGACGCCAGGGAGCCGGTCACAGATGTGCTCGCGTACTGCAGGCAGTTCGCGTTGGGAGGAATGTGCGACGCGAAGAAGGCCATCTCGGACGGGTCGTACACGTCGTCGTTGTACCACCCGCGGCGCGAGTAGCGGCGCAGCAGAGAGTAGTGCTCCTCCGCGTCCACGTCTACCCGTGAAACGCCCTCGCCAGCGCCACCCAGCTTGAACATGCAGTTCCACGTCTGTCCCGAGCGCCACTCCTCGCCGATCAGGTCCAGATTCCAGTTGTGGTCGTCGCGCACGCGGTGGCCCGCCTTCACGCCGTCGTCGTCCGTCTGGTGCAGCGCGATCAGCGTGTTCGTCACATCGATGGAGGAGACACGACTCCGCTCCTCCACCATGTGCGTCACCAGGTAGTTGTCGTAGCCCGGTCTCCCGATCACCACGTCCTTGATCTCGCTCCACTTAAATGCCCCCCTCGTGAAGAGGAAATAGTCCTACGTCTCAACGGCAGTGCCAAACTCCACTTCGGCGTCCGCCTGGAACATCTCGCCACGACGCGCTCGCTCCAGAATGAAGGGCACTTGGTCCGACGCAGCGAAGGGCAGTAACGCGTCGTAGTCCAACGGATAGTTGATTCTCCTTCCCACCAGAAACACCTCGTTATACAGCGAATGGTTCCGGATCTGCTGCTCAACCTCCCTCAGCACGGAGAGAAGAGACGGGTGGAACAGAATGTCTCCGTTTACGAAGCCATAGAAGACGGCATCATATCGCGACTCGATCTCTTGCATCATTCCCTTGAAGAACGGAGTGTGGTGCGAATTGGAACTAACCGTAATTCTCAATGAGAACGGCTACGGAACATCGGCTATCACTTCGATACCGTGCTTCTTGCAGTGGGACGCAATTAAGGCAGAGTCGCTAAATACAACGGGGTGGACGTCGGGCTGAAATGAAGCCAGATTGCGAAGCGTATTCTCCTGAATGAGAAACTTCGACGGAGAAGACGGCTCTGCGAACGTTGTCGCCAACACGAGAAACGGCTTCTCCAAAGAGCCCACACGAGAGTGACGAGCATCAAAAGACTGCATCCAACTCTCAGAACTCCTTATGTATCCGTAGTCTACGAATTACCGGTCGCAATTGAAGTGAACGGAGAAGATTCACCGCCTCCTCTTTTGTCAAGTTATGGAGATCAAATTCTGTCTCTATGTATTACCGGAATTCAACGTGCACACTCTTCGCTCGCAAAAGGGAATGAGAAGTCCATCCACTCTAGAACCTAATTACCGTTCCAATCCAGTACACTCCATGTCATCTGCTTTGGTTTCAGCTAGTCGTCAATGGAATTCACACTCTCCTACAGCAGTACTCCAAGCCGAAAGGGATTGCCATCCAAATAGCTACGCGTCATCGCAACCAAGGAGAAAAACAAAGCAAACGAGAAGGATGGCGCAGAGACCACTCAACACGCAAAACACCCGTCTCCGCCTCCTTCGCTCCCGGTATTTCACCCGTGTCCGCTTCGCCATTCGTTCAATGCAATGGGAAGAAGGGAGGGCAATCAAAAGATGGCGGTCAAAACAAACAGAACCAATCAATTGCCCGGTAAAACAGCATGTAGGGTTGCGCGTGCATCACTTCCTGGTAGCTCACCTCGCGAACCCACTGATCGTTGCAGCACACCCATCCGTCATACTCCTCTGACACGCGACAGTAGTTGATGTAGTGTCCCTTCATCAGATCGTTTCCCTGGTGAGAAATCACCTATGTCTCAGTCCTCCCACGATCCGCAACCGCGAAGAGCTCGTAGGTGTAGTGCGTCGCCGTCTCGCTGATGCTGAAGTCGCGAAGGTCGATTTGTTTGTCGAAGTCGATGTGTCGCTGGATCTTCACAGGCTTCTGGAGATTTCTGTCGTATAGAAAGCGCATCAGCTGGATGACGAGGCAGGGAGGCGACCGCTCTATCCGATACTCGCCCTGCTTGCTCTACCGATCAGTCCACGTCCAAGGCCATACGTCATACGAGCCGCTGAGAAACAGGGAGAGCGCATCCTTCACGGAGTCAATCTACTCTTCACCTCGCATCCCTTGCGTACTGATTTGGTGGAAATGGGCAGCGAGAGCGTCAAGTAGGACTGCTGCTCAATGAACTGCCGCTTCGAGTACGACCGGCACTGCTTGCGCATCTGGATCTCGAAGAGCGAGTTGATGATGTTCTGCTTCACGATCGCCTCCTGGATGATCAGCTTGCGACCGCCCGACCCAATCTCGTTCCACGTCTGGTCCTCTTCGGAGGGAGATGCAGAGCATGAGGAAGACACAAAGGAGTCAATCTCCTTCGCGATCTCTTCGATCACGTAAAGGAAGAACTCTTGGACATCCGACTGGTCCTCGGCGAACATGGCGTTTTGCACGGCAATCACTACACATCAGCAGCATTGGAATTCGCCACGTTCACGGAGCTCGTTCAAGTGTACTCGGCTTCGCATTTCCCTCTTCTCGTCGTGGCTCCGCTTCATCGCATCCACAATGCGAAGCAAAAGGGTTAGAAACGGAGAGTACGGATTGTCAATCCCCTGGAAGGAAGAAGACAGCTTCCTCAATAGCAAGAAGAACGGGGGATAATGAAGCAAACACTACCAGGAATGCCAAAACGAAACGATCACCTGCAACACACTATTCTGGTAGCAGTGATTGCCCTCGTTCATGAATCCAACCGTCTCGTACCCCTCAAAGACGCTGTAGTCCGTTATCTCCTCGTTTTGCATGCATATTGTGTTCATATCCCTCTCTATATCCTCGATGATGGTCTTCGTTTCCGTCAAGCACTCCTCCAGGGAAATCGAGCTCTTGGTGCAACTCTGGAGGAAATAGTCGTTGTAACTCTGCTTATTATCCCCGGTTATAGAATGGGGGTGCACTTGAGGAGAAGAATTCACCGGACTCTTCAAGGAACCCTTGCTAAACAGCTGAGATGAACCCTTCGTCAACCACGGATTCGGTGGCTTCACTGATGCTTCCTGAGCGCTCATCCAGAAAAAGAATGGATGTGCCACGGTTTGGTTTCTATCTTCTGGTGTGTGTTGGAACCAACACGAGGCATAAAGAAAGGACGAAACTGGGTATGCCCTCGCGAGAATCGGCGACTCCTACTGAAACGAAGAGTCGTAGTAGTTACGCATTCGACCTGCGTCTACGGATCCCTCTGAGATGATATGCTTACCGTAATTCGTGACACACATCAGGTCGGAATACACTCGATCCACTAGGATGAACGATCCCAGTTCAATGCCAAAGATGAGAACACAACTCAGCGAGGCGAAAGCAACACTGTCAAAGGAAGGAACGAAAACGAAGCCAAAGATGGAGAGAAACAGGAAGAAGGATCGCCAGCCATGATACTGTGATTAAGAAGCGGTACGACGGTCCATAATGGATATGACACGAATGCTCTCCCTCTTCATCCAATGGATCGACAGGAATCCGATGAGCGGAAAGACAACAAAGGGAACACCCACGATGCTCAGAAGAAGAATCACCTTCCAATAAAGGCATGATTAACCCTTACGCACTCCACCACCGCAACGTACTGCGTCCATCGTGCGAATACAAACGTCTTTTGGAGAACCCTATCTGATTACGCACAAAAGAAGCTACCAGAGGGGGTCGTTTTTGTGTTCATCTACTATCTGCTGCAGATTCAACATGGAGGCAAGTGTGCGAATGCGCTTGTCAAACGCATTGCTCTTCACCCCGGTTTGTCAAAATGGAAATGCGTCATGTCTATATTATGATAGAAGAGGTGTGAGGGAATTACCCCATGGAGTATGAAGCGTCCTAAGCCGTGTTCTTGCGGGATGGGTGCATATGGAAGAGACAAGTTGGTGATTGGTTAGAGTAACGTCGTCTGAATATTGGGAGCCCATACGGTTATGACCGCAAGTCATGGCAATGAAATCTCGATTCAGAGCGAGAATCGCTCCAGTTCTCATTGGCGGTTAATTAAGAGTGTATTTCAGAGTCAATGAGGTGGAAAGAGAGTAATATTGTTAATGGAGAGTTGCATGGCTGAAGTGTGTGGCAAAAGAGACCAAGATAATTGAAGCTATGGTTTTGGGAGATGTGTTCTGTCCTTTGTATTGATGATTATTGGAGACGCACTATCACAGGACACAGCACCACATAACCTAGCCATTCAGTGAAGAGAGTGAATCCCTGTGGTTGTTTGTTGAATCCTCTATCTTCGTTCCTCTTTCCCTCTCTACAAGAGACAATAGACAATGGAATATGCGAGATCTCATTTCCATATATCCAACAAACACCAACTACCCCTTCAAACACTCCTGTTCGTACTGAAAGAGAGAGTGGAATGATCTCACTCCAATCCGGTCCACAACCACGTCCACGCGTCCATCAGGCGTCTACTCCTCACCACCCACAACTCCATCCACTTCCTCAATCGCGCTGGGACACTCCTGCAACAAGCACTCCACAATATGTGTGATTTGCTCCGCTGAGAGCTGGTTGAAGTTGTAAGCGAACTCGTTCCTCTTCTCCACGGATGGCATTCTACGGTGAACCACTCCACCC
>ERZ1106923.479-NODE-479-length-14537-cov-19.140243_pt1 | contig 14537 bp, 11 predicted proteins | sample MGYA00403657_ERZ1106923 | MGnify/ENA primary metagenome ERZ1106923 (study PRJEB35170, sample SAMEA104062425) | human gut metagenome | biome: human gut; feature: human-associated habitat; material: faeces | place: Denmark | collected 2012-06-19 ...
CGATCATGGATGGGGGTCTGCCGAACGTGAAGGAGGTGACGATATCGAATGTGGACACGCTTCAGAAGGTGAAGATCGGGAAGGGCGCGTTGAGCAGCTGCGAGGTGTTGACGCTGACGGACTGCAACATTGATGCGGAGAATGTGGATGACTTGTTTGAGTTGGGCGAAGGCGCTCTTCCGAATCTGAAGACGATTCAGGTTAGTAATGATCCAGAGTCGATCGCGTTGGCTGAGAGCATTGTGAAGAAGTTGGGTGGTGATGTGGAGATTGTTATTGTGGGTGGTGTACCGACTACAGTGGCTCCGACGATGCCTCCAACAGTGCCTCCTACTCCGACTCCTACACCTACAGTTAAACCAACACCGACTCCGCTGCCCTTTTCTTGCCCAAAAGAACCTGTTATCTACGATCCTGTCATCTTTGGAGACAGAGAACACGTTGAGGGAGATTACAGTGACATCGAAATCGTTAAGCGCTATCTTGCTGAGCGAGACTGCTTCCCTGACTACGCTCTGAACAACACGAGAGTCATCGCACTCGCCGGTTTCTCCATTGAAGCGCTGGAGTTGTTCCACGAGTCCCTCGCCAAGCAGACGCCAACCAATCGCTCGATCGACCTCATCTTCTACTCGGATCCTGAGAAGCAGCACTATTACTACCCCGAATCGGCGGAACTGCTGATTTCGTTTGCCAAGTACACGCACCCGACGAAGGTGATCTTCTCTGAGGGTTACTTCAAGCAGAAGGGTGCAACGATCGTGTTTAACTACATCTTGGATCATGAGGAGTACTTCCAGAACTTGCGACATCTTGAGATTTCGGGTCACTATCTGGGATTGCCTCCAGAAGAAGAAGATGTGATGTCGCGTCGGCTGGATGATGAAAACGCCTTTGTTGATGCGTTCTCTGGTATACTGTCATTCGGTAAGAAACTGATGGAAGGGGTAGTAGCTACAACTGAAGAAGAAAAACTGAGGTACGATTTGGGTGGTAACAAAATCGAGATATTTGATCCATTCCCCACTTCAATATATGATCAAATTCAGGATTGTGTAGAATTTGGATTCGATATCCATTTGGATATGAATAGAGAGCCACGGGCATCGATTTGTTACGATAATGAGGGACGCCATTATTCATACTATGATGTAACGCACGGAGAAGAGATTGCTCAATGTGGTCGTCTGTGGAGTAAAGACATTGGTTTTGGTTCCGTTAATGTGGGTACCTGTGCAGAACTCAGTGATCTCCCATACGGAGTGACGGAAATCAATATTGGTGTTGACATTTGTTTTGAGTTTGGAACAGTATCCATTCCTTCCTCTGTGAAATCTGTCGTCCTTAGAGATTTCGGGACAGGTGGTGGCTGGCATGGTTCTTCCTTTTCTGGTAATGGCGTTTCGTCCGTTTTTATCGATTGCAAAACCTGCGAGTCTATGCCTACAATGACCTTCCCTGAAGTGCAGCAGGTCTACATTGGTGATGGTTCTTTCCCTAAAGTGAAAGAGGTCAGTTTTCCTTTTCCTAAAGACGTGAAGCTTGTTGTGGGTAAGCTTGCTTTCACGTGGTGTAAGAAGTTCCTATTGTATAGTATGCTTGTTGTTTCCCTTTGATGCTTAGAGCTGCCTTACCTCAGTCTCCTCTTTGTAGGAGATAACTCATTCAGCGTTGCAGAGGATTTTGAGCTTTCTGGTATGATCTCTGCAACGCAATAACGAATAGACCTGCCCAGCCTGCAAACTGTTACCCTAGGCCACAAATCATTCATGGGTAATGAATTACCTGAAACAACTGTGCGTTCACTTCGCGATTATGTCTACGAGAAGCATACTAACACGCTTACACTAAGGAGTCTTCATTCATGAATAGTATTAGCACTAGATCTGCCGAGTCTGAGAAACATCTATTCTACGGGAGATTTCAACTTCCACTATGTTGGTATTGTGAACATTGAGAGTCGTACTGTTCATTATTTGTGAGTGTAGACGTGACAAATGTTAAACATATCCGCCTTCAGTCCAACTGCTTCCGTACCACGTGGCAGCTCAACTCGGACAGTAATGACTCTCTCCCTTCATAACGAGTAGACTATACGCTCCTTGAGGACTTCATCTACCACAACAGCTACTTCCTTCAGCTGCCCACTGAGCAACCGACCGAGCCTCCGACGCAACCTGTTGTTCCCACTGAGAAGCCGACTGAGCGGCCGACAGTTCCTCCCACGGAACCCCCAACGGAGCCGCCACCACACAACCTCAAGATCGTGCGTCGTTACAACGGACTGGCAAAGTACTCTTCCGTCCAGATCTTCAACTCCACCGGCGATTTGGTGATGGAGCTGAACGGCGAAGCGAGCGATGTGTATCGCACGCGCACGTACTACGTCGAATGGCCTTCGGGCATCTACAACGTATCCATGAGCATTGATCGTGACTACGACTGGAGTGGATCTTATATCGAGTTCTGGTTCGACGACGAAACGGTGGTGAGCATGACGATTCCGTACGGCACGCACCGAAGCCAGCTTCTGTACTTCCCCGGATTTGAGCGCATCGACACGGAAACGAGAACAGCTCGCTTGTCCATCGAACTGGACGCCTCTACCAAGGTGGATGGCGTGTTCGCGCTGTACAGCAAGGTGGACGGGTACATGATGTGGGGCTGCTCTACCGAGGATTCAGCGAGTCCTTGCGAGCGTGTGTTTAACACTACGGTGCCTCTTGGGGATTACGAGCTCCACATCGTGGATCGCAGCCATACCCACAGCTCTGTGCACCTTCTGGTCGACGACTTGCTGTTCCGTTCGTTTGATTTCTCGTGCTCTGGCGTGTATCCCATCCACATTGGCGCCCCTGACCTGGATGGCATGATGACGCTGACCTTCTCCAGAACGGACGCCCTCGGCTCTGTCGACCTCGCTCTGTCTTCGGTGGATACTGCGGCTCCCCTCTATTCTGTTCTCTTGAACTCCTGCACGCTGCACTACGTGGAGTACGTGCCGATGCAACCCGGCGTGTACAACATGACCTTCGCGTTCAACAAGGCGATTGCTCAGGATGCGTTTGTCACGGTCCAGTACGAAGGGGCGTTCATCGAGAAGTTCTTCTTCCCGGGTGACGGAAATCGGTTCAGCTTGTTCACCATCCCTGGAGAGGGCGTTACTCCATTCCCGCTTCCCACGGAAACGCTGCCTGTGAGCTTCACGCGTCAGTACTACGGAACTGCTCGCTATGAAGAAGTGTTCGTGTACCGCGCGCTGGACGGAGCGCTACTGTGGCATGAGGACGGACGACAAGTGGCGAATCTCACAGCGAAGAGCTGGGTTATGGATCTTGCGTTTGGCTCCTATGACGTGTTCTTCCGCTGCTATTTGGAGTGTAGTTCGGAGAACTCTGTCCTAACGATCCGCATGGACGACCAGACGGTTCTGCAGCTCACCCCCACGGCGAATCCCGATCACTTTTCGTTCAGCGTGTTTGACAGATCCTCCCTCTCTTCACTGACTCGAATCACCCGTTTCTTCGGAAGTGGAAGTGTGGTGCAAGAGCAAGTGTCTTTGACGAATGTGGAAACAAGCGAGATGGCGTACTCCATAAGCTGGACGAATGGCCTTCTTTTCACGGTGGACTACATCGACCTGCCCCTCGGCGACTACTTCGTGGACATGGACTCTCTTGGTTATGGATGGCATCGCGACTCCTACATCGAGATCGCTCCTGTCGGATACCCCGCCAAGCGTTTCTTCCTGAACATGGTGAAGAGCATGCGACAAGTGTTCTACTGGAAGACGGACGAGTCGTCTCTCTATGACGGCGCGGACATGACGAGCGTGACGATTGTGAGAGAGTACAGGGCGACTCCCTACTACTCTTCCATCTTCTTGCGCTATGATGAGGACAATTCTCTCGTGTACATGGACGACGGCAGAGAGCAAGAGATTGGAACGAATAGCACGTGGTCGAAGACGGTGCCGAGCGGACAGTACACGCTGTACGAGCAGTGTTACAACGATAAGGGGTGCATTGATGAGTACCTGAAGATCCACATCTACGTGAGCGACAAGTTGTATCGTTCCTTCTACATGCACTCGCGACTGGCCATCCCGCTCGAGCTGAACCACACGCTGGTGGAGGGCGCCTTCACGCTCAAGCAAGCCTACGGTGCCAGTTACGACAAGACCGTCACCATCGCTGCTGTGGAGTCGAATGAGGTCGTGTACGAGAGACGCGCGTTCACGAGCGAGTTCGCTGCCGTGGATACGCTTTCTCTGGCTCCGGGACTGTACAGTCTGACGCTTGCTTCAACCGGATACGACACCACTCCGTTCACCGTGCAGTTGCTGGAGGGCGCCAACACCCTCTGGGACAGTCTTCTCCCCGGAACGCTCTCGTTCACGCAGTACTTCTTGATCCCGGGAGAGAACGTCACCCCGATTCCCGTTCCCTCGACCACCGTGCCCGTCACGATTACTCGCGTCTTCACGGTGAACTACTACTACGAAACGGTGTACATCTACCGCAGAGCGGACACTGCCCTTGTGTTCGTGGACGACGGAAAGACGGCGGCGGAGGGCATCACGCGCAGCCAGACGATCGACCTTCCCGTGGGCGAGTACGACGTGTTCCTGCGGTGCTTCGGCATATGTAGCGGCACATCCAAGCTTCAAGTGTCGATGCACGGCGAGGAGGTCCTGATTATCCAATTCTCTTCTTCGTACTCCAACGAGCCATTGCGCACGTCCTTCACCGTCCGATCGGAGGAGGAGTTGGCTCAGCGTCCCGTCGTGGTGAAGCAGTACAGCGAGGGATCGGACGACGAGTCGTTCGCGATTCTCAACGAGGAGGGAGAGATCGTGTACAGCAGAACGAATCCTCGGATGCAGCTCTTCTTCCTGGAGCACTTGAGTCTTCCCTCCGAGAATCATCAGGTGATCCTGTACTCCAACCGCACACTCTGGAGTCTCTCGTCTCGTCTTGAGTTCTTCAAGAACGGCGTTCTCTTGGACACCTATCGTCTGCTTGTTGGTCAGTCTCGCCGCCAGCTCCTTCCCTTGTCCGCCACGCAGCCCGAGCCTTCGCCCACCGTTCCCGTAACTGTGAACCACTTCTTCGACTACAGCCACTACGACGACAGCTGCGTTGTGATGGTGACGCGCAAGTCGGACGGTCACGCCGTGCTGTACCTGGATGCTACACAGACGGTGACTGCGAACCAGACGTACGCCCTTCAGTTGGAGGCGGGTGAGTACGAGTATTCGATGAGGATGCATGTGTCTGATGCCTTCTTGGAGGGTTCGTTCATTTCGGTCACGACGGGAAACGCTGCCCTTCTGAACAAGAAGCTGGTCAACGTGGCGAGTGCGATTCAGTTCTCCTTCTCCGTGTTCGATCCGTATGAGTTGCCTGGAGAGAACGAGGTTCCCGTCACGATCCGAAGAGGCTACGGCGCTTCGCCGAACAACGAGGAAGTCTCGATCATCAGAGCGTCCGACAACTCGGTCCTTTTCAACACGGTGGGCTACCCCTCGATGTCCTTCGAGACGAGAGAGCGACCCCTCTTCCTGGAGGAGGGAGTCTACTATGTGGAGATGTCTTCGCCGGAGGGGTGGGAGATTGACTCGTACGTGGACATCCTGGTGAACGGAACGCTCTTCCAGACGCTCGTGTGTCCGTTCCTCACGTACAACCGCATCTCGATTGAAGTCCGTGCGGACATGACTTCTCTCCCCGTGCCTCCATCGGCGGTGAACGCCACGATCACACGTGAGTACTACAGAACCCCGACGACGGAGAACGCGGTGATTCTGCGTGACAGCGACAAGATGTTCGTGTACCGGATTCTGGGCAAGGAGCACAAGAGCTACACGACGTACGAGGATTGGAGGATGCTGCTGCCTGGACGGTACACGCTGTATATGACTGCGGAGGAGAGGTGGAGCGTGAACTCGTACATCACCGTGTGGGTGAATGGCACGATGGTGATTGATGCCACGTGTGAGACGAAGATGTGTGTGCAGTCGTTCGTTATTGAGGGAGAGGGTGTGCCGACGGAGGTGCCGACGACAGTGATTCCCACTCCAGTTCTGCCGACAACGGAGGTGCCGAGTACTCAACCGCCAACGGAGGTACCTACTCCCACTCCGACTCCGGTCATACCTACAACGGAGGCGCCCACTACTCTTCTTCCTACTGAGATGCCTACTCCTACTCCGACTCCGGTAATACCAACAACGGAGGCGCCCACTACTCTTCCTCCACCAGTACAGAATGCAACTACTGTCCCGCCAACTGTGGTGCCTACAACCCTTCTTCCTACTGAGGCGCCAACTCCCACTCCTACTCCGGTCATGCCTACAACTGACCTTCCTACTACTCAACCTCCTACGGTCATTCCCACTAGTACTCCTCTTCCCGAGCCGGCTTCATACGATGAGTGTTGGAGTGATGAGCCTATTCCATCCAATATCACTGAGCTTGTGATTGGTGATAACATGTGTAATAGTAACAATACCACCATACTGGACTTGAGCAAGTATCACAGCTTGAAGAATGTGACGATTGGAGGATACTGCTTTGAGTATGTGGCGATTGTGAGCATCACCGGATTGAATGAACTAGAGAGTGTGGTGATTGGAGAGAAGAGCTTCACAAAGTCCAAGAGTGATAATTCAGTTACTTCAAATCCTAATCGTCATTTCTATTTGAAGAATTGTCCCAAGTTGAAGTCATTGAAGATTGGTCGTTATTCCTTCTCTGATTATGCTTTCGCAGTGATTGAGAGTAATGATGCGTTGGAATGGATTGAAATGGGTGGTTTGAATGAAGCCAGCAAATGCTTTTATTTTGGTTCATTAGAGTTGAAGAGTATTCTCATTCAGAATGAGTGATGACTAGACATGTCTTCTCTCAAATCACTCACGTTTGGTAGATACGCATTCAGTGATTGTTCTCGTGTTGTGTTTGAGAGTGAGTGATTGTGATGTGATTGATTGACTAGACTTGCCTCAATTGACTTCCATTCTAATGGGTTATAGTACATTCGAGTTCACTTATGATGATTCAACAACACTGATCATGCGAGGTGATTTCATGAGTATGAATTGATTAACTAGACATGCCCAAACTCACAACACTCAGAACTGTTAGTAGAAGTAGTGACACATTCCGTTATCCTCAACACATCACTCTCGAGAGTGATTCTCATTCACATGAAATGACGTTTAGACATGCCCAGTCTCACTGATGTGTATCTCCCGTATGCATTCTCCCACAAGATTAACGTCACAGTCAGTGGAAGTACTCACTGTATTCCCCTCTCACAAATAGTCATTGGAGATCTCTATCCGTTCTTCAGGATTCAGACCGCAGAAATGTACGAGTATTGCCTAAACATTCTCGAGGGCTCTGATGAATTAACTGACCTGGTGGTTGGCAATTATGTTTGTCCATTTGAGAATGTGACTGCATTTGATTTGAGTGTGTACCCGAGGTTGGAAACGCTGAGAATTGGCAACGAATCGTTCATGTACGTAGATGTATTCAACATGACTGGACTGAATGAGTTGGAGAGTGTGGTGATTGGGGAGAGCAGTTTCACGAAGAGTAGTGGGAATAATCCTAATCGTTATTTCCATTTGAAGAGCTGTCCGAAGATGAGAGAACTTAAGATCGGTTCTGGTTCCTTCTCGGATTACACTGTGGTTGAGGTTGAGAATGTGGATGCTTTGGAAACGGTTCAAATGGGTGGTTTCTATTATGCTTCGTTGGAGTTGAAGAGTATTCTCATTCACAGCGAGTGATGACTAGACATGCCTTCTCTCAGGTCACTCATCTTCGGACATGCATTCCAGGCTTGTTCTCGTGTTGTGTTTGAAAGTGACTCTTTCTCCTTCACCTGAATGAATAGACCTGCCTGAATTGGAATCCATTGTAATGGACAGATGGGTATTCAAATTCAATGATGGTGCTGCTTCAAGTACATTGATCATGCGAAGTGGTTCCTGTCAAGTGATTTGATGGACTAGACTTGCCCAAACTCAGCACACTCGTGGGTGTTAGTGACGTATTCATTTACCCTCGACACATTATTCTTGACAGTGATTCTGAATGAACTACTAGTGATGCATAGACATGCCTAGCCTCACCAACGTAACTCTTCCCGAGAACGTCTTCACCTACAGTGATGACATTACAGTCATTGGAGGTATTCATTCAATCCATCTCTTACGAATAGATATCGGAGCCCTCATTTTTGTTGTTCCCTTCACTTCAAACACCTACTGTATGAACATCCTCGAGGGTTCTAACGAAATCACGACGCTCAATATTGGTAGCAGAGTGTGTCCCTTTGAGAATGCGACAGTATTCGATTTGAGCGTGTATCCAAAACTGAAGACCCTTAGGATTGGAAGTGAGAGTTTTGAGTATGTGAACGTATTCAATATCACTGGATTGAGTGAGTTGGAGAGTGTGGAGATTGGAAATAGCAGCTTCACTCAATACAAGAAGGGATATGGTAACGATCCTAATCGTCATTTCTATTTGAAGAATTGTCCCAAGTTGAAGTCATTGAAGATTGGTCGTTATTCCTTCTCTGATTATGCTTCCGCAGTGATTGAGAGTAATGATGCGTTGGAAATGATTGAAATGGGCTATTTGAATGAAGCCAGCAAGTGTTTCTATTCTGCTTCATTGGAGTTGAAGAGTATTCTTATCTCACATTGAATGATGACTAGACATACCTTCTCTCAAATCACTCGTTTTTGGTAGAGAAGCATTCTGTGATTGTTCTCGTGCTGTGTTTGAGAGTAATTGATTGTGATGTGAGTGATTGACTAGACTTGCCTGAATTGACTTCCATTCAAATGGGTTATCTTGCATTCGTGTTCAACTATTATGGTGCTTCAACCACACTGATAATGCGAAGTGCTGAAATGAATGTGAATTGACTGACTAGACATGCCCAAACTCATATCACTCAGAACTAGAAGCGAGTATAGTTCCACATTTGCTTCTCCTCGTTACATCACTCTCGAGAGTGATCCTTATTCACATGAAATGACGTGTAGATATGCCCAGTCTCACCAATGTGTATCTCCCAAATGCATTCAAGAACAAGGATAACGTAACGATGAGAGGAAGTGCTCACTTCATTCATCTGTGACAAATAGACATTGGAGCCCTGGGAAGTCATCCAAATCTGCCAAGACACAACCCGAACGCGACAGTGTGCAATCTGGATGATTTGATATCCCTGAACCCTAACGTGACTGAGATCATTTTCAACAGTGGGGTCGGCAACGATCCCTCTTTCACTGTGCTTGACCTGTCCAGATTCGAGAGTGTGAGGAGTGTTATGATTGGCGACGAATCGTTCATGTACGTGAGTGAATTCAACATCACTGGGTTCAGTGAACTGCAGAGTGTGGTGATTGGAGAGAAGAGTTTCACGAAGAGTAATTATGGTAATGATCCAAATCGTCATTTCTATTTGAATGGTTGTCCCAAATTGAAGTCATTGAGGATGGGTGGTTATTCCTTTTCTGATTACACTGTGATTGAGATAGAGAATGTGGATGCGTTGGAAGTGATTGAAATCGGTTATGGAGACTTCTATTATGCTTCATTGGAGTTGAAGAGTGATCTCATTCACAGTGAGTGATGACTAGATATGCCTTCTCTCAAATCACTCTTCTTTGGTGAAGGTGCATTCCGTTATTGTTCTCGTGCTGTGTTTGAGAGTAATTGATTGTGATGTGAGTGATTGGATAGACTTGCCTGAGTTGGAATCCATCAAATTGTATGGTTATGCATTCGAGTTCGGTGATGATGCTTCAAGTGTGATTAGCATGCGAAGTGCCGAAATGTATTAGATTTGATTGAATAGACCTGACCAAACTCACCACAATCATGGGTGTTTATAACACGTTCCTGTATCCCCGTCACATCACTCTCGAAAGTGACTCTCATCCACTCATAGTAAACACTAGACATGCCCAATCTGAACGATGCTGATCTTAGTAATGCGTTCCGCTACAAGGACAATGTCACAATCATTGGGGGTTGTTATTTCATCCCTCTCTCACGAATAGACATCGGGGATCTTCAGCGATTCTTCCCACCTCCATCCTTTGAAGAGTGCTGGAGTAGTTCTCCTATTCCAGTCAACACGGTCGAGCTTGTGATAGGCAACTACAAGTGTAATGAATATGACATTACTGAGTTGAACTTGACCAAGTACCGCAATCTGAAGAGTGTGACGATAGGAAGCAACTCCTTCCACTATGTGAGTGAATTGAAGATAGTTGGAATGGAGGAATTGGAGAGTGTGGAGATTGGGGAAAGCAGTTTCTCGTTAAGTGATGGTCATTTCTACGTGAAGAACTGTTCCAAGTTGAAGTCGTTGGAGGCTGATGCGTATGCATTCCATGAGTATTCTGTGATTGAGATTGAGAATGTGGATGCATTGGAGATGATTAAGATCGGTGACTTGGACTACTGGAGTAGCAATTTCTGGTATGCTTCATTGGAGTTGAAGAGTATTCTCACTTACAGTGAGTGATGACTAGACATGCCTTCTCTCAAATCACTCGTGTTTGGTAGTGAAGCATTCCATTATTGCTCTCGTGTTGTGTTTGAGAGTGATTCCTTCTTCTTCACTTGATTGACTAGACTTGCCTGAATTGGAATCCATTCAAATGGGTGAGTGGGCATTCAGATTCAAGGATGCTGCTTCAAGCACACTGATAATGCGAAGTGATGAAATGAATGTGAAATGATAGACTAGACTTGACGAAACTCAACACTCTCAGTGGTGGAAGTGGTACATTCTTCAATCCGCATCACATCCATTTTGAGAGTGATTGTTAACGGTTTGTATTGTTGTATAGATATGCCCAGTTTAACGAATGTGACTCTGAATGAGTTTGTATTCGAGTACAAGGATGACATTACTGTCATGGGAGGTACCTGCTTCATCACGCGCTCAATCATAGACATTGGAGAGCTCTATTTGTATGTTCCTTTCCCTTCAAATGACTACTGCATGAGCATTCTCGAGGGCTCTGATGAGATAACAGATCTCATGATCGGTGCTTACGTGTGCCCATTTGAGAATGTGACTGAACTAGATTTGAGCGCGTATCCCAAGCTAAAGCATTTGAGGATGGGTAGTCATGGCTTCATCTATGTTAGTGAATTGAAGATAATTGGGTTGAATGAGCTGGAGACTGTTGTGATTGAAACGAATAGTTTCGCCGCAGAAGATGGTCATTTCTATTTGAAGGACTGCCCTAAGTTGAAAACACTAAGAGTCGGTGACAACTCTTTCCCGTCTTTCACTGTGATTGAGATTGAGAATGTGGATGCGTTAGAAGTGATTGATTTGGATCATTCCACTTTCGTTCCTGCTTCATTGGAGTTGAAGAGTATTCTCATTTACATTGAATGATGACTAGACATGCCTTCTCTCAAATCACTCATCTTTGGTGAGCAGGCATTCCGTGAGTGTTCTCATGTCGCGTTTGAGAGTGATTGATTGTTATGTGAGTGATTGACTAGACTTGACTGAATTGGAGTCCATTCAAATGGGTGATGAGGCATTCGTGTTCAAAGAAGATGATGAATCAAGCACACTAGTCATGCGGAGTCATGGAAGGAAGAGGATTTCACTGAATAGATCTTCTGAACCTATCAGTGCTTATTAGTGAAGAGGAGAGTGTTTTCACATTCTATGGTGCTCGTCATATCATTCTCGAAAGTGATTCACATTCACATGAAGTGACACGTAGATATGCCCAATCTCACCAATGTGACTCTTCCGGATGCCTTTGAGATCTATCTCACTGTCCATCTTCTGAGTTGAGTGTTGTTTCCCGAAATGATGAATAGATGCTGGTGCTCTTGCTGATCATCCCAATCTCATAAAGAATTCCAACGCCACTGTCACATCCATCGATGAGTTCAATGACCTCGATTCATCTGTCACCACTATCATTTTTGATAATGGCGTCGGTGAAGTGGATTTCACTCAACTGGACTTGACTCGATTCTCCCAACTGAGATCGTTGGTTGTTGGAGATCACTCCTTCAGTTATGTGGAGACTGTGAACATCACTGGATTGGAAGAATTGGAGAGTATTGAGATTGGCAAGAACAGTTTCACGAAGTACAAGAATCGGGAAGGATATGATCCAGAACGTCAGTTCTACTTGAAGGATTGTCCCAAGTTGAAATCGTTGAAGGTGGGTCGATTCTCCTTCTCTGATTACACTGTGATTGAGATTGAGAATGTGGACGCGTTGGAAGTGATCGAGATGGGTGAACTGATTAATACCGAGGAATTCAGTAACAACTTCTATTACGCTTCACTGGAGCTGAATGGTGCTTACAGAGCATATGAGTAATTGACTAGACATGCCTTCTCTCAAGTCACTGTCTCTGGGTTATAACGCATTCTACAATTCTTCTCTAGTTGTGTTCGAGAGTGGTGTCTCCTCATTGAACTCACTGGCCAGATTTGCCTTCACTGCAATCCATCCAACTGGGGCATTATGTCTTCTCTGCAGTGCCATCTTTGGAGCTGAGGAGTCCTTTTCTATGTGTATCATTAGCCCTAGCTTTGCCTTCTCTCAAGACGCTCAAGTTTGGTGCGTATACACTCTATGAAGCTCTGCACGTTGTTTTTGAGGGTGACCGCTGGTCTTTTTCGTGAATGACTAGACTTACCCCAACTGGAATCTGTTGAAATGGGCTGGCATTCGCTACACTCTGCATTGTCATTGGAGTTGATGGGTATTCTCATTCTCGATGAGTCATACCTAGACATGCCTGCTCTCAAATCACTCAAGTTTGGTCGTTTTTCTTTTTCTAGCTGTACTCGTGCTGTGTTTGAGAGTGAGTGATTGTGATATGAGTGATTGACTAGACTTGCCCGAGCTCGAATCCATTCATATGAACCACGGTGCCCTCATGTTTGAGGATGACAACAGAACTACACTGATTATGCAAAGTGAGGATTTGGGTGTGGATTGATGAAATAGACTTGACCAAGCTCCACTCTCTCACCACTGATGGCAGCGCTTCATTCCATTATCCTCGTCACATCATTCTCGAGAGTGATTCATATTCGCTTGAAGTGATGTGTAGACATGCCCAATCTCACTAATGTGACTCTTCCGGATGCGTTCATTGCATACATGGACATTTACGTTTCTAGTGAGAGATATCCTCCCAAAATGATGAATAGACGTCGGTGCTCTGGCTGATCATCCCAATCTCATGAAGAACCCCAACGCAACCGTCACCTCCATCAATGAGTTCAACGCCCTCGATTCATCTGTCACCACTATCATCATCGACAATGGCGTCAGTGAACCTGAATTCACTCAACTGGACTTGACTCGATTCTCTCAACTGAAATCGCTTGTGATTGGTCATCACTGTTTCGCGTATGTGGAGACTGTGAACATCACTGGATTGGAAGAATTGGAGAGTATTGAGATTGGCGAGAGCAGTTTTACAAACTGGTATTCACCTGATTCCCATCCCAATCGGCGTGTGTATGTGAAGGACTGTCCCAAGTTACAGTCGTTGAGAATTGGCGGCTATTCGTTCTTGGACTATTCTGTGCTTATTATCGAGAATGTGGATGCACTAGAGTCCATTGAATTCGGTGAAGTGGAAGGAGAGAGTTACAGTTTCAATAGTGCTTCATTGGAGTTGAAGAGTGCTCTCATTCACAGTGAGTGATGACTAGACATGCCTTCTCTCAAATCACTCAAGTTAGGTGGAGGTGCATTCGAGTATTGTTCTCGTGTTGTGTTTGAGAGTGATTGATTGTGATGTGAGTGATTGAATAGACTTGCCTGAACTGACTTCCATTCAATTGGGTGGCGCATTCACGTTCAAAGAAGATGATGAATCAAGCACACTGATCATGCGAGGTGATGACATGAATGAGGATTGATTGACTAGACTTGCCCATACTGGATACACTCGAAGGAGGAAGTAGCTCTTTCCAGTATCCTCACCATGTCATTCTCGAAAGTAACTCTCATCCGCTATGAAATAAACACTAGATATGCCCAATCTGTACAGCATTAGCCTTCCAGACGCCTTCCAATTCAAAGACGATATCACAGTCGTTGGAGGTACCTGTCTCATCACTCTCTCATTACTAGACATCGGAGCTCTTGAGAACTACGTCAACTAATCACTGAATGATGCATATCAATCCTCTTTGTATCACACATCCATTTCAACCACAAATGATCCCCTTCCCTTTCCATCCCCTCATCTCCCTCTCCACATAGAATCACCTTCCACACACTATCGTCTCGATCTTGTTTTGTTGAGGGGTATCCCACACTTTTGAATCAATAAATGAGGGTGGGAAATGTGATGAGAATGAAGAGGATGTTACGTGACGCAGTGTGAAGGATGAGGTGGAACGAAGTGTAGATCATTCCAATGACTGTGGCTTTGAATGTGGTTATGTACTACTTGCATGATAGTAATGAATTGGATGGAAGGAAA
>ERZ1106923.484-NODE-484-length-14363-cov-20.083939_pt1 | contig 14363 bp, 23 predicted proteins | sample MGYA00403657_ERZ1106923 | MGnify/ENA primary metagenome ERZ1106923 (study PRJEB35170, sample SAMEA104062425) | human gut metagenome | biome: human gut; feature: human-associated habitat; material: faeces | place: Denmark | collected 2012-06-19 ...
TCAGAGGGGAGATAATTGGAAACCAAAAGAGAACGGAAATCGGGACTCTTTTTGGTGGTTCGTGGGTATTGAAAAGACACAGAAAACAGTCTGCTCCTGCTTTGCTCGTCACGGTATGAATACAACGGAACTTCCAAAGATCGTATGTGCTTCGGTGTGTCGTGAGGGATAGGAGTTGCATCAACACATTCAGGGAAGCATCCGTAAAGAGACATTCCTCGAATTGGCTGAATCAAAGTATGGGGCGGAGAGGATTGATTCCTTGAACAACCTCCTCAACGGGGAGAGGTCACTGAAGTGGTAGTATGCTATTACGTGATTTCAGGGTGTAGTTGCTTTCAGTTGTTTGACATCATTCACGATCTCGTCGACTCCGAAGAGATATTGAAGAGAGTTGTATGCGAAGTGGTTGAAGACTTGGTGAAACAACACGTGGTGTACGCAGAATTGAGAACGACGCCACGAGAGTACTCGCGTGGGAAGGGGCTGAGTGAAAAGGAGGGAATCGATATGATTCTGGACACACTCCATGAACTAAATCAGCGATATGCAAAGCAGATCCGAGTTCGCTTGCTCGTCAGTATTAATCGCAGTGAGAGTCTGTACTGAACGTGTATTGCGTGTCATTTGTAGAGAGAAGGCGATGCGGACGGCGCGCATGGCAATCGAGTATTGGGAGAAGGGAATTGAAGAATTCGTGGGAGTCGACTTCTCTGGGAACCCAACTGTATGAGCAAACGAATCGAAATCACATTCAGGCAGCCCCCTTTTCTTTCTTTTCGGAGGCATTCGCGCTTCTCAAGCATCACAACATTCCAACGGTCCTTCATGGCGGAGAGGTTCCCGATAGCTCCGTACTGACGAGCACTTGCTATTGCAAACGAGAAGAGGGAGTGGTGATTCACGATTGCCAGGACATTGTCGCCTATCGCCCCAATCGAATTGGACACGCTCTGTTCTTTGTATGCCTTTAGCGTTCGACTCATGGCATAGACGAAGGAGGATCTTGAGGCATGTCGCAATGCCGGAATCGCCATTGAGATTTGTCCCACGTCAAATATGCTGACCCTTGGGCTCTCCGATATCTCTGACCATCCGTTACTGGGCAATGGACTTGACGGACTTGCGTACTCGATCAATACGGATGATCCCTTTATCATGGATGTCACGCTGTCCCACGAACTGAGCATTGTCTCGACCTTGTATCACTGGAGCAGGGCAGAGTGGTATAGCTACACGAGAAGTGTGGTGACCCAAATCTTGGATAAGAGCGAAGAGACGATGCATTTCATCGAAGAACAGCTTGTACTGTAGTTTGCCTCATTTAGAACACCAGTCTGTTTGTTTTCATTATTCATTGGATCGACGACCCTCTTCCCCTATTCTCATACTCCCTTTTCATAGAGTATTACAGCGCATAGAATGGAATCTCCAGAACTGTGCAAGGAGTTGCTTTTGAAGACTAGGGTTATTGGATAGGGTAACATGCGATTTGATTAGTAAGGAGGAATTTGCAAGCCTTCCTTACGAAGAGAGTGGGATTTACGGAGATGGTGGGGTTTAACTAGTAGAAAAGAGGAAACTGCAGGAGCTGCAGGACATCTTCGTACATGCATGCGACAAGCAGGTTATTGTGTAGAATAGACTCAAGGAGATATCCCAATCCACAAGGGAGATGAAAGACGCGAAGTTCAGCGAATGGGAGCGTCTGGTGCACGAAATTGATGAAGGCAACAAGCAGCTTGAGGAGCTGTCGGAGAAAGAGGAGCTGATTGGCAAGATCGAGGAGCTGCAGTCTTGCGTTTGCTCCACTTGCTTCTCACTTACCCACTAGTGCGAGAGTGTCAAGAAGACGGAGGATGATGCAACCACGGTGTACAGCGCTCAATCGGATACGAATCGTACTGCTTGTCTTTGTATTTCATCGTTAGCATTTCCCAGCGGCCTTACGACTACTCTCAATGTGACCATTACGAACATCCATATGCTAAGCCATACAGGAAACCTCTACGTATGTGCGATCGACCGACTTAATGCTAGTTCCTGACGGGAAATCTTCCAACGCTCAAGAATGACGTGCTGATCAAGATCTACATCGACCCCTCCTATTTCACAAGCGACGATGGTCCCTCCTTCCTTTCGCAGGACTCGAAGCAGTCGCTGGTCATTTCGGACTCAGTTTGGGACGACATTCATCGTGAGACGAGTATTATCCGCGACTTGTACCACAAGGACATCGTGATGTACTACCAGGAAATCAGCTTGAGGGGCATCTACGGATACGTGATGGAGTACTGTCCCTTGGGCAATCTCCACAACTACATCGTCAAGAACGGTCCGATGAGCGAACACCAAATCAAGAAGGTCCTGCACCACATTCTCTCCGCACTGTCCTATCTGGCATCGAAGGGCATCGTGCATCGCGACATCAAGCCGGACAACATTCTTCTGACGAACGACGGCTCGTACAAGCTCTGCGACTTCGGCAACAGCTACGTGTTGGACGCACGCGCCACTTCCTCCTCTCACCCGTAGAAAAGCGCGCGGAACACAATTATTGACGACGGACAGTACTGCGGCACGGACGTGTTTATGGCGCCGGAGTCAGGACGCGGGATGCAGCGCGGGAGATCCGACATTTGGAGTCTGGGATGCTGTCTGTACGAGATGCTCACGGGAGAGATGCCATGGGAGGATATTAAGAAGGAGAGTTCGACGAGAGAGAGCGTGATCTTCAAGGTGGCGAGAATGGACAAGCCGCCCGAAGTGGATCCTCGAATATGGAGTTCGATTAGTCCTGAGTTGCGAGACGTGTTTAACCTTTGTTTTGTTTTTGTGGCTGTGCTGCTTTGGCGTGATGCGTAGGATGATTCGAAACGACCGACTGCCGACGATCTTCTTCATCACTATCTGTTCAGGAATTACACCGAGTAATGTATACTGGTGAGGACGGTTTGTTTTACACTTTCTGTGAATGCGTGCGTTTTGAATTGATTTCTGGTTGAATGGGACAAATTTAGAATAGTGCTTGTCGTTGTGAAGGGTACTCAATGGATTGCGGATGAACGAGAGTTGGAACGAACACTACGCATTGTGTGACATGAAAAGAATACATTGTCTGCTTTCAATGTTCTGACCCACAACGCGAAAGAAACGTGTATCCCCACAAACACACCCTATTCATCTAACAAGCGCAGTTCCAACTCAGCGATTAGACGGGTGACACGAGCTGCGGCCCAGACCACTGGTAATCGACCGACCGAACATAGCCAAAGCGATCGCGCAGCACATCGGCTTCCTCGGGACCGCGCGTTCCCCTCACATACGGAATCGGCTTGATCTTCTTCTCCTCCAGCTCGTGCAGCACGGGCGTGAAGATCATCCACGACAACTCCAACTCGTCGCTGCGCACAAAGTGACTACGACTCACGCTCCCGCTCCACCCCCCACCTGTGATCGCCGCGAATGATATCCAGAATCAGTCGCTCGTACGCCTCGGGCAGCGCCAGGTCATACTTCTTCTTGTAGGTCATATCGAGTTCTGTCGTCACAGGGTGCGTCTCCAGGCCCGGCGTCTTCACGTTCGTCTTCATGTAGATCGCCATATCGGGCTGCACGCGCAACACCAGCTCGTTGCGGTTGGTTCCCGTGAACAGCGGACACGGCATGTCCTTAAACTGAATGCGGATTTCGGCCTTCGACTCGTCGAGGCCCTTTCCGCACTTCAGGTAGAACGGAACGCCGATCCAGCGCGGCGTATTCACCTTGCTACGCGTCACGCACTCTCTCCTCTCCTACAGAATCGTGGCGGCGAAGGTGGCGGTCAGACTGTCCTTCGGCACGCTGGGGTCGTCCAGGTACCCCGGCTGCGTGTCGTTCTTGACGTACTGGCCGATCACCGTGTTCTCCAGCGTCATGGGCTCGATCGCCTTCAGCAGCCGCACCTTCTCGTCGCGGATGTCTGCGCTGTGGAGAGAAAGCGGCTGCTCCATCGCCAGCAGCGACACCATCTGGAGCAGGTGGTTCTGCATGATGTCGCGAATGATGCCGTAGTTGTCGAAGTAGCCACCGCGACCGTCCACGCCCAGGGTCTCCTTGAAGACGATCTGCACGTTGTCGATGTACTCGCGACTCCAGAGAGCGTTGATGATCATGTTGGAGAAGCGCGTCACCAGCAGGTTCTGCACCATCTCCTTGCCGAGGTAGTGGTCGATACGCTAGGGGTGAGGACGAGAGGAGGGTTCTACGTAGATGTCTTCTTCGGTGAAGAGTTGCTGGATGTATGTGTTGAGTTCGCGGCTCGAGTTGTAGTCGCGACCGAAGGGCTTCTCCACGACGAGGCGGTGGTAGCCCTCGTTCTGGATGCACGTGTCTACGAATGAGCTGGACGAGGAACGCAAACCGTGAATGCACTTGGTGACGGGAGGGAACTGGCTGGGAGGAATGGCGAAGTAGAACAATCGGTTCCTCTTGCACACCCACTTCTTGACGCCACCCTCGATGTACAAGTGGCACTGCGTGTTTTCGTGCTCATTCAATTCTGTGTTCAGTTTGGCGAAATCCTCGTTTGAATCGTACTGTCCAGAGTGGTAGTGGCAAATATTCAGGAAGAGATCCACGCAGCGCGCATCTCCCTTCAACGCCTTTCGCAGCTTCTCTCGGAACGCAGCGTCATCCATCTTCGTTCTCGCGTATCCGACGATCGTTGTGTACATGGGCAGGAGAGAGTGCGTGAATAGGGCAAACAGCGCGGGATAGGTCTATTCGGTGAGGCGTATTGCGCAATCGCCACCTTCAACATTGCGAGATTTCCCGAAGCGCCGATAACCACAATGGACAACGTGCCATCGTAATCGGGGTTTCCCTTTCCCCAGACTCTCCACATGCAGGGAGTGTCTTCGTTGTAAGGATCGCAACAACAATCTGTGTCTCTTCTCAAGAGTGACATTTTGAAAAGTGTTTGAGAAATCTTATTCGAGGCGTTTTGGTGTCATATAATTCTTCATTTGGTGCCAAATGCACCCATGACCACCATTAATGATAATGCTGTTTCTTCCGCAATGGCTTTATATGCAAAGTGACTCTTCTCCGTGATTCCCAAAGGGGACGAGTCGTTGTGTCAACAACAAACACAGGAAGAGAAACCACACACAGACAATCACAAGTAACGCAGTATTAGCAACACAAGAAGGAAGTGGACGCCAGCGAGATAGAGGGATACAGCATTACGGAATTTCGGCGACTGGATCATTTCCTGCGCAACCCGGAAGCTCATCTTCTCCAGCGGGTTGGAGGACGATTCGGAAGAATGATACTTGTTGAACGAGTTGCGGTACGAGAAGTCGCTCTACTCATGATTTGCTGACGACACACAAACGGGAACATCCTTCTTATCCTTCAATCTACTCATGACGCCAAACTCCAAGCCTCACTCTCTCTTTAGCTTGTTCACCACGGAGTACAGCGAGTCCAACGACGCCCTATCCTTCTCCTTCTCACTCTACGCCTCACACGACATCACCACCCCCACCTCCAATTCGTCCACTCGTCTCTTGTATCGATCGCGCTGATCCTTCAGAATCGCCTCCACATTCCCCGACGCTCCTCTCACCACCTCCTTCCCACTCCCACCAATCACCCTCGTTTCCAGCTCCGCAATCTGCGCCTCCATCTTCTGCGCCGTCTCTTCCGCGTCGCCCAGCTTCTCCTCCACCTCGTGGCGCTTGTTCTCGCTCGCCATGTACTTGTTGTAGATGTCGTTGAAGGTCGAGCGCAAGTTGCTGTTGCTCGTTTCCAGGTGGTGGATCTTCTCCAACAAAATCGACTCGGTTTTTGGAATCGGCAAATCACTCGTGCCACTGTACTCCACCGCAATGCCCACCTGTTGCAGCGTGACCAAAATCCGCCTGATTTTCGCCATCTCATCAGCAGTGACGCGCGAGTGCAGCTCTCGGTTCAGGTCGTCGATTTGCTCATGCGAAACACTCAGCGCTTTTTGGAGCTCCTCCGTCTGACGACGACTCTCCTCTCTCTCCTTCTATGCCTCACGCTCCGCCTCCTCGCCCACCTCCACACTCTCGCCCTTCTGCTTCAGCTCCTGCACGGTTCGCCTCAGCTCCGTCACCACCGCCTCATTCTTCTCCGACGCTTCTGCCACCACCGGCTTGCCCGTTCTGCACTCACGCTCTATCCCTTACTCACACCGCGTGAGCCTACTCAGCGACTCGATCTGACTTGCCTGCTGCTCGATCTCCTCGCTCAGCATCGCGATGTGCGTCTCGTAGCCCTCGATACGACGCTCTGTGCTCTCTTCGTACTCCTTCTGCGCGACGACATACATGCGGTGCGATTCCTTCTCCTTTTCCAGCTCGATCTTCGTCTTTTCGAGCTCGAGCTGAACTGCAGTGACTTCATCGACGGAGGGGGCATCATTCCCATCGCGCTTCGATGTGTTGACAACCGAGTAGTACTGGTTGATTTCTTTTGTCTAGAGTGAATTGAGGAGGATGGAACTACGAGTGTCGCAATCTGGAGCTGGAGCCGCACATTCTCCTCATGCGTGGCTGCTTCGTTGGACAGCAGTTCCTTTTGTTCTTCTAGCTTGCTCTCTTTTCTATGTTTTATTTACATGACACAATACGTACTCTTCCACTTCCTTTTGGAGCGAAGCAATGTCTTCTTTCTATACATGACACAGTGAATCCATGACACACATATTGCGCAACTTCCTTTCGCAACGCTGAAAGCGTGCTCTCATTGCACGAAGTCTGCTCATTCAGTGACCTCAATTCCTGGATATTGCGCCGAAGTCTACGCATGCATCAACAGTGACACGACCTACTCACTATTCTCCGTATCCACCTTCTCTGACTCCTTGATCAGCTCTTCGTACTGTTTGTACACCTCCTTCGATTGCCTCAACACACTCGATGGCTCTAGCAATGTACTGAAATCCGAATAGTGCGAGGAAAACAGATTCTCAGCAAATCTACGCATAATCCACATCTATAAAGCAGAACTGAGACCGAACGGTAAGATGATCGATTTCTTCCTGATAACTCTTGAGCAGGCCCTTCATGTAGGTAATGCGCTCGTTTGCTGCCACATTGCGAATATCTTTTGTCTTTGTTGCAAGGTCCTTTCTCGATTTGACGCTGGCCTCTTGTGACTTCGCAATGGTCTCCATACTCTCCTTCATCGATTCGACCTTCTCTGGCAGTTTGAACTGCTCCCAGAATTGGATTATCGTATTCAATGTCTTCAAATACGGATTCTCCATTCTTTATCTGAGAACTGGGGAATTGCGTCATTCCGTAAAGACAGAGTATTTCTCTTCAAACCAATTCTTCATTCTTCTTTTACAAATGAATAGGGCTCCACGCAGACTCATCGACGTAAGAGGACTCAACCAGAAGACGAGAGCCACCGACATCATTTGTAATTCCAAGTCAAATCCTCTTACGGACGCACCGCTGTCAGATAAGTACTTCAAAATTCTGGAGGCGAGGAAGAATCTTCCCGTGTTTGCCCGATTGGATGAACTGGAAGAGGCGGTTGACAAGAACCAGGTGATCATCGTAGAGGGAGAGACGGGTTCCGGAAAGACAACCCAGATTCCTCAGGTATGTTGATGCTGTCTCTTCTCACACTGTAGGCACTCATGCTTCACTACCTCGCTACCCATCCCGATTCTGACAAGATTGTGTGCTGTACGCAACCTAGACGTGTGGCTGCTGTGAATGTGGCGAAGCGTGTGTCTGAAGAGATGGACGTTGAGTTTGGTGAGGAGGTGGGTTATACTATTCGATTCGAGAATGTCACAACAGAAAGAACGAAGTTGGTGTTCATGACGGATGGTATGCTTCAGCGCGAGGCGATGAGTGATCCTCTTCTTTCTCGGTAGTGTATTGGTGTTTTGACTGACAATTAGTTACTCGATCATTCTGTTGGATGAGGCTCACGAGCGCACGTTGGCAACGGATATCATGATGGGTCTGTTGAAGGAATTGTTGTTGAAGCGAAGCGATTTGAAGTTGGTGGTGATGAGTGCGACGCTGGACGCAGGTCGATTCCAAGTGAGTGTTTGATGTGTGTTTGATGGTCAGAAGTACTTCAACAACGCTCCTCTCTACTCCGTCTCCGGTCGCACCTTCCCTGTGGAACTCTTCTACTCCCAGGAGTCACCGAAGGACTACGTGCAGGCGGCACAGAAGCTGGTTCTCGAGGTAGGCGCAGTCGATCACTATCACGGGCAGATTCACCTGAACGAGGGGCCTGGCGACATTCTGGTGTTCCTCACGGGCGAGAAGGAAATCAACGACACATGCAAGGCGCTGACGGAGGAGGCGCAGTCGTTCCCCGCGGACAAGCAGAAGCTGCTGGTCTTGCCGCTGTATTCGGCACTGTCACCCGATCAACAACAGGCTGTGTTTGAACCGGCGCCTGAGAACACGCGCAAGGTGGTGGTGGCGACGAACATCGCAGAGACCTCCATCACCATCAACGGCGTCGTGTACGTCATCGACCCGGGGTTCAGCAAGCAAAACGTGTATGATCCACGCACTCGCATTTCATCTCTGCTGGTGACCCCGATCAGCAAGGCGTCGGCGCGTCAGCGCGCGGGTCGTGCGGGTCGAACGCGTCCCGGCAAGTGTTTCCGACTCTACACCGAGGAGTCCTTCAACACACAACTCCTCGTAAGTGGTGGTGCATTCACCTGACCCGTAGGAACAAAGCTTCCCCGAGATCATGCGAAGCGACATATCGTCGGTGATTCTGACGATGCTGAAGCTGGGCATCACGAACCTGGTGAAGTTCGATTTCATGGACCCGCCCGCGCCCGAGACGATGATGCGCGCTCTGGAGAACCTGAACTACCTGGGCGCGCTGAACGACGAGGGCTGTCTGACGCGCATTGGCGAGGAGATGGCAGAGTTGCCGTTGGACCCTCAGTTGGCGAAGGCGCTGTTGTCGTCTGCCGACTATGGTTGTGTTCCCGAAATGTTGACGATCACTGCCATGTTGTCCATCCCGCCGTTCTTCTTGAGACCGCAGGAGGAGGAGGCGGCGGCTGAGGCGGAGGCGATTCGGTCATCGTTCGCGCATCCCGAGAGCGACCATATCGCCTTGCTGAATGTGTACAATACGTTTATTCACGAGAACGAAGAGGACAGAAGGCAATGGTGCGACGAGCACTTCATCAATTACCGAAATCTGTCGAACGCCATCAATGTGCGAAACCAGCTGGAGGGCATTCTGCAGAAGCTGGGAATTGACGTGAACAACGGAAATCACTACGACGACCCTTCCTTCTCGATGAACATCCGGAAGTGCATTTGTTCTGGTTTCTTCATGCAGGTCGCTTTCAGAGAGAAGACGGGATCGTACCGAACGGTGAAGGACAACGAGGTGGGTGAGAGGAAGGCTGATGATATGTAGACGGTCGAGTTGCACAACTCAACGGAAGTGGTGAACAAGCCAAAGTGGGTGGTCTTCCACAGCGTGAAGCTAACGACGAAGAACTACCTCCAAACGATTACTGTGGTGGAGGGCGAGTGGCTGTTGGAGATTGCTCCGATGTACTACGACATGAGCAACTTCCCCGAGGGCGGTGCTCGCGACGAGTTGCTGCGCATCATCCGAAGAAAGGAAATGGGAGAGCAAGAAGCGCACCGAAGTGGTTTCCTGAACCCCAAGAGAAGACGCATGTAGGGGGCACGTTGTTTGTTGGAGATTCAAATTGCGCGGCATTCTTCGTGAACGGCTTTTGGGCTGTTTGTGGTTTCTGTCACTTTTAAATAACCTCTTGCCGTTTCGTTGTAACTGCTGAGCACAGCGCTTTTACCACGTAGAGATTCCTAACAGCGAAGGGAAAACAAGAGAATACTATGCCGCCAAAAAGCAAACGGGCGAAGCAGTCTGCAAAGCTGTACGACCAGTTGGCTTCGCTTAAGGGGGCTCAGCTGTCGAAGAAGTTGGAAGAAATCTATCAGGCATTGCGGAAAACGACCACAGAGGAGTCCTTTCCCGGATTTTCTTCGCTGATTGAGCAGCTCTCCCAGGACTACTTCCTTAAGTCCGGAAACAAGAACGTGGCGCAACTGGTTAGCTATTGTGTGGTAGAGGTCTTTCGAATCAACGAGGGCATCGGATTTCCCGATTCCAGTAGTGCAAACGCGCTGCGTTTGATCATCCATAATCTTCGAGCGCTGGAATTGCCTTCCAAAACGGAGCTCTATCAGCGTTCCTTCGAGATGTTCGAAAAGCTCTACCAGACGTCACTCCTGAAGGTGATGGTGTCGCTAAGTGACGAGGGTGAGGAATTGACCATCGAGCTCAGTCGAGTCATCTTCTCCATACTTGAATCCCTCTCCACCTCGACCTCTCCCAAGAAGAAGGGCAAGCGAAAGACGCCTCCAAAGAAAGCGCAAGGCGGGAATGCAGATTCCTCGTCCGCGTTGACGGAGGAAGAGATGCAGACGGAGAGGGAAAAGGCGAAGCGCGTGAGCATCGAGATACTGATATCGATCATCGATTTGTACAAGCACGTGCCCGAGGGATTGATCGACATGTTGCTGATGCATCTCATTGAAGAGACGGAGGAAGGCGAGACGTCTCTGAGTCAGGAAGTCGTCCACGACCTGCTGATCGCAAAGAAGGCGAAGTTGGCATCATCCATTCAGAAGTTCTGCACAAGCATCCTGTGCGCCGAAACGTCAGAGGGAAGCAGCTATGAATCCAGTGAACACGTAATTCATCGATTCTCTTTTCATTGTCAGATCTACTCCATCTTGATTCATCTGAGCTCCCTGTCCTCCGATTATGTTCTCGTTCTTCTTCCTTTAGTCACACGCCAACTGCATATCGAGAACGACGCGAGTCGGTTGGAGGTGGTGAATTGTCTCAGTCAGATCTTCAGCAACGCGGACAACGACTACATCAATCAGTTCTCTTTTATCGAATTCGTTAACACACAGAAATTCGGGGCCGTTCGAGGAGTTCCTGAATCGCTTCCAAGATCGTTCCACCGATATTCGCATTGCAATGGCCTATGTTTCTTCCTCCCCTCTCATTTACGCGTAGGCGGCGCGAGACATCGTTTTGGCGCAGAACACCACATTACCGACGATTCTCCCCTTTCTGCAAGAACACATCAAGGACAGTCAGTGGGAGGTCCGCAGAGCTGTCGTGGACTCTCTGTGCAACATCATCAACTCCTTCTTCGACCAAGTGCCCGATGATTGCATCCGGCTTCTGGGCGAGCGTGCTCTCGACAGGCGTTCTGCGGTGAGGAAGTATGCGATCACGGGATTGACGAACGTGGGAGTGGGTATTCGCGGTTATGTGCAGATTGTCGCGATTCATCTGTCGGATGCTTGGAACGCGCACAAACGGCCGTCGTCTTCTCTCTCATCGAAGCTGGGCTTCGTCGTCGCCGTTCTTTTGCGTTGCTACGGCGTCTCCGAGGACGACACTCGGAATCGATGTTCGCGCCTCCTCAACGAAATCTTCATTTCCAACTGCGCCGATGAAGAAGGTGATCCACTCTCTCTTCTCTCACGGCGTAGCTGTCGCTGTGGCGTACATCTGGCTTTTTGAGCAATTGCAGATTTCCCACCCAGTTTTGGAATTCCAGGAATCGGAGGAGGATTTGGTAAAGACGTCCAATCTTCTTCTCCGCACGATTCTCTCCGACTGGAAGAAGTGGTGCCAGAAATCGGCCCTAATTCGTAGACTCCAATCTTCCCTCCTTCTCCTCACGCGCTGTATTCGCTCGGGTCTCTCCATCGATGTCGAAATAGTCCCGATTTCTGACACATAGCACGAGGACTCGAGCAAGGCGCTGCTGTCACTTTCCCGCCTTCTGGCGATCAACATCACCGCCAAGGGCACAACCGCGGGAGTGTACACGCCGACGAACAACTGTCTGTACGCGCTGTTCGCCGCGGCGGGGGAAAACAAGGAGAAGATCCTGGAGGTGTTCGAGGTGCTGGCGTCGCCGCTGAGCGAGTTGAGTGACCTGGCTTCGGCGAAGAAAGACATCATGTCAATCTTGAAGACGCTGCCCGACGGCGCCAAACTCCAGGTGCAGTTCAAGTCGCTATTCCCGCGGTTCTTCTGCGTGTTGTGCAACCCCGAAACTGTTCACACCTATCTTCAACTCGTTGCGGAATCGAGCCAGTTCCGAGAATCTTCCCTGAAACTCCTTCAGGTGATCGCAGAGGAGCGCAACGACGTGTTCATGGCCACCACGACGCAGATCGCGCTGTTTGCTGTGTTGCAGCAGTCACTGACGGCGGTGCTGCACAAGGGTGACGACCCGTTGGAGGGAAAGAAGAAGAAGGGCAAGACGGAGTCGCACAGGATACGCACTCAGTTTATTCATTTGTTAGCCACGGTGTCGCAGGCGTACGAACGCTACCCGTTGTGCCTCGTGCACAATAATAGCTTCGAAAAGTGGAATAACGAATACACGACCGAATTGCTGCCTCTATTCGACGTGTTGTTGGATAACCTGAGTCGATTTGAATTGGCAGAAATCAAGCCGATTACGTCCATCGTCAGCAACTTCTGTCGCTTCATCAAATCGAACGACAGCGAGGTGGACAAGCTGATTCGCATTCGCTACAACGAGTGGTTGTCCGAGTCGTTGCCGTGTCTGTCTCTCCAGAAGCCGACGACGACGCTGCAGGTGGAGTTGCGCGTGGTGAGTCGGTTGCTGAAGATCGAGAAGGACAACGCGTCGCATATGGGCATTCGGAACCTGGTGGAGGCGATCGTGACGCAGATTCGGAACAAGGAGGAGAGTGAGGTGAGCGAGGAGAGCATTTGTGTTGTGTGTGGCTATCTTGTTGCCTATAACGTTGTTTGTTGGGTGCGGGACTGATGCATAGAAGGACAGCGAGACGTCGGCTTCCATTCTGCAGGTGTTGTATGACTCCTTCGTCACGTCTTCAGAGGAGAAGTCGTCTCTCCGAAAGACCTTCTTGTCTCTCATGAAGCTGGCGTCGGTGCGCTGCTACGCCTCGTTCTTCACGCCAGAACGCTTCTACGCGATTGGGTGTCGGTTGGAAGCGATAAAGGACAACGATATCACTCACAACCTGATCGTAAAACTCTCTCAGTATATCCAACAGCGACAACTCCCCTTCAAGTACTGCTGCTACTTCGTATCCTTTCGGTTTCGTGGTGAAGCTTAGTTGCTGTTCTGGTTCCGTGGCAACGAGTCCATTCAAAACGCACTCAAGACGGAGCTGCGTTCAGTGATCAAGGTACTCTTGATGATCAATCGTCACTGCTAGTTTCAGCGCCAGTTCCTCACGCTCTATCAACTGACATATCCCCAGTCCTCCACTCCTCTGTACCAGCTCGCGCCGGAGTATCTCTTCGTGTAGGGGGATCCCCCATATTCTAATCTTCAGGTATCTTCTTCCGTTGTTCTCTCGTCTCCGCGCCTATCACGATATGACGTCCACGCCCTCCAAAGCGCAAATTCGGTATTGTTGTGGGAAGGATGATTGATGTCGCAGTTGTCTTCATATCATCTTGAATACACTTGTGGCGGAAAACAGTGACAGCTTCGGCCTTTTGAACGCGATTTTCATCGCAATGAGCCAGAGCGAAGATCGACTCCAATCGCAGAACCCGATTCTCACAAAACTGATAACGCTGTGCACGCAGCTGCTCCACAAACGGCTACAAATGCAGAAGACGGTGGACATGTCGTATCAGGAATCCATTCGTCTTCCGGCCCAGTACTACAACTACAAGCACAATTCATCTCCGATTACGCCGAGGAAACGGAGATTGACATCAACGCCCGACATCACTCCAGAGAAGGAGAAGGCTTCGAGGAAGCGCCAGTCGTCTCTGACACGCGGAACGAGTGTGGAGGGTGATACGCCTGTACTATTGAGAAACATGTCGCCGATTCTGAGTTCGGAGCAAAAGCGGGAGCAGCAAGAAGCAGAACGTGATAAGCGACAGAAAGTGAATGTAGAATGGTGTGTTTGTTTGGAAAGAGGAGTTGGCTTTGATTGTTAGGGCGACTTGCTTCGTGAACATTCCAAACAGAATAATGTGCTTTCCAATAGACGTGGAGCAGAACAAACCCCACCACATCAAACACAAAAACAAACACCCAAAATCTACAAGCATTTCTCTAAATAACCGTCCAACTGTCCCGCCGCCGCCAGAATCAGTCCTTCAAAAGGAGGCGAGGGCTTCAGCGGACGACTCAAGAACTCGGGGTGGTACTGGCACGCCACGAAGAACGGATGGTCCTCGCCTACGCCTCACACACGCCACACACCCCTACGCGCCATCTCCACAATCTCCATGCGCTCGTTGTTCGTGCACGTCGC
>ERZ1106923.486-NODE-486-length-14315-cov-16.730575_pt1 | contig 14315 bp, 17 predicted proteins | sample MGYA00403657_ERZ1106923 | MGnify/ENA primary metagenome ERZ1106923 (study PRJEB35170, sample SAMEA104062425) | human gut metagenome | biome: human gut; feature: human-associated habitat; material: faeces | place: Denmark | collected 2012-06-19 ...
GTCCGCGTCGAGTCTAGAGGTGAGGGGTGGAGGGGAGAGGCACATCGTCGTTTCTGGATTGAACACCCTAGTCGTGAAATGAACGAATAGACTCTACTTCTTGTGCTTCAGAATATACCGTATCACGTATAAGAGAAATGCAATCACCAGATACGGCAGAATCGCTCTCCAGAAGGACTGTCTCGCAGGAATGTCTTCCACTACCGTTGACATCATCACTACACATGACAACGAATAAGAACAACAACATTCGTTGTCCTTGCCGTACTTCTCACATTTGGTCATGTAGGAGGTATAGGAGTCTGGAGCTTTGAAAGAGACCCTCTGCCTCGAGCCGGATGTAACTTCGACGGAAGCCACGACTTCAGCTAATCATGACGAAATCGCTCAAGAGTGGACGCTTTCGGTTCATAAGGTAACACATCGTATATGCGTTGATGTTCGTATGAACGTAGTACGATATCGTCTTTCGCGTACGTCGGATGCTCGTAATCTCAAACCGTCCTATCCTTCACAGACGGGCATAAGCAGTACCGTCTCCAGTCACAATATGCTGCAACAGGGAGGTGTGATCCGCATCGACGACGTGATTCGGACTCGACAAGCAAACGATGTTGTATTCCGTATTCGGCTTGAGCTGTGTAAGCGTTAATACTCCGTGTTCTACTGCTTACCAGGAGTGCACTTCCCTACGCACAACGAACGATCCCCTCTTCTTCATAATCTTCGCTGCGTCGAACTCCTCCGTCGTTGTGGCATCGCACCACACCATCCCGTCCTCTGTCACATTCACGGCAATCTGAACCGATATGGGGGTTATTGAAAGGATCTCTATTTGGATTCGTTTCCCAGACGCGTCTGGTTCGCTCGGCGCACGCACGTCTTCCTCGTCGACAGGAACCTCTCCTTGGGTCAGGTCCTCTATAACTGGATCGTCTCTCACTAGAAGCGTCAGCACCAAATCACACGAGTACAAGACGGAGTGACGGTCCCCTTTTGAACTAGAGAATTGTCGAAGGACTCGGTGTCCTAGTATGAATGCGTGAATCAAATCCCACTTCACCCAACGCAAATGAAGCAATGAAGACGAGCAGATAGATCACTACACAGGGTCACCGGTCGACAGAATCGCTTACAGAAAAAACAAGTCCTCTTCATCCTGGATGGAAATACAATATCGATTTGACCCGAGCAAGGAGACAGTATAATAGATGAGCATGTTTCGTATCAACAAGAAGTGTACTGTGAAAAGGACGATATACTACAAAGGACAGTTGGAGAAAGAAGAGGAAGCACCCTAGTTGAAACGACCCCGAATCCTCCGCGCCAGCTGTATGTCTCTGACCATCACTGTAACTCGCTTTGCGTGAATCGTGCAGAGATTGCTAAACAGGGTGAGATGAAGGGATACGGACGAAATAACATACGCATCTTCAAATATGCTCGTCAGATAGGCTTCTGCGGCACACTGCAGCGCTTCAATAGCGGTCACCGTCCAGCGAAGATGCTCCCTCGAAAAGTTCTCTGCGGTTTCCTTCACCTACGAGTGAGCATTCAAACGGGAAAGCCGACGAGGCGGGCAAAGGGGAGCTTGCGGATGAGGAGTTCCGTCGAGTTCTGGTACTTCCGTATTTCTCTCAAGGCCTTCGTTCCCGGACGGAAGCGTTTCTTCTTGCCTTTGGAGAGGGCGCTGAGCATACTCACCGGCTGGGGAGCCTTTTGGGCCATGGGATTCACTTTGGTTCCTTTTTCGACGTGAGCAGTGCGAGCCATAGAGAAGGTTCTTATTTGAAATCTACAGGGTGTTCGGGTTTTTGGGAGCGGTTCCAAGAAACAGAGAGGAATGAAAAGAATACAACGTAGCATACACAATATAAACTGCCACATTCTATTGCGAGGTAGCCCAAAACTGTTTCAGGACGTTTTCATCCAGTTTTGCGCCATGCTGTCTCTTCAGAATTAGAGGCTACTCGTCATCCACACCGACACACAACCCACTATACCCTGACTGTACTGACATGGCGGGGTAGCACACTGAGGCTTGAGAGAAGGTTCGGACCATTGCGACTCGGCTGCAGTTTCACTACAGCAGCAATGACTTGAATACGACGAAGACGATGACGACGAAGAAACCGTGTCGAAGGGATGATTATGATAGCCAGGCGGTGGTGTGGGAGGAACAACCACAGGGAAGGAAGGACCGTCACTCTGCGGGAACGAGGGAACGGGAGGAAAGGTGGACGTGGAGGAATGCGTCGAGTGAGATGATTGCGTCGAGTGGGTGCTTTTCTCGCTTAGGCGCGAGAAAGCACGACTCACGGAACGGAACATGCCGGTGATACCGGACTCGGAGGTCGAGCGCTCAGAGGAATCATGAGGTTGGTGGAGGGAATGACTGTACGACGCTTCGGGCGCGGACACGCGGTCGAGGCCAAGCATTCGGCGAACGCTGGGCTCTTCGTACGTGTCTGCATGAACATCAAGCGGCACCATCGATTCATCGATTTCTCTCTGAATGTAGGGAACGGGTACAGCTTCACCGTAATCGGGAATAGGAGGAGGGATAGAGAAACCGTAGTTGTTCGCTCCGACGGGTTCATCCATGGAAGACGAGACTTGGTCCTCGAATAGAATGGGCTCGGGACAAGTAGGGAAGGCGCTTGAACCCGTATTCGACGGCTGAAAGCGGTAAATGGGAAGAGCCTGAATATCGTCTTCTGGCACGCCGAAATCGGGTTTGATAGAATATGACGAAGAGAAACCCTTGTTGGCGACAGCGGGGAACGCGGAAGGGGAACGAGCAGCATAGCTCCCCCTCGGTTGCACAGCACCGTGTCTCTCCAACATGAGTTTGTGCTTGTCGTAGGGCTACGCATGACAAACGGAGAATGCGAATACGTTTGAAACTGTATGCCTGTCTCGGTTGGCACACAAGGGGCATACAAACAGAATGTGTCGCTGTTGAGAGCAAGCATCACAGATGTAGTGATTGTTGCAATCAAGAGGGTGTATGCCCGCCGCAACCCTCCCACAAAATGAGCAGACGCTACTTATTGCTAAAGCTCAGCATGATGACAAAACGAATCTACCCTTTCCATTCTCTGAGATGGGCGCTAGATTGGGCATAGAACGCTAGAAGCTGCGGAGTATTGCAATAGTAATAGATGTGACCGTCTGTTTTCCTGCTGCTCACACTATTTATCGAGTGTACAGTAGTGTTTGGGAGAGATACGGTTCCGCGACTCTCCGTTTGGGGATTACCAAAACGTATATTTGTTCGATTCGGTGTGGTGTATCACACGATACACGTCGTCAGTAGAGCAAACAGAGTGCCAAACCATTCATTAAACAGCCAAACTGAATACACCTTAGAACATCTTGTTCATAATTGCCTTGCTCTGCTCATAGCACACGAAGCAGGCGGCGTTGCCCAAGAACGCACGAATCATACAGGGAGTGAAGCCGGGGAAGAACGCCTTCACACCACCCTCCTTGAACAATCTCTTGGCGCAGTCGAGGAAGCCCTTGTACTTGCGGTCCGCCTTCACGATGCTGTCAACCTGAAGTTGGGACTACGAATCACAGGGATACTATTATGCCACCTTCACGATATCGATGGGATAGACACCCGCCCAGTAGGCCAAACCGCCCACGCCTCCTGCCATGAATTGGGTGAACATTCCCTGATACTGCATGTCGCTGAGGGGCTACAGATAACCACTACCGCCAGCGCGCACCTGTCCGTCCTTCAGGCACATGCGACGATACCACTCATAGACACCGAAGTAGAGGGAAACGGCGATGACATCACGAAGGAGAGTCGTGCAGAATCCCTGGTAGCAGCCGAAAATGCCGTTCGTCTTGATGATCTTCTTGATCGCGCCGCCCACAGTGGTGAACTGCGCCTTGTACTCCGGATTGTCCTTCGCGCGAATAATCTGGACCTGCAGCTGCGACTTGAAGAGATCCATCGGCGTCTCGACAAACGCGACGGCAACACCGGTGCAGGCGCCAGCCAAGAAGGTGTTCGGAAGAGATAGGATCTCTCCATGGCCAATGATCTCCTTCATCTGACCGTAGGTAAGGAACTGGACGGCGTTGAAGATCATGTTGCCTACGTCTCACTCGGTGCAGCGGCACAATACCCCACAGAGGCGAAATGAAGCCCTTGTAGAATCCGCCAACACCCTCCCACTTGATCGTCTTCTTGATGCAATCCGTCATGTTCTTGTAGATGGGATTCGCGGGATTCTGGGTCTGCAGTCGTGGAAATGAAGGAACGGATTACATGCATAATGCAAGGATATTCACCTTCAGCGTATCAAAGGGGTGGCCGACGGCGACGATACCAATGCCTCCAAAGCATCCGGCAATGAGATCCTTGGCCATCAATCTGGCGTTCGACTGTTTCTTGGACATGGACGAGGTGAATTGAGGGTTCAGCTACGATTGTGTGGATGAGTCGTTTTGTAATCGGTAGGATAAACTACCTCTGGAATTGTGTTCCCTTCTTTGCTTTGGTTTCTCGTTGGTTGTCGTATTCTTCCACTGAGAAGAGAGACAGTGCGACATGGCAATTCCCACCGGGTTGCGAAATCAAGTGTGTTTAAGCAATAATGAAACGCAGGGTAGTCTTTTCTACATCTCGGAATGACGATGCGAGAGCTCATTAACAGTTCAGTTCTTGAAGGAATACGGCGTTGTGCAACTGGGGATTGTCTCCTGGCTCGATAATGTCTTCCTTGTAGTGAGAACAGAATGAGGTTGGATCGACGGACTTGTTTATGCGGATGAGAGGAGAGGGAGTGGAGGAGTTGCATATGTTGTCCCAAGGCATATCGGCGAGCCACTATGTGTGACACTCACCCAGCAAACGAACCGAGTGTCTCTTCATGTCCTCGATGCTCTTTCCTAGACGTTTTTGAGGTTGGGGCTCAAGGAGCGCGTTGATGAAGCTCTGGGCGGAGGGACTGGCGTATTTGTACTGCGCCTTCCCGATCAGAATCATCTGCAGCGTCATTTGTGTAGTCTCTCCGTGGAAAGGAAGCTCCCCCTCCAGAATCTCTATCCCTCACACTCCTCAGCCACTCTCACCATACAGCAAACATCCCAATAGGTACCAGTCATAGGAATAGTCAATTCCCTTGTTGAGTAGCATTTCGGGGGACATTTGCTCGACGTAGCCAATCATCTGATAGCAGGGAAAGGGGACATTCACGAGGGAGTGAGAGAATCCAGTAAGGTGGACGACTCCTTCCCCGTCCAGGAGCACGTTCTCGGCAAGGAGCGAAGCATGCAAGCAGGACACACTGTGGAGGTAGTCCAGGGCGGAAATGACTTGGATCGCGATGTACTTCGCCTGATTCTCCGTCAAACGGGTGAAGGTTTGGAGCATTCCGCGCAGACTGCCTCCCGCACAGAAGTCAGAGAGAACGTACACATTTTCCTCGTCTATTCTGAAGCGGGATATATGCTTATACCTTGGAGGATGCCGTTTGTGCGTAGAACGAAAGGGTGTTGCAGGGTCATGATCCACTTCAGTTGCGAGCAAATCTGATGAGCCTCCTCGTCTGACTGCACAAGACACTTGTGGATGGTCTTCATCACGATCGGAGAGTTGTCATCCTACACGTGATTAATGCGGTCACCGATCCATACACTACACTTACAGAAGCGAACGTCACCGTATGCACATAAGCCTATCACGGAAATGGGGCGCATTTGAGCAAGTCTCGCTTCCGACATGGCGCTCGTGCTATTCCTTTGCAGCTCTTCGCGATTGATTTCGCTTTCTTCTTCTCTGGACATTGTGATTCGTTTCCTTTCGATGGGAAAGAGGAAGTGTTGTTGATTGCTGAGAGTGGGGTGTCCCACAGATTCGAGTGAAGAGTGGGGTGGGGATTGGTGTGGTGGAGGGGTGGAGGTGGGGAGGAGAGAATGGTGAGTAGGGGTGAGGGCTGGAACGGGAACAAATGGAAGAAAGGGATTATCATAGTAACCAGAAATGGTTCGTCATGAAGGCATGTCCCTCACACTTACCCGTGGTATTGGACGAACAAATGCAATCACAACCATCCCTTTAATTGAATGCGAAAGAAGTGGATTTGGAATACACTCTCTCTTCTGGACTCTTCATACACACCCAAACGACTCAAAACAAACACCCAAAACGACTAAAGGAACGCTGAAATGAATCGCGACGCATACTCATAACTGAGGAAAAGAACCGCATTGGCAGGAACGGCGCGAAGAATCGTAAAGTTCAAGCCACCGTACAAACCCTTCAAACCAATCCTCCTACACTTCAATCCTCACAACGGATTCGACCTTGACGTGCGCACAATGTAACGCGATAGAGAAGAGTACCTGGAAAGACCTCTTCCTTTCACTTCCTGCGAATAGTGCTCATCCGTCTGGATGATCGATTTGATCGTGTCGATCGGGTATATAATCACCCAGTAAAGGAATCCGCTACGCGTTACATGGATTCCCCAAACTCACCTGATGGATCCCGAAGTGATGATTCCTCCCATAGGGATTGTGCTCCGCGTGTAACCGTAATGAATGTACGGCTTTAGAGAGAGTTCATATCTACTGATCAACGACTCCCTCAGGGAGCAACGTGACGAGCCAAATGGCCGTTCCTGGTATTTCCCGTAATAGTGTGAGTGACAATCCACGGAAGAGACTCAGAACCCCGTCCTTCTTCACGGCATCACGGATGACACTAAACGAGGTTGATTTGCGTGTTGATTTCGAAGACTGTTCAATCTGTTCACGTCACCGCCAGAAAGAAAGGGTACTTGGAGTCGGCATTTCAGCAACTCCACCGGAGTGAGCAGAAACGATATCGTCATTCCAGAGCCCATCGAGGAGAGGGTCATTTGAGTGAACGTCATCTTGTCTGGATCTACATGAAAGGGAAACGAGAAGCATGTACCCTTAACGCCCACCATTCTTTTGAAAAAGCCGTACGACATGAAGGTGAGCGCGTTCTCCGCAATACTCCCCACTAGAGGGAATTGGATGCCCTACAATGAAATCCACATCAGAATGGGACTCTGTACAGTCCCCGAATTCCATACGTGGAGACCGTTTTCTTCAAGCAGTCGTACGAGCTGTGATACAACTCCTACCCGATCATTCGCCCCAGCCACGCTCACATTTCCGTTCACCTGCATCAGCACTTTGATTGTATCGAAGGGATGCTCCACAATCTTGCAACACACACCCGACACCTGCGAATGACAATTCTAGCATAACCAAACGAATCCACTGAAGAAGTCGGTTATGATCTGACGCTTTCTCGTTGGTTGGGTCGCCATGTCATGGAAGGAACGAACACGCGAATCTTCTTGCTCTGGACTCCTTCTGTTGAATGGAAGCGACTAGCGATCAAACGGCAATATGCGAGGGGAGACTGAAAAGGAGACTTCTTCTGGAATCCGATGGAACAGCGGGTATTCAGGTTTTTCTTGTTTTCATGTCAAAGCGACTGTATGTTGGGAATCTGCCGTACGGAGTGAGGGGCAGTGACCTTGACGGTCTGTTTGCTAGAGTGGGAAACTGTGTGGCGCTTCTTATGACTAGTTCGGCAAAATCATCGAAATCTCCGTAAAGGACCGTGGTCAGGGGTCCGTGTACGCGTTTGTGGAATTTGAGAAGGACGACGACGCCGATAAGGCTCAGAATGATCTGAACAACAGCAGCTTTATGGGAAATACAATCCGCGTGGAGTATTCGCGCGGCAAAAAGATGCCCGGCTCTTCAGAATCGATTCGACGTGGGCCTCCACGAAGAAGCGATTATCGCGTGGAGGTGACGCATTTGCCCTACGGCTGCAGCTGGCAGGTTTGCATTTGAATTTGGACGTAACCGTTAGGATCTGAAGGACTTCATGTCGACGGTGGGTCCTGTCGGCTACTGCGACATTCGCCATGACTACGGTGTTGTCGAGTTTGTGCACTACGACGATATGAAGCGCGCGGTTCGCAAGTTGGACGACACAAAGATGCGCAGTCGGGACGAGACGAGCTACGTGCGTGTGTACGAGTGCTACCGTCATCACCATCATCACCATCACCATCACCACTCGCATCGCTCGCGTTCTCGTTCGCGATCGAGTTCGAGTCGCTCGTACTCTCCCTCGAGTTCGCGTTCTCGCTCTTCGCGCTCCTCGTCTCGCTCGGGCTCTGGATCCTACTCCCGCTCCGCGTCCAAGTCGCGTTCGGCGTCGAGGTCGCACTCCAAGGAGCCAGCGAAGGCAGTGAATCCTGAAGAGCCAGCGAAGGAGGTTACTCCCGAACAGCCAGCGAAGGAGGTTACTCCCGAACAGCCAGTGAAGGAAGCTGCTCCCGAACAGCCAGCGAAGGAGGTTACTCCTGCAGAACAGCCAGCGAAGGAGGTTACTCCTGAACAGCCAGCAAAGGAAGCTACTCCTTCTGAAGAACCTGTGAAGGAAGCTACTCCAGAGCAACCCGCAAAGGAGATGCCCACCCCTTCAACCACTGAGGAAAAGCCCGCGTCTCCGGCCGCCAACAGTGATGAAGTTCCCAAATAGACCGTCTTCCATTTATGCCATAGCGCTGTTGGTTTGACAAACAAGCGAATGATTCGAATAGTAGCTAAAGGGAGAGGGTCGCGACGATGCATTCTCTTCTTTCAGCGAAAGAGGACGCAACGAAGAATCAACACTACGATCAAACACATCATCCAACAACTACGTGGGCACGGCTCTACTCCTCTGTTCATCCACTCCACCATGATTTGCGACCTATTCATGATCGGAAATGGAAAGAGGAAGCAACGAGGCTTGAAAACGGTGTGCTCTTCTCGCTGAACGCCTTCCAGTCGTCCACTACACGTTAACGCAGAGTAGAAACGAATCACAATGGGGCTTCGTGTATTCAGATTGACCATAGGAATACGCAATCGAATCCTCCTTTGGCATATTGATCGTCTTTGGACCGGTATACGTCGCCTGGTCGACAAAGGATTGCATCGATCCAACAAACAACAACAATGAATGCCGAGTAAAAGACTCATGAAGAACAGGGGGAGGATGTAGTTGTCAATCTCCTCGCACACCAGCTCTTCTACAGAAGTGAGGGCAGCGACCGCCACGATCCTCCAATCCATCGCTCCAGTGACCAGCCAAATCATTCCCAGCACACTCCCCACAAACCCCAGCTGTCCCGCCAACGTCTTCTTCCCATACACAGATACCCTTCCCCACCGAGAGCCAATCACCGCCGCCTACACTGAATCCACACCACATCCCCTACGCACGCGTCTCCCACACCAACACTCAGCACGCCGCTCAGTCGAGCAATGCGAGCACAAGCGATCTGAGAGTTGCAGAGGACCCACGACGGCGCCGCACAGCTCAGGAGCAGAGAAAAGTGCGTGAGCAGCAAGGGTCCGGCGTCGCGGCTGTCCACGAAGGCTCGCATGACGGCGTCGAGAGAAGTGAACGGCGGCACGGAGTTGATTCTGACGATTTCGAGGAGCAGAAAGACCAGGTAGGCGAAGGCGAACGCTACTCTAATCATGAAGAGGTGACGCGAGGCGTACTGCATGAAGGGCGCGTCGGTGAGAAGAGCCGGCAGGAACAAGACAACGGCGACGAGGTGGAAGAACTTGCGTTGAATGATCTGAGGCTGGTTGGTGAACAGACCCTTCCCCAGACACCAGCACATCGCAGCGATGACGGCAAACCAGTAGAGAAGGAAGAGAGGACGACTCCAGTTCAGGGACGATCTGTCGTCGTGGAGTTGGAAGGAGGAGCCGTCGTCGTGGAGTTGGAAGAGCCATGAAGCGAACCAGGGAACGAAGGGGGATTGGACGAGATGGGAGAGCGCAGCGATCTCGATGGAGGCTCCAGCGACGATCAGAGCGTACACGGCGAGAGGCGATTGCTTGATGCGCGGCTGCTTGTTGCACAGCACGAGTACGATGTGTGTGAGTATGGTGGATAGGAGAACAACAACAATCGCTATCTGGGTGTGAATGGGCGTGGAGTCGCTGAAGAGAAGGGCGAGGAGGATCAGCGTCCACTTGCAGAAAAGAATCACTTCCGAGACGGAAAAGCAGTAACGGATGCGGTAGAACACACGGTAGAAGAGAATGGAGAGAATGATCCCGCTCAAGAAAAGGGGCACTGCGAGATCAGAAGTGGACGGAGTGAAGTAGAGGGGGATCGGAAGCAGCAGAATGGATAAACGGAGGAGGAGACGACGATTCAGGTCCGGAACCAGTCCCCAAATCCCGAATAGGATATCACAGTAGATCATAATCGAGAAGAGCGGGTGATATCCAGGGTTCTGCAGGAAGAGCGATCCCATCATCGCCGTTGTGAGCGACAATGACTCGATGTAGGAGTCGCTACTCAGAGGACGCGGACGGATGTGTTTGTACGTTGGGTTTCCCTAATCGACTCACCAACACGGACCCGTTTCCTACGTGAATCTTGTTATAAACATACGTTGCGCAGCAGAGGAGATAGGAGAACGCGAATAGGCACGTCTGTACAGGATGATTCGCACAGAGACGATAGCAGAGTAGGGCTACTGGGATAGCACACACTGCACAATTCACACAGGATGGCATAAAAAAGGAATGTGCAAAAGCGACAACCGAAATCGACTCGGTTTTTGACACATGCGGTAAGCAAACAATACGATTCATTTGAACGGACTCTGGTGGGAGGACTGCCTGTTGAGTGATCGTGTAGCACATGGAGGAATACTATCTCTGGATTCTGGTAGGTGGTCTGGGAGCCATTCTGCTAGTGCTTCTCAGTTACATGGGCTGTTTTTCGTAAGTGACGTAAAGGCGTGTGAGTTGTAGGAAGGTGGCTTGTAATGTGGAAGAAACGGAAGAACTCATCCTAGCGTTGACCCTTGTGCTCCTGCTGATTGCTAGATACTCGAACATCGAAGCGCCGTATATTGAAATGGAGAGGCAGAGCCACGAGCTCAGGAAACGACTTGTTGAGGCTCTCGGGGATGCGAATGCCATCGGGAAAGGAGTGAACGTGTATTATGACGATCCTCGCTTCTCTCCGAAGGGTACTTGCTCATCGCGTGGATGAACTGTAGTGGCGCGTTGGGCGGTGGGTTACACGGTGTCGGAGAGTGTGCTGGACATTCTCTCTTTGAACAGCATTTCGTATGTGCGGATTCCAGCCGGGACGTGTCTAAAGTCGCTGCTTTCCATTCCCTTTATCGTAGAGTGGAGTTTCCCAACCGGAATGCCTTCTCGTATGGTTTGGGAGCGAGGAAAGCGTTTGCGCTGTGTACTCCTGTCACTGCGTAGGTTTGACACGATGGTGCAAATGGCGACTGCGAAGTCGATCGAGATTAACACCCCACCGATGGTCGTCTACAGCGACAAAGAAACGACGATTCACTACCTTTTGTACCTGAATCACGCGGACATCATTCATTCCATGTGCGAGTCTCCTTTTGACGTCACTTCTGCTTCCTCCTAATGTGCGGGGTTCTTGTGTGGTGTATCTTGTATCAGTAGTATATCCTATGTGTGTTTTGGTTTGTTACATCGGACAACCCCTAACCGTGAAAGGGGCGCAGAAGGCAAACCCCTCAAATCCCGTTCCACCAATCGGCGTCGTGAACGAGAAGGGGAAGAGAACACACAATCCTCATTCTTAGTTTTTCATGGCTCTTCGTTTCTTGAATAAGGTAGTAATCGTCACCGGTGGATCCAAGGGTATTGGCGCCGGAATTGGTAGGTTTGTTTGTCCGATGCTCATGAACAGTGGAAACGTTTGTGCGGAACGGCTCGAAGGTCGTCTTCTGCTGCAGAAACCCGAAGGAGGGCGAGAGTTTTGTAACGGGAGTGGTGGGGATCCTCATCCCTAGGAGAAGAAGATGAACGATCTCAAGATTGGCGAGGCCGCGTTCAAGGCGTGCGACGTCAGCAAGGAAGAGGACCTGAAGGCGCTCGTGGACTTCACTGTACAGAAGTACGGACAGATCGACTGTCTGGTCAACAACGCTGGGTACCACCCCTCTCCGAGGACGATTGACGACTTCACGGGAAAGGATATGATGGACCTGTTCCAGCTGAATGTGCTCTCGTACTTCCTCATGTCCAAGTTCTGTCTTCCCTATCTCCGCAAGACGCAGGGCAGTATCATCAACGTGAGCAGTCTGGTGGGTCGCATGGGTCAGAAGAATGCGTGCACCTACTGCACGACGAAGGGTGCCATCCACGCGATGACGCGCGCGCTGGCGATCGACGAGGGCTGCCACAACGTCCGCGTGAACAGCATCTCGCCTGGCGGCATCTGGACTCCTCTGTTTGAGGAGTGGGTGAACGCCACCTCGAACCCCGAAGCCACGCTGAAGTGCGAGGAGGACCAGCAGCACATTCGCCGTCTGGGCACCATCGAGGAGTGCGGCAAGCTGGCGCTGTTCCTCGCTGCCGATGCAACGTACACGACGGGAACGGACAACATCATTAGCGGCGGAAGTGAGCTGGGCTACGGCAACAAGTACGTGCGTCCTGAATAGTCATTTATCCTTTTCGTTTGTTTGTTGGTGATTTGTTTCATTTCCTTCTGTGAAGTGAATACGACATTGTCGTGATCTTCAATTCCGAATCACTCCCTTCAACGATTCGGAACCACTTTCAACACCTCTAAACCCCTCCCTCAACAAACACAACAAGAATCCGACTTGTGCAACCACACCTTTGACAAGGTGAAAAAACCGAATAAAAGACTCGAACTCAATCCGCTCTTCAGCGTCGCCGTCACCACTCCAGCATACAGTCCCCGCACTCCCGTCGCCCTGAAGTGATTGCGAAGGAATGAGGACAAGGAAGCCTCCTTTGGCGACAATCGATACACCTGAAGGAGCTTCTTTCCCGTATCCAGGGGATAAATCAGAATCTTGCTCACCGCTCCTGCAACCGCTCCGTACAGGGAATTCCGGCCCGGCGTGTCGCCGACTAATCATGACAAGCAAGAACAGCTCCAACACTTCGATTTCAACAACTCCAGGATGTAAAAGCAACCGCCCATGTACGGGACCACGCTGACGAGGCAGGGAAGAAAACCCTTGTACAAACCACCCACACCCTCCTTCTTCACGATAGTGGTGATGCCTGTGATAATGTGGTTATACAGCTTGGTGTCTGCTTGGTACACGAAACGCGTTCGCATGATGTCGAACGGATAGGTGAACAAGGTGGCCACTGACGCTGCCACCGCTCCCGAAGTGAAGGACGAACCGACTCGCGTACTGCTCACCTTCTGCATCGCTTCATACGCAGAGAACTGGACTCCCGAGTACAGAAACCAGTACAGCTCTGCCGTTAAATTGCCACTATACATAATGCGAGGCACACCGACACGCACCTCCACAATCGCGTGATACCCTCCTCCTTTCCAATCCTGTACATCGTTTGGAATGTGCCCTTGTATTTGGCAGTGCCGTATCGAACATTCTGAACCTGGAGTCTGATCGTCACGGATTCTGCGCACTCCTACCTAATCTTCACCACATCCAGTGGCGCGATGATGAAACGCGTAATGACTACTCGTTACCGCCGAATGCCAGGAATACCTCCCGTGACGGAGCCGGAAACAAAGTCCTCGATTCTCTCCACTGTGGAATGCACACTCATAGGTTGAACGCGTTAGACCGCACAGATCACGAAATCGCCAGGGATGCGCACAGAGCGAAGATGGTATGACAGAGCCCAGGAATGGAGGCGATCGCGAAGCCGATTTCTGAGAAGGACTCTTCTCCCCGTTTTGCACATGCGAAATCCTCTCATTTTTGAGTATCATCTTTAGAAAACGGGTTATGGAGGTCAAAGAATTGTGCAGTAACCTTGCAGACAGGTACAAGAAGGAGACTACGATCCAGGTGAAGTGTCTCGACGTGTTCATCCTCTTCTCGGCATTGGGAGCCGTTCTCCTTGCCGCCTATTGCTTCCTGGTGGGGACCTACCCCTTCAATGCGTTTTTGGCTGGGTTCATCGCTTGTCTCGGCTCCTGTTCTCTTTCAAGTAGGAGCGTGCGAATGCCGTGTCTCACCCGCTAGTTTGCTTCCGCATGGGATTGACGTCAAAGGAGTTTGAAAAGATCGACAACAGCACCATCTTCGGCGAGTACTGTTTCTGTATGCTTCTCCTCTTCTTGGTCGTTTTTAATTATCTGGGATAGTCAATGTCTTGTTTCGTTCCACCAAACAGGCGACAGGGAGCTAACTAAAAGGATACGGAATACCCCGTTTCGGACTTGTAGCACTCGCTTCCGCCCACCGTCGCGTCGTTCAAGCCCA
>ERZ1106923.487-NODE-487-length-14279-cov-17.373383_pt1 | contig 14279 bp, 16 predicted proteins | sample MGYA00403657_ERZ1106923 | MGnify/ENA primary metagenome ERZ1106923 (study PRJEB35170, sample SAMEA104062425) | human gut metagenome | biome: human gut; feature: human-associated habitat; material: faeces | place: Denmark | collected 2012-06-19 ...
GATGTCCGACAAGCAGCTCTACAAGTACCTCCAGAAGAAGTTTGAGAAGAAGTAAGCGCTTTATCTTTATGATCTTGTAACTGTTGTGTCCCTGTTTGTTAGAAATGGATTGTGAAGCGACGACGATGGAAGAGAACAAGGATCTGATGAGCATTCGCAACGAGGAAAGGGGAGGACTGACCATCAAGGACCCCGCGCACATGTCGGTGCAGATCAAGGCGTTCAACGATAACATTTACTTTGTAGGATTTGTGCCGCGAGGGCATGACGGTATAGAACCTCAGCATCGATATCGCCAAGTGGCTGTCAAAGTTGTTCCACGAAGAGATATCTCCGGATCTGTGCAAGTCGCTGAGCGACGGCATTGTGGGGAAGCGGGATTAAGGTTATGTGTAGTACTTGTGCAGACTGTTGGACGAGTTCATTCCCGGTGGAAAGTTGGAGCGCTACAACAAGAACGCTCGTAGGTTGTGTGGATCGAAGCTGAACTGTAGAGTCGATTCCGGCATTCGCTCACGACAACATCCACATCTTCTCTGAAAAGTGCAAGGAGCTGGGTATTCGCGACAACTATGTGCTAAACCCGTCCCATTTTGAAAAGGGACAAGTGAAGGAGATCGTGAACTGCATTCTCCTCCTCGCTCTCCTCGGTAAGACCAAGAACATGGAGAGCGCGCTTCCTGCTCTTTCCGACGAGCAGTACAAGGAAGGTGGTTTTGCATGGGGTTGCTGAGGGGTAGTTCTTCCTCGTCCTGGGGCTTTCCGTGAAGGTGTGCTTGCAGGTGTACTGTGAGTGGAGTTCGTAATGAGAAGAGCCAATTGAGGAAACGGAAGAGGAGCCTGTGAAGGAAGAGGAGGAGGCTGCTGTTCCTGAGGAGACCGTGAAGGAAGAGGAGTCTTCTATTCCCGAGGAGTCAATGAAAGAAGAAACCCAGGAGGAAAGCATCGAAACGGAAGCACCCACTGCAGAGAAGCCGGAAGAGGAGGTTCGTGAAGTGAGCAGCATACAAATGGGTATCGCGCTGGCTACGGTGGGATGCCTCTTCTTGATGTCATTATTCAATTACTGCCCTGTTTGGAGCAAACCCTAACCCATTCTTGCCTGTCTTCGATCTTTTTCATATGCCTTTTTTACATACCGCCTAATGATTGTGGTCTATTCTGACAAGTTAAAACGTTCCAGAGGAGAACAACATGCCGTTTTGACATTTATTGCGTTTCATGACCGAATTATCATTACATCTCCGCTTTCCTCCCTTTCTCTTTCAAGAAGAACCATACGAACTCCCTTATCATTAAATCAACATACGAACTCCCCATTCTCCCCTTCCGATCATCGAATACCCCTTTGCTGGGTTACGATTGCCGACACACACATGACATGTATCATATCTGTCAGCGTCATCACGTTGATCGGTTCATATTTTTCTTTGTAAGTGATGAAGTATTCTTTCGTTGCTCTACTTTTGATTGCACTCGCGTGCGCTGATAACTGGGCTATTCTGGTTGCCGGTTCTGACGGTTTCTGGAACTACAGACACCAGGCTGATGTGTCCCACGCCTACCAGATCATGAAGAAGGGAGGCATTGACCCCGACCACATTATCACGATGATGGCGGACGATGTCGCTTCTTCCCCTGAGAATCCCTTCCCCGGTCAGCTCTACAACCACCCCGGTGATGATGTGCCCGATGTGTACGCTGGAGTGAAGGTGGACTACGCTGGTAAGGACAACACCCCCGAGAACTTCAAGAAGGTGCTTCTGGGTGACGATAGCACTGGCAAGAAGGTGCTGAAGTCCACTTCTGAGGACAACGTGTTCCTCTTCTTCTCCGACCACGGTGGCCCAAATGTGCTCTGCTGGCCTTCTTCTGATCTCTCTAAGAAGGAGTTCGTGGACACTCTGACCAAGATGCACGAGAAGAAGATGTTCAAGCACTTCGTTCTGTACATTGAGGCTTGCTTCTCCGGCTCTATGGCTACTGGATTCCCCGAGGATTGGAACATCTCCATTGTGACTGCTGCTAACGACCAGGAGTCTTCTTGGGGTTGGTACTGTGGTGATGAGGCTGTCGTCAAGGGTAAGGACATTGGTTCTTGCCTCGGTGACGAGTTCTCCGTGTTCTGGATGGAGGATACCGACAAGGGTGAGCAGAGCACTGAGACCCTTGAGGAGCAGTGGAACCGCATTCATGAGGGTGTGACCAAAAGCCATGCTTCCCGCTACGGTGATGTCTCCTTCTCTTCTGATGTGATCGGCGAGTACGTCGGCATTCCCAAGAGCGAGAAGGCTCCTAAGCACGAGGCCTCTGAGGCTTGGGACTCTCGTGACAACAAGGTCCTGTACCTGCGCCACAAGTACCTGACCAGCGAGGGTGCCGAGAAGGCCAAGTACGAGAAGCTGTACCTCGAGGAGGTCGACCTTCGTCAGCAGATTGATCGCTACATGAACTCCATTGCCAAGGAGGATCGTCTCTACAACGCTGAGGTTGGTGAGATCAAGTCCTACTCTTGCTACAAGGCTGGTATTGCTCAGCTCGAGGCCATCTTCGGTCGTACTGACTACCAGTTCAAGTACTACAACGTGCTTGCCAACATGTGCAACGAGAATCCTCTTGCTTTCTCTCGCTATTAAGTGAGTTGCTCTGTTTGTTTCAATCCTTCTTTTGCCTTCGCATGAATCTTGCTGGTTGCACTTTGCTCGCTTGGTGTCACCGAATAGGGGAAAGCAGCGCTTCACAGAGCGGTATTGGCGCGCATGACCAGTCCGGATTGTAGCTTCTGCCTCCGTGCTTTACGACTAGCGGACTCTCCATCACAACATCCATTTCGCGCAAGTCCCTTCTCAACGACTCTCTTCGCAGCTCCTCCGTTTCGCAAAGCGATATTGAAAGAGAAGTGCTCAGTCCGAACGAGTGTGCTGCTCTGAGTAGGTTGGAAGGCCATTGGGTGAAGGATAGATGATACCGTACATATCACAACGAGTGTGTACGAGGACGACGCGGACGATATTTCGATCCAAAATGCTGCGCAGCAAATCCAGGACTCCGTTTTACCTGAGGAGGATCCAACCGTGGGCTTGCGTGACAGCACCAAAATCATTTATTCGGAGAAAGCGGACCACAACAACATTCAAACGGTGGAGGCAAACGCGAATGACTTCCTCCCGTCGTCTCGACTCTCTTACTTCATGTGTAGAATCTATCTTATCAAGACACTTCCGCCTTACACATCGATTCCTGTCGAGTCCAAGAGTCCTCTGCTTCCGCCCATGAGGGACAAGAAGCGATTCACTCTCGTGGTGTTGTATTGTATGTGTGACGTACAGATTCTGGACCTGGATGAGACGATCGTGCACTGCGCAATGCAACCCCTGAATCCATGTCACCACCGGTTTCCCGTTTCCCATGCTTTCTGCTCTCACCTCCCAGATTACAATCCACGGCCAAACCATGATGGTGTGGGGACGAGAGCGTCCCTATCTGAGACAGTTCCTCGACTACTGCTCCAAATTCTGTGAGCTGATTCTCTTCACAGCGTCGCGGCGGGAATACGCCGACGAGATCCTCAAGACCTTCGATCCGGAAGACAAGTACTTCTCGTACAAGCTGTATCGCGAATCGTGCACATTCGTGAACGGTAACTACATCAAGGACCTGAACCGTCTCAATCGCGATCTCGTTGCTTCCCCTCGCTCACTTCACTCGTAGTCGCACACCATCATTGTCGACAACTCTATCGTCTGTTTTGGATATCATCTTGACAACGGAGTGCCGATTCGCTCGTGGTACGACGATTGGGACGATCATGAAGTGGAATGATGGTCGTGAATGTGATGACTAGTTGTACAACTTGGCGACGGTGGTGCGCGTTCTTGTCACGCTCAACGATGTGCGTCCCATGATGAAGAAGATCTTCCATATCCGATCTACGATCGATTGCTTTTCTCTGTAGATGTGGAATTCGTGGTTTGTTTGAATGCAGTCACATCGGAACACAATTGCGTGTAACCCCCACAGGTGTATCACAGTATCCAAGACTTGTGAGCATCTTTTGACTGAAATGCGTTCTACTGCGTTCATTCGTTTGTTCCTCCTCCTCGTCGCGCTCGCAACGGCTGAGAACTGGGCGGTGATCATTGCTGGCTCCAACTCTTGGTACAACTACCGCCACCAGAGCAACGTTGCTCACCAGTACCAGATCTATCTGGACTACGGCGTGAAGCCCGAAAACATCATCGTCTTCGACTACGACGATATTCCGCAATACGAGGCCAACCCGTTCCCTGGAGAGCTGTACAACCTCCCCGGCGACGATGCCAAGGATTACTACAAGAACCTCGTGATTGACTACCGCGGTAAGGAAATCACCAAGCAGACTCTCTTCAACGTTCTTCTGGGCGTCGAAGACGGCTCCGGCAAGAAGGTGCTGAAGTCGACGAGCGAGGATAATGTGTTTATCAACTACTACGACCACGGCGCCCCCAATCTCATCTGCCTCATCAACGAGCGTATCAGCAGCGACGAGTTGCAGGATGTGCTGATGCTGATGCACAAGAAGCAAATGTACAAGAAGCTGGTGTTCTACCTCGAGGCCTGTGATTCCGCCACGATGATGGAGGGCTTCCCCGACACTCTGGGCATCTACGTCGTGACCTCCACCGATTCGGCTGTCTCCGGCTGGGCGTGCTTCTGCCCGCCCGAAGAAGTCGTGCACGGTGTGCACATCGGTGCCTGCCTCAGCGAGGAGTACGGCCACGCGTTCATGGAGGACATGGACCTGAATGGCGGCAAGGACACGTTCCAGCAGCAGTTCGAGTACATTTACAATGGCATGAAGAAGAGCCATCCCAAACAGTGGGCGGACTTCCGCTTCCTCAACGAGACGGTGGCGCATTTCTTCGGCGTGGAGAAGAAGGCCGTGCTGCCCTCCGCCGTGAAGCGATCCACGTCGTTCTGGGACACGCGCGACAACGCGCTGAAGACCTACGCCTTCCTCCTCTCCGACATGACGCTCAGCAGCAAGGTGCGCAGAATGGTGTTGGAGGAGTACGCGCAGGAGGCGATGGTGCGCGACAAGACGGACGCCTTCTTCCACAATCTGGTGAATCGCGTCGTTGGCGAGAAGCGCTGGGACGAGATGATGAAGCCGTTCGAGAAGTCCGTCGTGAACAAGAAGTGCTACTTCCAGGCGGTCTCGGACGTGGATCGCATTCTCCCCAAGTCTGACTACGAGCTGAAGTACTTCCAGATTCTGGGCAATCTGTGCGATACGCTCAACGTGGACAAGCTTCCTATTTACTAAGGTATGTGTTTCTTGGAAAGAAGAATATGTTCACAGTACGGTGCTCTCGATCCTCTTGTTTGCGTAGGACAATACGAATCCGTTTCTCCCGGAAATCGAAGTCGTAGACAGGAAGTAGGTTTGCGTCGTCGTCTCGTAATCGCAGAGAACCCATCGCGCTGAACGCCAACACCATCAGGCAGTCGTATCATCCGTCGATTCTCGCTCTCCACGTCGTGTTCAAGGTTTTCCCTCTCTGAGCGCTCGGTGACGGTGTAGTGCGTCTCTCTGTTCTGGTACCTGTTCGGATGGGTCTTCGTGCACTCCACTACGATGAACGGAGTGATCATTCTGTTGTTGGTGGCATGCGACTTCTATGTCACGAAGAACATCACGGGCCGTTTTCTCGTCAGTCTGCGGTGGTGGTCCGTGACAGATGAACAGGGCAATCAGTCCTGGCGCTTTGAGTCCAATCCCGTATCCATAATATCCTCTCCTCATGGACAGAATTCCGGCAACACGATGGGCGAAAAGGTGGACAGCATGGTCTTCTGGCTCTTCACCATCGCTTTCCCTCTCGTGTGGTAGCGCTCTCTACCCGAACTCCATCCTAGGTGCTTCTTCTCCATCATCGCTCTCATTCGCTTCAACTTCCTCTGGTTATTTGTGTGTATTATTGCTGTCTCTCTTTCTGGCATGAACGGCTACCTGTACCTCCAGGCGTCCAAGCGTTCTCTCCCCTCAGTCGCGTCACGTGTAGATTCCAATCAGCGCGTCAACCTGCTGAACTACATCCCCTCCGATGTGCGGAACAATGCAGTCAAGTCCTGTTTCGTAGTGCGGATTACGCGTAGTTCGATTCGCTCTGCGTTGGTGAACGCAGTGGGTTCCGCCGCCTCCAATCTCGTGTACGCCTCTTTGTTCCACAAACAACGCAACATATCTATCAACGCTGTAAACGGACCTAGTGCGCATAATGCTGCTCTGTCCAGTCCTCCGCCGTCGTAGTCATCACAGGCGCCTCCGCTTCGTTCTGTCTGTATATATTGCCCCCTTTCTACCCGTCACGTCCCCCACTCAACATCACATTCGGCGGATTCATATGTCGCGGTCTCCCCTGCCCGTTGTAGCGACTACGCGACATCGACGCCGCCATGCTCTCCTCCGCCATCGGCGTCGATGCAGCGACTCTCCGCCCCGCGAACGCCTGGTTGGGGTACATCACCTGCCCGCTGGAGTACGAGTACCCCACGGGCACCTCGCGGTACGACTCGGGGAAGTACGGGATGGGCGCGCGGGCCGACAAGGACGCCACGGGCTGCACGTGGGACGGCTGGAAGGACGGGTACGGCGCGGCAGCGGGCACCACGAACGGCGCGGGCGAGGTGGTGTTCATCGGGTTCATCGCCAAACCCACGTCACGTCGCCCGTAACTGCTGATGCCCGGCCAGCTGGGGTCGGGCTGCACACGCGTCTGCTGGGGGTACGGGTTCCCCGCGGGGAGGTGGTGATGCGTTCCCTCCTTCTCCCGCTCCGTCTTGCGGTATTCTTCTACGTATCACGGCACTCCAGAAATCGGACGTTCTTTGTACATCTCGCGCAGCTCCGCCGGCGCGGGATACTTCAACTCGTTCAGAATGCCTCTACGCCTCAGGCCGCGCACCGGTTCCGCACCCGTTCTTGTCGATGCAGTGGGGCGGGAGTTTCGACACGTCAAAACGCCCGGCGAGCGTCACCCAGTCGTACACGCCGTCGTTCTTCAGTCCCTACACCTCACGCCGCGCACCAGTTCCGCACGCGTTCTTCGAGCCCGGCTTTGAAGAGACGGCGCAGATAACGGTAGTCGGGCGACTGGTCGAATCCGAGGTTGCGACAGTAGCGCAGGTACTCCTTGAACTGGAAGGGCAGTCCGTAGCACAGCACGTCGAGCGGCGTCTAATCATCACGGGCATCATGCAATGAGCGACGTCCACCTTGCAGCGCATAATCTTCTCGTATCTCTCCTCCTTCCGCTTCGCCGTCATGCCCTGCCACGGGAGGCGTCCCTTCAGGAAGTAGATTAGCACGTAGCCCAATGATTCCAAATCATCGCGTCGGCTCTGCTCTCTCCCCATGTGGTTGTTGATCGAGGCGTAGCGCGGCGTTCCCGTCAGACTCTTGTTCTCGCAGTAGCTACGAATCAGCACAGTCACGCAGACGAACGGAATGTGCTTCTTTGTTTTGGGGTCGCGATAACGCTTCGCCAGACCAAAGTCCAGAACGTAAATGACGTTGGCTCGCTTCCCGATTCCCAAGGCGAAGTTCTCGGGCTTGATGTCGCGGTTGATGAAGTTGCGGTGGTGGATGAACTCCAGACGCGTTAGCAGCTCGATCCCAAGCATCAGCACCGTCTTCACGGAAAAGCGTCGGTAGCAGTACTCGAACATCTCCTCCAAGTTCGGGCCCAGTAGGTCCATAATCAGCGTCGGAGCGTTGTTCGCATCCCACTTCAGAACCGCCTTGCAGATTCCCATGCCTCCTTCGAGACACCGGTAGACCTTCGCTTCGTACTCGATTTGAGACGTGTTGTTGCTCTTCAAGCACTGCTTTCTGGCGTAGAGTGTGTGTGAACCGTCAATGTGGCATATGTTCACTCTCCCGAACGCTCCCTCTCCAATCACACGGTCGCCGGGCTTCCCATCACTATCGCATCTATTCATTGCAACTACGCTCTGTCAAAGGAACGAATCGATCGCGTACTGTAAGGAGATCACAGGCGGATGAAATGCACGGAGAACACCTCTGGAAAGACCTCTCTTTCCCTTCCCAAACTCCGACCGAAATCCCCCTGATTACTGCCAAAACAGCTTGTCAAACAAACACGCACTCGAATGCATGATACACTACATTGAATACGCGTCGAAGTCCGTCGCGGTGGACGCAAACGGACTATTCACCCCAGACCGCCTCATGAACGAGCGGAACTCCGCATTGCAGTACGGCAGGTTCACCGGCTTGTACAGAATGCCGTTCCCATCAAACTGCCCTTCTTTCCAGATCCCGTCGTAGCGCAGACAGCCATTCGGATAGTACCACCGTCCTCTCCCGCTCAGCACGTTCCCGTGGAATTCTCCCTCAAACGCCTTCTGCTTGTTCGTGTAGTACAGACATCCCGCTCCATCGAACAAGTACGCCTTAAAGAATCCTCGGTACACCACCTCCCCCGTGTCCGTTCGCAGCACCCCTTCTCCGTTCCCGTTGCCTCCTGATTTCCCCCACGTGATCGTCCAACTTGGATGCTGCTCAAACGACACTCCCTTCTGAACGGGGTACAAAACGTAATCCTCCACCGGCTCCGGAGCTTCCACACACTCCCCCTCTTCATCCCACAAATTCGACTCCTCGTCGTTCACCATGCCGCCCTCCACCTTCATCACCCACTCGTTCTCCGCATCCGTCCCGTCCTCCAGTTTGCGCAGACACTCCACATCGCTCGGATCAAACACATGATTGCTCATCATCCCGTGCGAGGCGCCTTCGCCGCACAGCAGCCACACGTCATCCTTCTCGTCCACAGAATGCTGCTTCGGCGCGTACTGTTCCATGCACACCTTCTTCCCGTCTCGTCCGTACTTTACTCGAACACAGTCGTTCGTCGTCACAAACCCCTCCACGCCGCCGCCCTCGCAGTCGCACCACACGATCCCGTCGCGCAGCACTCCCTCCACGTAGTTCGACAGCGCCACTCCGCCGTCCTCCAGCTGGCGCACCACGCGACTGTTCCACCGATTGTCTGTCATCACGCCCACACACGTTTCCAGACCCCGACTCATCACGTGCACGCCCTCCTTCTCGCCCAGCACGTACTCGCCGCTGTCCACCTCGCTGCCGCCGAACACACACCCCACGCCGTGCAGCTTCCCGCCCGTGAAGCTTCCGCAGTAGTACTTCCCCTCCGCCTCCAGCCACCACCCCGTGCCGCGCACGCTGTCGCTGCACGCAGTGTCACCACACACGCTATCACCACACACGCTATCACCACACACGCTGTCACCACACACGCCCGCGAACACCATCTGGTCCTTCACCAGCACGCGCATCTCGCCGCAGCGTCGCCCGTCCACTATACTGCCCTCGTAACGCACGCCCTGATCGCTCCACTCCACCCTGCACTCGCCCGACAGCGCTCCGTCCTTCAGACAGCCCGTCACTGCCTGTGGCGATGCACTATCCTCGCTGTGAAAGAGTTGGGGTATCCCACCCTCGCTGTGAAAGAGTTGGGGCATCCCACTCCCCAAGACGGCGTCGCCACGTTCCTTCGCGTCGCGCGGCACAGTAAGCATCATACCCAACACTTCCTTTGACGATTTCCCGCGGGACAGTCTCAGTTGTACACTCGTCTCCTTCTCCTCGCTCTCCAGAATCGTCTCGCCGCCGCGCGCCACGCAGTCGAACCAGCCCAAATCGGTGTCGAATTGGGACAACTCCGACGATAAGACGCGTCGGATATAGGGCATGAAGGAGGAGATGCACTTTGGGGGAGATTGGATCATTTGGGACACGATCAATCGGGACATGTTCGCGCATAACACTTCGTGCGGGTCGTACGACACCAGGTACCCCGAGTTCTTGTACTCGGGAAAGCCTGCTCGGATGAAGTCAGCCAAACCGCCGCTTCCAACCACGACGAAACGCCCGAAGCGTTCGGTGGGGATCGGCATGGAGGCAAACGCTGTGTCCAGCACGTCGAAGAACATGCGACGCTTGATCTCCCAGACAATGTCGGTCTGGAAGATCACCTCCATCATGCCTGAAGAGTTTTCCCAGTCAATGATTTGTATGGAATCATGTATCCAATAATAGTATAATGAGGTTAGCTCGAACATGAGGTCATCGTTGTCTGATACATCGTCAATCGGAGGCAAGTCGCACGCGCTCGCCTGCTTGTCAACCGCGTTGTGGAGGAGCTGCACGAACAGGTCGATGGGGAGATGACATCGGCGGCAGCAGTGGGTTTGGAGTATATCGTGGGGGTTGTAGAAAAAAACGGTGAACTCTTCTTCATGCACCTCAAAAATGACTTGAGTCGCATCGTCGCGCTCCGTGTACACCTCGAAGGGAATATAGTGGTAGATATAGGGAGCATACACGAGATTCGGCAGACCCGAGTAGCGAGAAAGGCGTTCCCAGTCAAAGGCGAACGACAACCAAGGAGGCAAGAAGACCACGACGATCTCACAACTCCGCATGAGATTAGAATGCACAAACGCGAAAAAGAAACTGCTCACGGACATGCTACTCCGCAGTGAGTCGATACCCCTGATCTCGTTCACTTTCCGGTGCACCTCCAGTGTTTTATACTCTTTTTCATTATTGCAGGAAATAGCGCCATCTAAACAATTCAGTGACCTGCGTGTTAAGGAAATGCTGAATAACTACTCCTACCTCGTTATGTATTCCTCGTCTCGAAAAGTCCAGGAGTAGACTTCATAAAGAGGGAAACAGCGCGAGAGAATGCTATCACCAGTCAGATCCCTCCCTGCGTAGTCAAAACACCCAAACTCGTGCACCATCTCATCGAAGAAGTAATACCCGCACCTTTCCCCTTCTCTCATGTGATAACAAACAAAAGAATACGAACAACAACTAAAACACAGTAAGCACGATGTTGCCATCAACAGAAGTGTTCAGACATCCAAGGAAAAACCTGCAGCAATGCTAAGCCCGGCGAGGGCACGCATTCTTAGGGGGTACTGCGAATGGTTTGGGTAACCGAGTTTTCATCAACACACTTGCTCGCTCTGTACTCAGACATCCAAGGAAAAACCTGCAGCAATGCCACGCCCGGCGAGGGCACGCATTCTTAGGGGGTACTGCGAATGGTTTGGGTAACCGAGTTTTCATCTCCGTACAAAGACACACAGACAACTTGTCAGATGGCAACACAGTTCTCTAACACGGTATCTTCAGTCCGCCCGTTGCCAGTTCATCACTCAAACGACTCCACCGAGACACATCACTTACGCCTCACTAGCTCGTCGCCACCAAGAAAAAAGTGAACAACGCAACGCCAGAACCACTGGTTGGCGCACCGATTCGCTCTCGTGCGTCCAATAGAACGGCTCCGCTTCTACAACAAACAGGACAGGGTAAAATGAACGGTACTATTCCGCATCCTCCTTCGGAGACTCTTCCCTCGCCTCTGGGTGCTCCTCGTCCTTCTCGAGCAATTTCTCGAACACCTCCTTTTCCTCGTCCAGACGGATGTCCAGCATTCGCTTCGCCAGCACATTAATCACGTCGTCCTTCTTCAGAACGTCCGGCGTCTCTTCCGAAATCTGGGGAGACGGCTTCTTGAACTTCGCCTCGTAGATTTCCTTGTCCATCTCGTCGTCCTCGCCTCGCTTGATGGTGCTGACGTTGTAGCAATCCTTCATTGCCTCTCCCCGCAGCACTCGCTTCGCGTCTTCGCCCGATATCGTCTCATGCTCCTCGACCGCCTACTCCGTGACAGCAATCCATTTCACACACATCAGCCAAGCGGAGCAACATCTGCTTGTGATCCATGATCAGCTTCTTCGTTCGCTTGTAGCTCTCGTCGAGGATCTCCTCGATCATCTTGTCGTTGTTGTAGCGCTCCTCCTCGCTGTAGTAGGGAAGTTGATCAATCGCCGAATCGGCAACGCTTCCACGCACGCGCGGCTTCTAGTGGTGAGTTGGGTTGTGTGATCGGACTCCCATCATTCCGTACTCGTAGACCAGTCCGCGAGCAATGGATGATGCCTGCTGCAGATCGCTGCTTGCTCCCGTCGTGACGTTGTCCTTTCTGTATGGAGGTGAGTATTGTGAGGGTGTGAGGTGATGGGGTGATGATGAAGTGATGAAGTGATGCAACACGAAGACAACACCCACCCATAGAACACCTCCTCAGCAGCACGCCCTCCCATCGCGACATCAATCCTACACCTCACACACACGCACCTCGCCCACCTCGCCATCAACTGCTTCTTCGTCTGCGAGTACATGTCGCGCTCCTCCACCACCGGCGCCACATACCCCAGTGCCTACACCTCACTCTCTCCCTCATGCCCCACATCACCGCGGGGGATCACCGTGATCTTGTCCACAGGCGACGCGCCGTCCGTCAGCAGCGACACCAGCGCGTGCCCACACTCGTGCAATCTAACCATCACCACTCACTCCTTCACACACAGTGTCATCCGCTCCACCTCCTTCTCGTTCCCGCGGGGACGCTTGCTACCGATCTGGATGCGATCCAACGACTCTAGAATGTGTGCGTTGTGGATGCGCAGATACCCTGACGCCAGCGCCTTCATCGCCGCCACGTTGATCAGCGACTCCAGTTCCGCGCCGCTCAGACCCACCGTACGCTTCGCCAGCTGTTTCAGATCCACGTCGTCCGCCAGCCGCGTCTACGCCTCACGCCCTCACGCCACACGCACGTTCATCGTCTTCTTGCGCAGAATCGCCTCGCGCGCCTCGCAGTTCGGCAACGACGCTTCGCCTCACACCACCACTCATGCCCCACTTCGGATTTCCAGATCGAAACGACCCGCACGCACCAGCGCCGGATCCAGCACCTTCTTCAGGTTCGTCGCCGCCATGATCAACACGCCCTCATCCCCGCGGAAACCGCCGATCTCGTTCAACAGTTGGTTGATGGTCTGACGACTGTTGCTGCCTCTGAAGCTCTCGCGTCTCCCGCCAACCGCGTCCAACTCGTCGATGAACACAATGCACGGCGCCTAATACTCAACGATGCCAGAAATCCCCACGTTTTCGCGCGCCTTCTGGAACAGCTCGCGCACACGCTTCGCGCCCATGCCCACGTACATCTCGTCGAACTCCGAGCCCGCCGCGAAGAAGAACGGAACCGCCGCCTCGCCCGCCACTGCCTTCGCCAACAGCGTCTTACCCGTGCCTGGAGGACCCGTTAGGAGAACACCCGTGGGGGTCTTCGCGCCCATGCGCTTGAACTGCGTGGGGTCCTGGAGATATTTGACGAGCAGCTGCACCTCTTCGAGACTCTCGCCCAAGCCGATGACATCGGAGAAGCGCGTGGAGATGTTCGTCTCGGGAGTGTACTAGACGTGAGCAACGGGAGATACAGCGACGGATGACGACGACTTCAGAATCGCGGACGGGTTGGTCATCGAGAAGATGAGGATCAGCAGGTACGCCGCTATCAGCGCCAGCAATATGTTCAGCGACGTCTTGGCACCCGAGAGGAGATTCTTCTCCAGCACGTACTGCTGCGTAGCGGGATTTCCAAGACGCTGGATGATCTTCTTTAGCTCGTCCTCCGAAAGACCGCAAAAGTCGAGCTGCTTCTTGATGTCTTCCGGCGAGAGCGTCTTGAAGTCGCCCGTCATATAGAGAAGGTAAAGCGTCCTACATGTGAGACCGGTGCGAAAGTGGCACAAATAATAGACGTCCTTGCCGTAGGCTTTGGGATTCTCGAGCTTGTGCAAATGATCCAGGGCCGCTCTGAATTGACCTCTGCGGATATAGTCCTTTGCGTGAATTCAGAACTGCATTCGTACAACAACGTCGTCTAAGCATGCGACGCCCCTCCTCGTTGCTCCACTCTCCTTTTCGACACTGGGAGACAGCGGGACGGTCCCCTCCATGCGAACCAGTTGCTGGTAGATGGGCATGAGGATGAAGCCTGCATATCAAAGAAAGAGGGAAGAGCCCACGATTACCGCAGTTCGCATTCAAACCGCTCACACGATTTGCCCCCTGACTGCGCACCATGGACGAAAACTAAATCGCTCAGAAAGCAGACGAATGACGTACTCCCCTCGATGCGGGCGTTTGAGCGAAGCGAGCAGGAGAGATGCGCCTTAACGAAGGAAATACGCCTCTATTAAGGGAAATCTTCCCTACACCTCGAAGCATGACAATTCGTTTGAAACAAACACGCCGAGAACACTCAAGGCTTCAAGATTATGAGATCTTGTTGAAGGAGACGGTCTCAGTGGACTGGACCTCA